>Ga0164241_10000322_pt1 | contig 100717 bp, 118 predicted proteins | sample OricomyardsoilBY_FD_108780 | JGI IMG/M metagenome (GOLD analysis project Ga0164241, IMG submission 108780) | Backyard soil microbial communities from Emeryville, California, USA - Original compost - Back yard soil (BY) | ecosystem: Environmental > Terrestrial > Soil > Unclassified | place... | reverse complement strand
GTTCTGCAAACACTATATTCTGCTGTTGCATTATTTCTAATACTTTTTTAGTATCAAATTCACCTGATAATGATCCAGTATCTATCATTGAAGGTATACTACCATTATTATGCAATTGCATTGCTATATTTATAGCAAATTGTTTAACATCTATTTCTACATTACTAGTTAGGTACATTATCTATTGTTTTAATTAGTTTAATCATGTATACTTGCTCATCTCCTTCTAATGTGAGTAGAGGAATTATTTTAGGCATATCAGTAGACTTATCTATAAACTTCTTATTAGTAAGTGAAGTAATATAATTAGATAATCCTGCTGGAGATAATGGCTTCTCTGGATTTACACTATTCATTACTATCTTCTTAGCAGTTGGTCCAAATCTAAACTGTGCAACATCACCTTCTAAAGCCATAAATGCAGCTAATACTTTAATCTCCATAGGTGTCATCTTAACCTCTACAGGAAACATACAGTTTATAATGGACAAATGTGTCTCATAAAAATCTATCTTACCTAGTCTTAAAACTTTCCTAATCTGCTTCATCTTAATTCGTTGAAGATAATATTACATCTCTATTATAACTTATTTCTGATGCACTAAACCACTTATCCATTATATATGCTCCACAAGTCAACTCATACATCACTTCATTCCTAGTACCACCATAAAAATAACCTGTAATCATTCTAGGTAACTGCTCTTTATCTGTTATTAAATATACTATATCATACAAGTGAAATTCTGCATAAAAACATATCTGTATTAAGTGTTCCTTATTTTCCATTTGAAAAAAATTTCAGATACAAATATAATCATTTTTAAGATTAAAATGTAAAAACTAAAAAATTTTCTAAATAAAAAAGAGGAAAGATTTCTCCTTCCTCTTTAACTTATTCAACCCAATATACTTATTTCACTACTGGTGTACCTGCACTGATATTTAAACTAGTAGCTACTTCAAGACTTTTCTTAACTGAAACAGTAAGAGTCTTTATAACAGCAAGGCTACTATCCATAATTAATATAGTAGACTGTCCTTCTTTAGTGGCAGTAACATCTGCACTACTTTTACTTGACAGTACTATATTAAGTACTTCATCATTGTCAGAAAACCACCTGTAATCTGTAGTAGTATCATCTGATATTAAACTAAATTTTTCATCTAGTACAACATCAAACCTATTAATGTCATATACTTTGACATTAGATAATAGAATATCTATCTGCATAGTATTTTAATTATTTACTAACTGGTGCATCAGATGTAAGTCCTAAGCTCTGAGCTTGTGCATTAGTAGTGGTTAAAGTAATAGTATCTTGAATATCAGTAACTCCAGGTCCAAGATCAGCATCGGCATCTACCATATAAATAGTATCAATACCATCTACTGCATCTGTAGAGATTAAAAAAGCTCCAAGACCATCAGCATCAGGCTCTATAGTACCATTACCTGATACTACTGACCATACTGGAACTCCATCTACTACAGCAGGTTTACCTGTAGCTGTTACTGGATTCAACTTTACGTGTACCTTTTCATCTGTGGTGATTGTTAAATTTAACATTGTTAAGGGGTTTTATTTGATTAATTAATTAATACTACAAATGTACAAAATATTATGCCAAACTATTTTTTTTGGATGGAATTTTTGTGATAGATGTTAAAAAAATTTTTTTGTAGGGATTGTGAGAACGTGAGTGTCCCCATCACACAGCCCCCTCTAATTTTCGAGATCAAAGTCCCCCCCACCTCAAAAGTGTAGGCAAACTCAAGTCTCCGACAGTATATAATATAGTGTGTTCATGGTGCTACTCATAAACTAGAGTAGTGATAGCACTGTGTTGGCAGATGAGACACATCTGCTGTACTGTCTCTATAATTATTATCACAATGCAATATGATTAACACAAGTGGTCATCAACAAATGATGTAGATTCACAGTGTTAATCTATTGTATTATGCATATAGCTCATCTCACAACCCCAACTAATTATTGACTAAACTTATCATCATGAAATATCTATTAGTATTAGTAGTAGTGATAGTAACACTGCTATCAATTAAGTATTATAACAATGAGAATGCACCTCACAAATGTCCATTTGATAAATGTCCTTACAAAGGTGTACATCTTAATGATGCAAAACAAGCTATTATTAACTATACTCATTGTAAAGAAGGGACAGATGCTTATCTAGTTGATCTAATACACTTTCAACATCCTAATTGGGATTATGAAATGGTAGAAGCAGAACTATTAAATAGATAGTAGTTTCCCTCTCAGCCCTATCTAATGATTGAACTAAACCTAAATACAATGTTAATTGATATATACAATGTACTGAAGTACTATGTTGATTTAAGTTTAAATGCACTTGAAGAAGTATTGTACCTTACACCGGGAGCAACTGGCTTTACCTTTGATGGTAGAGAGTATGGTACAACGACTGAAGAACTGCATAGAATAATGACCTACTGGAATAAAGTACTAAGAGGATAATTACACAAATAAAGGGGATAATACCCCTTTTCCTCTATCATGGTTATCTAACCTCACAGCCCTATCTAATGATTGCCAATATTGGTATATCATTAAAGTATAGGTTATGAAATTCAGAAAATGGCTAAAGGAGTTCTTCACATTTGATACTCCAACTAATCTCAACTGGAGGTTTTGGTAACTCAATAAACACAACTATTAATATGGTTGTGTTTATCTCATAGTCAATACTACCCTCACAGCCCTTACTAATGTTTGACAATATTGTCATATTCATTAATCACTAAATCACATTCAAATGCAAACAGAATCTCAAATTCCTGAAGTAGGTACAGTATCAGTAGTTACTACACCTGCAAAAGCTACATTTATGTCTATCAAAGACTTAAAGGCTAAACTTGGTATTGATACCATTGATATTGTAAAGAATCCGACTACAGGCAAGCTATTTGCTGTCACACCTGAGCATAATTTCAAGGTACAGTTGGATATTGACTTTACTAAACCAATGTCATTCCGTTATGATGATGATAACTTCTATGATGGCTGTATCTGTAATATTACAGTGAACACCGTAGCAGTAATATAACTGCAATGGGCACTACACTATAATGGTGTGGTGTCCATTTGTTTTATTCCTCATATCCTATGCATACACAAACATCATATTTCTTACTATAAGAGCTATTTTATACTTGGTAAATAGTATTTTTGTATGTATAAGGGTATGTAAGTGTAGTTCTAAGACTTAACGCATATTTTCAACACCTCTCAAAAGCATCTCAAATCCCTACATAACAAATAATTAATAGCCTTTTATTTAATCACACCAATAAAACATTCAATCATGTTACTATTAAGAAACAACAAACTATTTCGTATTAATACAAGTGAAGACCTAATACGCGACAACGACTTCAAAGCCATTAAGACATTAGAAATGCTCAAAGCTGAGAACAACAGACATGCCATAAGAGACACTGTCTATGTAATGGTATCTGATACAGACAGCAAAGATAGAGAGACTTATAACTTTAGGAGAATACAAAGTCCTTATAGTGATAACTCTGGTTTAAATCAAGGGCTTGTTGGTAGTTGTGAAACAAGAGGTAAAGCAGTTTATGAAGCAATTAGATATGGTTATAAAGTATACAATGGTGATATAGAAATAACTAATCAAATAACAGACATTTAATTACCATCAAAAGTATAAATATATCTAGTACTGATTAAGAATATGCAATATGACTAAATGGATAGGTACAGCCGAGTTTCACAAGGCATTAGGAAAAATAACTATTTCTAAGTAAGGGTGAAAGTAACCTTATATTCTTATAGTCAGTACTAGATATATCTATATTTACCTATGATATTATATCATCAGGTGTATAACCATACTCTATAGTAGGTATAGTATTTATAGTGCTATAACTTTTAATTGGTCTCTTATTAGTTATATGTTCTACACCTACTTTTACTTCATCCTCTAACATGTTAGCAGTAGTTGATAGTACACCAAATATATCACCTCTTCTAATATAAAGAGGATTGACTAAATATATATTTGTAGTCTCAGTCTTAGTTAATATATTTCTACCAATAAGACCAGCTATTGCACTTCTATATGTATTTTTCTTTTTAAGTTCAGGAGTACAATACCATAAACAGTTATACTCCTTCAACTCATCAGATATAATACCTATTAAATCCCATTCATACAAAGTAGATTGTCTATGTAGATCATGCACTGATATAACAATAGGTTGAGGTATTCTACTAGTTACATTACCAGTCTTAATTCTCTCATATCCAGAGCTAGTAATTGTATTACTATATATGTTATTATCAATAGCTTGTTCTCTCAATTTATGGATAGAAAAGACCAATTCATTATAGGTTGGAGATCGTTTTTTCATACCTCAAAGGTACAAAAATAGTTACCAGATAACTATTATTTGAGAAAATAGTTATTTAATAACACAAGAATTGGCTGAAAGCCGCTACCAGCAAGGGTTCATTTTTTTACCTCTTAATAAGAGACAAATTTCATACTTCAAACATTCAAAATGACAGAACATTATGACAACATTCATCAAGATGTACTGATACCTTACAGGTTAGTACCTGTTATTCCCCTACTCCCCTCACAGCCCCAACTAATTATTGCCAAGATTATTAAGTCATACAAGTAGCCCTTATTGACTTAGAAATAAATATCATTGTATTAATCATTACACTTAAATCAATTCATTATGTTACCAACAATTGTATTTGGACTAGCATTATTATTTACATGGATAGTAATAATAACTAATGTAAATGCTATGATTAACAAAGCAGAAGCTACTAATCTTGTATATTTAGTGTTAATAATTGCTATAGTATTATGGAGTTATCTATTTTATTTACTACATTAAAACCTAAACCATGTTAACAAATTGTAATAATGCAGCAGCAGCGGGAATACTTATAGGAATAACACTAAGTATACTCGCTTTGACTATATCATCTATGATACAAACATATCTTGAGAAAAGAAAGATAAAAAGAAGACATTTGTTAAGAGATAAAGTATTAGAAGCTATAAAGAGTGAATTAAAATCACATAATGTAAGACAATTTATTACTTCAAGTACTGTAATCTATTCACAAGTGGAGATAGATATAGCAAATAGAATAGTAAAGATAATAGAATAACAAATCACTACAAAAACATTCAATATGAAAAAGATAGCACAAGTACATATGTTACCTACTAATAAAGTAAGTTATATAGTAAAGCATACAAATGGTAGATTATATCCTTATAAAGCCAGTAAACGACATTTATATGAAGATTGCACTTATCAGTATTTGTATATTACTACATATGATGAAATAAAAGAGGGGGATAATATCCTTGAGGTAGCAACTCAAAGAGTAGGTAAATACCATTGTGATACTGTATATAAGACTCATAATTTAATAACAGAAGTAGCTTATCCTTATGGTACTCTTGAGTTCTTTAGAAAGATAGTAGCTTCTGATAACCCTGAATTATTAAATAAAGGAACAATAGAAGATTTCTATGCAGATGATAAGAAGTTCGCCCTTAATATATCAGATAAATTTGCTTATGATTATACATTATCTTATAATAAAGGTAATGTTATTAAAGAAGTAATGCTTGAATATGGAGAAACAAAAACAGCAGGAAGTAGGAGGTTAATGGAGAGTCCAGAAGGGTATAAGTATTATAATGTAGGTATTATTATAAAGACAGAACTAATTCATGATAGTAATGGTTCAGTAATTATTACTCCAGTTCCTGAATCTGTAAAGATAGAAAAGATGTATACAAGAGATGAAATGATGAAAGCTGCTGCTGATTATGCACTAGACTGTTTAAAACTAGACCAACAAGGTAAAGTAATACAGAATTATAAGGATTGGTTTGATAAACATTATCCTGAAAAGTAATTAAACTTAAACATTTGGTAAAGCCTGATAAGGAGATATTCAGTTAAATAAACTTACTGTAGTAGAGGCTATAGCTGATAAACCTTCTCTTGAACTACTACTCAAGATATGATAAGCCCCTGACCAAATGTTTTTCTTATTCAACCTAATTATTCATCATAAATTAATCACTATGTTAAAGTACAATCTAACAACATGCACAGAGAACAGAAAATCTACATCATTATTCACAGGTAATCCTACACATTCAAAAGTTCATGATCCATTAGATGATCTATTTGATGAAAAAGTAGAGTTATTTGATGATGATCTATTTGAAGAGAGACATTTAATGTCTCAAGCTCAATTTGATAGTAGACTAGAAAATTGGAATGATACTGAATTATAAAAACTTAAAGGTTAAACATTAAATACCTTTTCAGAAGCAATATCTGAATAAAGATAATAGGCGAAATCCTATACGTATTAGTCCCTTGAGAAAGAACTGGGTCAGTAGCTAATTGACAGAAGCTATTAATACGAATGAGTTCTCAGCTAGACCTAAACAGATTAGTTAGCATATAGTGTAGTGGATTAAGTTCCCAAGCACAAGTAATGCTGTAGGTGCTAAAATATATTATTAATCACTTAAAACAAATTAAAATGGAACTTAAAATCAATTTAGACATTACTCCAGAAAATGGAAAAATGGGAGCAGGACTAGGTATAGCCAGTGAAAGAGCACTTAGCTTAATAAAACAAGCAGCAGAAGCTACAGCTACATTTGCTTCTCGTGCTCATCCTCTAGTATCTATGATAGTTGATACAATAGGAGAAGAAGGAACTGAACAACAAAAAGAAGAGTTGAAAGAAGCATTTGGAGGTAAAGACCCTAAATATTTCAGAAATCCTCTCAATCTTTACAAAGAGATAGCAGCAATGTGTGACAATTTAGAAGAGTACACATTAGTGTTACCTATGGTAGAAAGAGTTATGAAAGAAGGCATAGCTGAAAAGAAGGTAACTGATAGTATGTTAGAACAAATATTAAACTAGTTAGCTAATACTGATAAATATGACTGAGGGAGCATATAAACAGTAAGGTAATTTTCTCAGAAATTACTTGGATAGACTTGAAGATTATAAACGTTGATTTATATGACGAGTTTCCAGATGTAGAAAACCTGTAAAGGAAGTACACATTGAAAAATAGCAATGCACCATAACTCACGTAGCATAAGCATCTTTAAGGTACAAGTAGGCGTAGTAGCCTTACCTCGATAAGATGTGAAACTACCTGATTGATATAGGAAGTATTAGGACTTGGAAACAAGCATCGAGAAAACTATGGAATCAGCTCCCAAGGGTGAGCAGTTGTAATAGTGAACTGCGATGACTACAGCAGTTAAAAATGTCTGGGAGGCAGCTATTACAATTGAGTGCAGAGGGATATTAAAAATAATCACTAAAAATTAAAAACAAAACATTTATGAAACAGTTTATTATCATATTTCTACTTATACTATTTATAATGCTTATAGGTAGTAGCGTACACGCACAAATGCAACCAACAATTGAGACAGGTTCATCAACAACAGATAATATAAAGTTGGAGATTGACCATAATGTAACAACCATCAAAAATCTTAATAATTATTCTGTAACGGTAACAATACATGGAACTGTAGAGACTAGTTTATCATTAGATAAACATGAACAGAAAGTTATTCACATGCTTCCAGATGCTAAATTTATAGAAGCTCAAGTTAATGGTAGTAAATGTGATTGTTGGGTACATTTAGTTACTTATTGTGGTACATTACCAATTATAGTATCAGATATTGTGTTTAAAAAAATAGGAGATCAACTACAAGTATCATTTGATGCATATAATAGTACACCGGGTAATAATACTTCTTTTTATCTTCAATATTTATCTGATAATGGATGGAAGTTAATAAAGCTAGATGTGCCTACAGTAGTAGGACTGAAACAACATTTTATCAAATCAATAAGTATACAATGAAAAAGATATTTTATTTACTACTATTAGTTCTTATAGTTATAGCTATCAGTTGTACTAAAGAACAAGTAAAACCAAATCAAGAAAATAAGATTATACAAGTTAGATTAGTAACAGTAGTTGATACTGATACTACTTACTATAATGTACAGTCTATAAAATAATTAAAGAAGCAGAGACAATTGGCTCTGATAATATAGTTAGAGTAGTTGCCTTGATTAGACACAGGTATTATCTACTAGTGATAATGATAAGGTTTTGCATAACGCAACTACTCTACTATATTATTCTAAAAATTTCTAATCTAGTAGTTTCAAAGACTACAAACTTAACCATGCAGTGCTTAATAGCACAGTTAGATTTAAGTTAGATTTGATGACATTGGTAGATTGTTACACACAAAGTCCGTTTACAGATAGGATGAGTATGCTACCGATGTAAAAACCATAGATTAATCACTATTATCAACATTAAAAACATTCAAAATGAAAAGGTTAAAATTAATCATTCTACGTGATTTAGATATATCTAAATATCTAGCTCATCATTTGGTAGGTAGCCATCACACCAATGTACACAGAAAAGCTATAGGCGTATGCTTAATACTAATAGGTACTATAATAGCTGAAATACATCTTATAGATGTAACAGTTATAGAGGTAGTACAAGAAGCATTTGGATTTAGCTTACATGGTGTAGGACTAATACCATTCATCTCTGGAATAGAAGAAAAAGAATTTTAAATAAATTAAAATATTCAAAATGAAAATCAAAGTATTAAACGATGATCCTTATGAAAGTGTCATTGAAAATTATTTATCATCTACATTTAATAAGGTTATTACTCCAAGTGACAAGAACCTATTAAATATTCTCACTACTATACTGGTAGGTGATAAGAATATAAGATTAGGTTCTGTTCCAGAGATTGAAAATCTAGTAGAGATAAGGAAAGTAATTAGTGATAGTATTGATAAAAATATTCCTATTCCTATATTAACAGCATGGGGAGGTAGAAAAACTATTGCAACTGAACTAGTTGATACTGCTGAATTATCAGCAATACATCAATTATTAAGATTAGATAGTTGTGTTAAAGTATATTATCCTAAAGGTATTCTTGTTCATATTAGAATAGAGGACACAGGAGCTTATTGGTTATATAGAGGCAATAGTCCTACAGTAAACATAAAAAGTATAAATAAATACTCTGCTGATTTTGCTACATTAGTAGAAACATTTAGAGGAGATAGCTTTATTACACCAATTAGAGAAAGTATATTAATGGATACTAATGAGTATTTTAGTTTATCTAAAAGATATTCAAATGTATTATTACCAGTAATAAGCACAAGAATGTTAGATTATAATGCTCCATTATCTACAGAGTCTAAAAGAAAATTAGAATCTATAGACTGGCAAGGAGATATACCTTCTGAACAAATAACTCATTACTTAAATACATATTCTAGATTGTATCCAGATGATACTATAGAGAGTAATGTTATTAAGTTAGCTGATTATTTAGGAGGAGCTAAAGCTAGATATGTATTGGAAGGTAGAGCAGCACCAGCAGATAAATACATAGGTATTTCATTTGTACCACCAATTCCGGGAGCACCAAGTAGTATATTTAATACTACTTTATATTATAGAACTATACCAGCATCAGATGGTAGAACTCATATAGCACCTTGGAGAGCTAAAGGTTATTTGGAAATAAGTAGAGACAGTGTAAAAGCTAAGTTAACGCATTGGAGTAATATAGATATACTAAGCCAATTAAATAAAGCTAGTGTGTCAGTTAATGATATAATTGTTAATACAGATTATATAGTAAAAGATTAATCACTAAAAATTATTAAAAATATGACACAACCAGACAAGAATATCAATAGGATATTAGTAAAGACTCCAAATGAAAAAATTATTCTTCATACTCTTAAAAAAGAAGTAGTAAATACAACATTTACTATCAATATTAAGAGTTTTAAACAGCTTAAACATGAAAAGAGTTTATCACATAGTCTTTAAAGAGCATGAAAAAGATCACATGAGTAAAGGTAAGAATTATACTGCTAAAGATATAGTAGCTGCTTATGGTAAATGGTTAACAGATACCACTCCAGATGCAGTATTTATAGCAATGTATGATTTGAATGCATTAGCTGATATAAAAGGAGGAACACAAGTAGAAGTGAAGCAAGAAGAGGATATAGACGGTAGTATCCTTTATTAAAAATAGTAGTGATTAATAACAACAACAGCCAACTAGTAGTTTTTGAATGTGCTACGAAATTGGCTGTTTTTATATAGCATTAGCTCATTAGTAGAGCATTAGAGTCAACAATAGCGCTAGTACTCTAAAGGAAGTGGTTCGAGTCCACTATGCTATTCTAAATTATAATTTAAACATTTATTTCAAACAGTTAAAAAAGAACAATTATTATGGACACAAACGTTGTTACACCAACAGGTGTAAGAAAAGAAGTATCTAAGTCTGCTGTAACATTTAGTGGTATATCCACAGTAGAGTTTCAGAAGAAAGGTACAAAGAGGGTTGAACTTCGTCAGAAGGTAACAACCAAGTCATTTTATCCAACTATTAAGTTGGAATCCAATATGCAGAATAGTTTATTCACACCGGAAGAATCAGGAATTGAAGCAAGTGAATTTACAAGCGAAGAAAACCGGGTAGCTTGGGTTGATGTAAAAGAAACCATGTCAGAAGCTGAGATTGTAGCTCGTATAGCTGCTGACAGTACAAATGGTAGTACAATCTACAGAGTTCTAAAGAGTTCTCCTATTATTGATGAAAATCAACAGTATGCAATTAACCAAGGACTTAGAGATAAAGACCATTATGCAAATGCACAGGTAGTTCGTTTTCCTGAAAACAACAAAACTGTCGCTGAGGGTACTGCAAATAAGATAATTAAGGATGCTAATGGTAATCCTCAATATCGTAGAACTTTCTATTGGAAAACTCCACATGCAGATGTAGATGCAAGAGATGTTAATGATGTATATTTGTCACCTGAGATTGCATTAGAATTGCAAGGTGCTTCTGCATTATTGGGACAAACTATTGGATAAGGTAGAATTGGTAAGGTTGAGTAGGTAAGGAAAAGTAAGTTTCATATTTATATGGGGCTTACTTTTTTCTTTACATTACTATTTTTAACTATAAAAATAAGAAAAAAATGTTAATTACAATTGGAATTGTAGTATCTTTGGTTATAAATATAATTTGTTTAATTTATATTTTTAGCTACAATAAGAGAATCAAAAGGTTGGAAAAGGATACGATAAGAAAAATAGAAGACTTGAAGTGGGAAGTAGACAGGTATATTTTTATAATAGGTGATAATCTAAGAGGTAGTTTAGATTCAGTAAATGAGTCAAATAAAAATATTAGTGAGATATTAAACAAGTTATAATGTTATTAGAAGATCAACAAAGAGCATTTGATGAAATAATAGCATTAATCAAAGCTGGACACAGAAGAATAAGACTAATAGGTAGTGCAGGTGTAGGAAAAACTGTGCTAGCCTCTGAATTAGTAAGTTATATTTGTAGAGATAAGACCATTAATCCCAACTTTAATAATGGTAAAGTGTATGTAACTGCTCCAACTAATAAAGCTCTATCTATTTTACAGAATAAAATAAATGCTCCTGTTGACTTTAAAACGATCCATTCTGCCCTTAAAATGTATAAAGTAACTAATGGTAAGTCAGGACAAAAATATTTTGTAAAAGGAAAAAAAGCCAATAATGATTTCAGTTTTGCTAAAGCATGTGTAATAGATGAATGCTCTATGCTTAATAGTGACTTTGTAGGAGGTAATGAAAATGTACCTAAAGCATATTTAGATGACTATCCATTTCCTATTATATATATAGGTGATGATAAACAATTACCACCAGTAGGAGAAGCTAATAGTCCAGTATTTATACAAGACTATCCAGAAGTAAGGCTTACACAAATAGTAAGGCAAGGAGCAGGAAATCCTATTATAGATTTATCTAGAGATTTAGATATGATATATTTCAAGACTCCAAGTATTATAGATGGTAAAGGTTATATATATAGCGACAATAGAGAAGCTATGATAAATGATTTAGCAGAGGTTAATGGCACAGATGATTTAAAATATCTAGCTTATACAAATATGGTAGTAGATTCTATTAACCAATTAGTGAGGCAAAAAAGATACGGTAATCCTAAGAAAATAGAAAAGGATGAAACCATAGTATTTAATTCTCCCTATGGATCATTTTATACTAACAAAGAAGTAAAAGTAGAGCAATTAGATACTATAGCATCAGATATTACTATTCCAACAGAGAAAACTAGATTTACTGATGATGGACCAATGGGTAGAGTAGATACAATCAAGATGAAATATTATAGAATAAATGATGCTATTAATATAGTACATGAAAGTTCTGAACAGGTATATAAGATTGTACTATCTTCTATTAATGAAAACTGTAAAAAATATGGATGGGATTATAGAGGTAGAGATTTACTAATTGACCAATTTGCTGACATCAAATACAATCATGCTATAACTATTCATAAGTCTCAAGGTTCTACTTATAAAGAAGCAATAATTAATATTGGAAACATAGGATTTAATAAAGACCTAGTAGAAAGACAGAAGATGTTATATACAGCAGTTACACGAGCTTCTGATTTAGTAATATTAAATAATGTAAAATAGAAATAAAATATGAAGATAAAATCATTTAAAGTTAAAGACTTCTCAGAAGATACTAATAAATGTCCAGTAGATGTACCTACAGGATCAATATACAGAGATATGAAAATATTTCATGATGGTATATATGCATTCTTTGAAGTACCTGAATTAACTCTTAATTCTACACAAAGACATACTTATGTATTTATCACTAAAGATGAATCTGTTCCAGAGAATAGTACATTTATTACTATCTTAGATGCTATAGTAGAAATACCAGCCAAAGAGGGAGAACCACCACAGCAAGCAATACAAATAATACCAATTTATAAATTAAACTAATCATGAAAGTAAAGATAAAATCATTTGCTATAAAAGAGAATGATATATTTAATATACCTATAGTTGTACAAAGTGATGATTATATACACTTACCTCTTGAATATGAAGATAGTCTTGAAGCTATTATTAAAAATAGCCCTGTATTAGGTAATAGAATACTCTTAGCACTAAAAGAAGTAATAGAAGCTATAGATTTTAAAAAAGAAAAGGGTAAAAGTGTAATGTTTAAAATAGAAACTGCAAATGGTATTTGTGATTGTTGGACAGATTTAATAGATGAATATAAAGAGGAGAAAACTACAGAAAAGAAAGTTAAAAAGAAGAAATTTACTACTATAAGAATTAAAATCAAAATTAAATTTAGGTAATGAAAGCAAGATTAGTAGATGTTGATGGTAAAGATACTATCATAGAACCAAAGAATGGTACAGATTTTAGTTTATCAGAATTATATAAGTTAATAGAATGTGAACTGGTAGAGGTAGTTACTTTACAGTCTGGTAAATATATGATTATGGATGAAGAGGGTAAGTTAAAAGGTAAAGCTATTAATAAATTAGCTAGTTCTATGTATAAACCTTATGAGGATATAGTAGGTAAGGTAGTAATATGTGAAAGAAGTATGTTTAAATAATTATAAACTCTGTTCTTTAAGCAGTTAGTTTTGAGGGAAGTTCTCCTGTTCTCTACAGGGGAACTCTATAGGGGGATAGCTCAGTTGGCTAGAGCAACTATTATACAATATGAATCCGGTAATTTGGCATGTGAAAAGACTAGAAAAGTAGCATACATCGCAAAGATTTGAGTATAAAAGGGTCAGTAGTTCGAGTCTACTTCCCCCTACAAACATCTACAGTAACTGTTAATAGCTTTCTCGTAATAATACTTATTTCTATAAGTATTGTGGTTTAGTGTAGATGTACCATATTTAATAATAATTAAAACTAAAAATTATGTAAACAAAAATCAGAATTAATGTAACTAAGGAGATTATAGAAAGATCAAAATATTGTGGAACACCTAAAGGGATCAAAAACAGATTTAGTAGAATTAAAATATCAACGAATATAGTAGATAAAGAAGTTGGGTCTAACTGTGCTGTAGCTATGGCTATATGGGATGTAATACCTAATGTGTGGATAGGTAGAAATAACATAACATTTCGTACACCAAATTGTAGAGAGTATATAACCCCTATACCTATTGAAGCTACTGATTTTATAACAAAGTTTGATAGATCAACTATTGGACTTAGAAGTAATCTAAAGCCTATATCTTTTGAGATAGATGTACCAGATGAAGTAATAGATTCTATATCTATAGAAGAGATTACTAGGAGATTAGAACAGCAACCTATTAAATCTGTAGAATTAGTATGAGAAACGGACTAAATAGAGGTAGAGGACCAAGAGTTAATAAGGGTAATAGAAAAGAAGCATGGAGTGATAGAGTATTAGAGATACTTAAAACCAAGAAGAATATAACTCCAGCAGCCCTGAAAGATTTTCTTACAGAAAAATATGCTGTAAAGCCAGAGAATGTAAAAAAAGTAAGAACTCATATAGGATATGCTTTAAATAGTCTAGTAAGCAAAGATAAGATAGTTATAGAAAGAACTACTTATAGAAAATTAATTAGATTAAAATAATAAGATATGATATATAGTGTATTTGATTTGGAAGCTGATGGTTTAATAGAAGGAGTTACTAAAATACACTGTTTATGTTATAGAAAATTTGATAATGGTGTATTAATAAAGGAAGGTAAGCTAATAAACTATAAGGATATGATTGATTTCCTATTAGGTGAACATATACTAATAGGGCATAAAATAGTTACTTATGATATTCCAGTAATAGAAAAGATATTAAATATTAAAGTAACTGCTAGGCTAATAGATACTTTAGGAGTATCTTGGTATCTATATCCTGAGAGACTTGTACATGGTTTAGATGAATGGGGATATGAATTTGGTATACAAAAACCACCTATTAATGATTGGCATAATTTACCAGTAGAAGATTATGTATTTAGATGTAGTGAGGATGTAAGAATAAACGTAAAACTATGGGATGAAGAGCTTATCTACTTAAAGAAAATATATAATGATAACAATGCTTTAGATAGATTTCTTAGATATATTTCATTTAAACTTGATTGTGCAAGAGAGCAGGAAGAAGTTAAGTGGAAATTAGATAAGGATAAATGTGAAAGTAACTTAAAAATTTTATCAGGTTTATATGATGAGAAAATAGTCAAGCTATCAGCTATAATGCCTAAGCACATAACTTATAAGAAAAAGGATAGACCAAAAGTTATGCTAAAGAAGGACGGCTCTGTCTCTAAGTTGGGAGAGGATTGGTTCAAGTTGCTTAAAGAGATGGGATTGCCAGAATATCATAATGGTACTTTAAAATTAGTGGATAAAATAGAACCGGGTAATCCCGGCTCTCATCCTCAATTGAAAGAATGGTTATTTTCATTGGGATGGATACCTACTACATTTAAGTATGTAAAAGATAAAAATACTCCTTATAGTAAAGATACTCCACCTAGAAAAGTACCACAACTACAGAGTGATGATAATGATGAGGGATTATGTGATAGTGTAAAAGCTTTGTTTGAGAAAGAACCTAGATTAGAAGAATTAGATAGTCTATTCCTGATTAGAAGTAGGATAAGTACACTAAAAGGATTTCTAGAGTCTATAGATAGTGATAACTTTCTTAAAGCAGAGATTAATGGACTGACTAATACTCTCAGAATGCAACATAGGAAACCTATAGCTAATTTAGCTGGTATACCTAAGAAGTATTGGGAGATGGTTAGAGAGTGTCTAATAACCAGAGATGAAGACCATATATTATGTGGTTCAGATATGTCAGGTTTAGAGGATAGTACTAAGAGACATTATATGTATTTCTACGATCCTATTTATGTAAAGGAAATGATGCAGGAAGGATTTGATCCTCATTTAGATATAGCAGTTAGAGCAGGTCTACTTACTAAGGAAGAGGTAACTTTTTATAAAGAACTTAATAAGGAAACAACTAGTCCAGAAAATTGGGAAAAATATAAGAAGATTAAAGGTGTTAGACTTAAAGCTAAGAAGACGAATTTTGCTGCTGTATATGGTGCAGGTGGACCAAAAATAGCTATTACTGCTAATGTTCCACTTGAAGAGGGTAATCTATTTCATAAAACATATTGGGATAGAAATAAAGCTGTAAAAGAAGTAGCTAATAATAGTATAGTTAGGATCATATTTAGAAATGGAGTGATAAAAGAGTTTTTAGGAGAAGATGTACTAAAATTAAAAGGAGATACACTAATGAAATTCATGGGTAAGGTACAAAGTATATGGCTTTATAATCCAGTTTCCCAGTTTTATTATAGTCTAAGATATTTTAAAGATATATTTTCAACTCTTAATCAGGGTACAGGAGTATACTGTTTTGATATGTGGACTAAATATTGTAGGGAACAAGGATATAAAATATGTATGCAATATCATGATGAGCATGTAGGAGATATATTAAAGACAGAACAAGAGAAAACTAAACAGATACTTACTAATGCCATTAATAAGGTAAATGAAGTATTAAAATTAAATATTAAACTAGGCATAAGTACAGAGTTTGGAAATAACTATGCTGCAATACATTAAATATGTTTGAAAACCTATTAACTGGTCCAATATGTATTGTATATACTAAAGAGGATAGAAATTTTCACTTCAAAGAGATAGATAGAAATGGTTTTCATCCCATACTAGAAATAAAGGAAGGAGAGTTATTTGAAGAGATAAAACTATCAATACCTAGAGGTAAAAAACTTCAAAGTATAATATTGTGTATTGGATATAAAAATTTATATAAGGAATGAGCAAAAAAATATATTTGGACAACATATATAAGATTATCAGTGTTGGTAATACTTCTAGTGTACAAGTATATGCTAATGACATAGTTATACAGAGAGAAATACTTAATGATATATTAACATCAGAAGAAAACTATGAATTAACTTCTAATATTAAAAATAGAATACAGTATGAAGCTAATATCTCATTTGCAGGTTGCAAAAGAGGAATAGTAGTAGGGGCAACTGGAGTAGGTAAAACTAAGATAGCTGTTGATAAGATGAATAGTATATTAAAAGCTAATCCTGATCCAAAATTTGTAGTAGTTGTTCCTACACAGAAACTGAGAGATATAGGATGGAAGGAAGAAGTATTAAAATGGGCTGGTGAAGAATTATGGAGTAAGATTAAACCTATATGTTATGATTCTTTACATACAATTAAAAATGAGAAGATAGATGCTGCTATATTTGATGAATGTCATAACTTTACAGAAAGTTCTATACAGTTTTTAACAGATAACAATGTAGCTAGAACCATGTCTCTAACAGCTACTTATCCTAGTAATATGATAAGGGCTAAATTGATTCATAAATATTTAGGTGAAGTTAAATACAGAATAGATACTGATACAGCAGTTAAATTAGGAATAGTTTCTCCATATAGGTTAATTATAGTTAATATACCATTAGATAGAGTAAATAAATATGTGAAAGCTGGTAGTAAGGATAAACCTTTCTTTACTACAGAATATGGTAACTATAGTTATCTAAATACTGTATGTGAAAATAGACCTAGTAAATTTTCCTATTTAAAAAGAATGAGATTTATATATAATCTTAGGAGTAAAATGCTAGCTACTAGATGGTTACTTGATAATATAATACCTAATGATATTAGAACTTTAATATTTGCTGGTAGTAAGGATCAAGCAGATGGTTTATGTTTCTATACATATTATTCTAAGCCTACTAAGAAAGGTAAAACTACAGTACAATATGAAAAGAAGTTAGCAGCTTATCAAGGTAAAAACAGCCTGAATCTATTTTTAGAAGAAAAAATAAATAGACTAGCCTGTGTAGAAGCTCTAAATGAGGGAGAAAATATACCTAATGTAGATTGTGGATTGGCACAGCAAATAACTTCTGATGAATTAGATTTAGTACAGAGGATAGGTAGGTGTATTAGATATAGAGTGGGTCATACAGGGACTATTATTATAGTATGCTCTAATGAAACTGTAGATAAACAGTGGGTGAGAAAAGCTACAGCTAATCTTACTATGGATATTAAGGAAATAGACCTTAAAGATTTAACAGAAGGAAAAGAAGTAATCACATTTTAAATACTAAATTATGTATATAGTAATAGAAAAAGGTACAACAGGTACTTGGGAATATGCATCTATAGTTATTGATGAGAATGGTAATAATAAAATATTTAATACTATAGAAGAAGCCCAAATAGAAGCTGATGATTGTCAAGACGGTATAGTAATAGGAGATAATATAATATTTGAAGAACTACAAGATGTAATAACTTAAAATTAAAAATATGGAAAACATAGAGAAAATACCATTGTCTAAAGATTGGTCAATGAAGAGTAGTCAAATATTAAGGACTACTTATAACAGAACAGAGAGAGAGATGATTGTACAATTTAAAACAGCTATTTGGGCTTATAGTGCTGTATCATTAGAAGTATGGAAAGAATCTCTAGAAGCAGAATCTATAGGTAAGTTTGTAAATACCAAAATTAAACCTAATCACGCAGCAAGAAAAATTAGTTAATATGAAACTGAAAGTAGTAGATGCAAAATGTCATGGAGGTTTAGAAAAGGCTCTAGGTGTATCAGAAGAAAAAATGTCTATAATATCTTACAAAATGGATGAAATGGTAAAAGATTTTATAGAAAGGGGTAGTAAAGGTGAATCTATTTTTTCTTCTGAGACATTTAGTTATATAGCTAGTATATGTGATAATTTAGAAGAATATACTGTTGCTGTATTATCACACACTAGTTTTATGAAGTTAGCTTATGATTTAGATTATTGTCCAGTTAAAATAATAAAAGATGGAGATAAACAGAGCAATACAAAGAATACTTAAAGAGAGTAATATAAATATACAAAGTGGTACTTTAGTATTGCTTGGTATATACTATGGACTAAATGTAGATGAGGTCTGTCCAGAAGAGATAATTAAAGCAATTAATATTACTAAGATAGTAGAGAAAGACTATAGGACTGGAGCATTGAAATGGAATGTAGCTTTGTTTGCTGGACAGGAGTTAGAATGGGATTGGGTACTAACTAAGTATAATGATATGTGGAAAAAGACTCCAGATAGAAAAGATAATGATAGAGATGTATTAAAGAGAATGCAGAAGTTCTTCTCTATGTATCCTCAATATAGAAAAGAAGATGTAAGAAATGCTACTGTAGCTTATCATAGGTCAGTAAATAATCCTCAATATCTAAAATCTTCTGCTAAATTTATATTTGAAGGTATAGGAGCAATGCAAAAATCTATGTTATTAACTTGGTGTGAGAAAGTAACTAAGAACGATAGAGATCATTATCAAGTAGGTAAAATTGTAAAATAAAACTATGAGTAATTTTATAACAGTATTTAAGGAAGGTAAAGCAGGTAGAAATGCTGGTTTAACTACTGGTATAACAGCTTTAGATATGGCTACCAGAGGAATCCAAAAGAAGACTAGTATAGGTTTAGTTGCTGCTCAGAAAGTAGGTAAATGTTTAGGTTTAGGTACTAAAGTAGTAATGTATGACCTGACTCTAAAAAAAGTCGAAGAGTTAGTTGTAGGAGATATTTTACTAGGATTAGATGGAAAGCCAAATAAAGTTATATCTACTACTACAGGAGAGGAAATGATGTATTGGGTAAATCAAACTAAAGCTATGTCATATAGAGTCAATGAATCTCATATACTTAGTATTAAAAGCAATACAGATAAAGTACATAATATATCTCTATTAGACTTTTTAAACCTCCCTTGGAGGGAAAGAACGAGACAAAGTTACGGATATAAGTCTGCTATTATTAAACAGAAAGTATCTGTACCATTAGACCCTTATTTTTTAGGTATATGGTTAGGAGATGGAGCTTCAGCAGATGGCAGTATAACTACTACAGATGAGGAAGTAATTAGATGGTTAAATGAATATAGTATTCAGAATGGATATATATTTAAACTAAGAAGTACTGGTAGTATTGAATATAGCTTGAAATCTAGAAAAGAATGTACTCTAACTGTAAATAACATTACTACTAAATATGAAAGTTTAAGTAAAATAGCAAAAGTTATAGGTGTATTACCAGAATATTTATCTAGAGCAATAGTAAAGCAAGGTTTTTATGAAAAAGACGGAAATAGAGTAGAGAGGTTCCAAGCTAGTTTACCTATTATTAGTATATTATCAAAGGTAGGAGTATTGTATAATAAACATATACCTAAAGATTATATTAATAATAGTGAGGATATTAGGTTAAGTTTGTTAGCAGGTCTTATAGATAGTGATGGTAATTTAATTCACAACCTTACTTCTTACGAAATTACACAAAAAAGTAAACAACTAGCTACTGATATTATATTACTAGCTAATAGTCTAGGATTTAATACTATTATAAGTGACAAAATAGCTAGTATGAAAAGGAAAGACGGTAGTTACTATAAATGCAAAGTCTATAGGATAAGAATTAAAGGGAATGTAGCTAGGATTCCAGTAAAGATTCAAAGAAAGAAAGCAAAGTCCCTAATTAAGAATTATAATAGTAAGTTAACTATAGTTAAAGACAAAGTGGATATTTATTATGGATTTACATTGGAGAACGAAGATAGAAGGTTTTATTTAGAAGATTTTACAGTTACTCATAATACTACGATGGCAGATTTCTGTTATATTATATCTCCATATTTACAAATGTTAAAAGAAAACAGGTTAGATGATATTAACTGGATATGTTATTCTTTTGAGATAGATAGAGTAAGTAAGGAATATAAAGTAGCTGCTTTCTTTATGGCACATGATTTTGGAGTTTATACTATTACATATAAAGATAAGGTATATGAAATGTGTCAGGATTACTTAGAAGGAAAATTACTACATAGAATAGATGTAGATAGTTTTGAGATAATTCAGGTAACAAAAGAACATGAAGAAATGCTTAAAATTATCTATACTACTAGAATAATACCTATGTTTGGAGAATTTGATAGTAATAATAGAAAGATAAGTAGTGGTAAGATAGAGTATATAGAGCAGATAGAAAATCCTACTGTTATGTATAAACATTTAATGGCTTATGCAAGAAAGAATGGAGAATTTGTACATGAAACTTATGATGCTGTAGATGATTCAGGTAAGATAGCAAAGAAGAGTAGAGTAATAGGATATAAAGAAAATAATCCTAGGCTATTTACTATCGTAATTGTAGATCATATTCGTAAAGTAGGAGAAGAAAGGAACTTTACTATGAAGCAGAAAATAGATAAGTGGTTAGAATATTCTACTATTCTGAGAAATCTATGTTTATTTACTATGATTAATATATGCCACAGTAATAGGGGTATTGTTAATGTAGAAAGACTAAAGTTTGCAGGAGAATTTATATATCCTACTAGTGATGATGTGAAAGATACAGGTAACTTAGGAGAAGAAAGTACCTTATTAATAACTATGTTTAATCCTAATGATGAAAAGTATAATCTCTTGAAGCATTTTGGAGTGGAAGTAAAGAATTATCCTAAGTATAGAAGTATACATATAGCAGATGCTAGATATGTAGAATGTCCTCAGCATATACAGACAAGGATGCTAGGAGGAGTAAATATGTTTTTACCTTTAGAAGATTTTTAATATGGACAATAAAATAAAAGTAACAGGTAATGCCATTTCAAAAAAGTTTTATTGGGATAATGGAGCATATTTAGGGTGTACTACATTGGATATAGATGGCTACTATTATTTTAATACTAATGTTAATGGTAATTGGTCAGCTTATGCATTGAGGTGTATAGCAGAAAAACTAGATGAATTGAATAAGGATTGGGATGAAAAAGTTAAGCAAAACTTAAATAAAATAGTATGATAAGAAGAACATTAAAATTAATAGGTTGTTTGTTACTTGTTGCAATAATTCCATATCGTGCATTTATTATAGCTGATAGAATAGCTCCAATAGGTAATGATATGCCAATATTTGCAATGTGGGGAATGGGATTAGTAGTAATGGTAGCTACTGCTATAGTAGGACTTTTTATATATCTACTGGTTAGAGCAGCTTATGACTATATAGTACATGGAAAATAAAAATAAAAACAAAATATGATAAAATCAATAGTAATAGACACATTAACTGCCATTCAAACTAATCAATGGATGGAAGATTCAAAAAAGCCGGGACATGACCAATGGATGGATTATGGTAAGAAGATATATGAACTTGTACATGACATACAAGAAAGAGGTTTTGAAGCAATTATGATACTTGGAGAACCGGGTACTGGCAAAAGTAGTGGTATGAGAACCTTAGAGCATGAAACTAATATATGGTATAATGCAGATGAAAAGAATCCTGTATGGGAAGGTGGTAGATTGGAGTATGGAAAGAAAAATAATCCTACAAAGTTCCATAGGCTTCCAAAAAGCTATAAAGATATTATTAATCACATTGATCTGGTTTTAGGCGCTAAAGGATTTACTGATGACAGATATGCTTTCATTTTGGGACATACAGAAACTTATAAGGTTGGTAATGATACCAAGGAAAGATTAAAAACTTTGGGAAAAATAGCCACTAAAATGCAATTAGAGGGCAAAATGGAGACTGTTATGTATAGCAGAGTGGAAATGGATGGGGGGAAACCTTCTTTTATTTTAGAGACCCAAAACAATGGTTTTAATACAGCTAGAAGCCATCAGAATATGTTTGAAGGAAAAATACCCAATGACTATGGTATGATAATAGAAAAACTTTCAGAATTTTAAGAAATAAAAGTATAAGTTTGATGTATGTAATCAAAAATGTACTATCTTTGTACTAACAAACTATCACAATAATTTACAAACAATTAAAACAACAGAAAAATGGCAGACGAAACAGTAAAAGAAAAACCAGTATTTACAATTCCTCAGATCAAAGAAGATTTGAAGAATGGTTTAGCAAGATTTCCTGATAAGGAAAATCCCGGAAAGGCTAATATTCAGGAAAAATATGGTCTTCGTAGAGTAGACGTAGTTACTCTGTTTAAAACAGAAGGACTTAAAGGTCTTAAAACACATACTTCTAGGAAAACTTCTAGTGGTAAGAGCAGGGCTACTATTGGATTCATATTACAAGATGAAAATGGTAATGATATTACACCCGTTCCAAAATCAGCTACACCTGCTGCTAGTACCACAGTAGATGCTAGTGCTAACACAGCAGAAGCTCCTGCATTACAGGAAGCAGATAACAGTGGGGCAGAATCAAACTGGTAATTAAGAAAGTTATTCAAATGTAGAGGAGTAAGTCAATTTGCTCCTCTATATTATTTTAAATCAATTATTCAAAGTAAATAAAAACACAGAAAATGGCAGAAGACATAGAAAATGGTTATGGTGGTTTTGAAAGTGATGAGGTAAAAGTAAGTCCTTTTAATTTCGGACTCAATGCAGGTAAGACATTCTTAAAGAAATTTGAATGGACACCAACAGGAGGTAAAGATAATACTGAACAAGAAGCATTAGATATTGTATTTGAAATTAATGCTACTGAAAAAAGTTATAGGGTATTTCCTGTAACTAAAGCATTTATTAAAGGTGGTGGAGAGACTACAGATAGAAATAGTGCTGAATTTAAAGAGGAACTTGCTAACTTTAAAGCTAAGATATTTCATATCTTACATTGCTTTGTAAGCAGGGAGACTTTTGAAGTAGCTGTAGCTAAGAAAATAGAGAGTTTTAAGGACTATTGCACTATAGTAGCAGCATTGTTACCTAAAGATTTCTCTACTAGACCACTGGATATATTTATGCAGTTTCAGTATAATATTCCAGATAACAAAAGTAGGACTTATTTGGAAATTCCCACTAAACAAAAGCATGGTAAATGGTTAGTACCTGCACAAGCTGGTACTTGGAATAAGAAAGTAATAGAAGGAGCTGATGATAGTGAAAAAGAAGCACTTACTTATGTTAATGAAAAGGGAGAAAAACATCCATTTGTAAGGACAGGCTGGTTTATGAATAATAATTTTGCTAAACAACAGAGTGATAGTACAGCGGTAAATGATACTAATACAGGAGGTGATGCCACTGGCACTGCAAATTCTGATAGTCAACAAAATGCTGCTCCTGTCACTACTGAAACATGGTAATAATTTTGTGAGATAGGTTTTCAAGATTCAAAGGTAGAGGGCAGTAGAGATTTATTTCTTTACTGCCTTTATTATTTTATTAAAGAGACAAAGACCAACCTGTATAACCATGAAAGGCAATGGCTATCAATACTCCTTTGCAGGAGATTGCAATATTTGATAAATAGGGGGTTTATTGTAGAGTGCATCGAAGTAAACTCCCCCTATTTCTATTTTTAATTCTCAAAATTATGTATGGATATTATGAACACAGTGATATTACACCAGAACACTTATTACAAGTAGTAGACCAAACTAAGATATTTGAATGGGTAATAGGTGAGCCAGTAGTAATTGGTAATCTTTATAAATCTCCATTTAGAGAAGATCATAGACCTAAATGCTTCTTTACTCAAAGAGAAGATGGAATTATACTGTTTGTAGATTTTGGAGATAGAACAGGTTCTACTCATAGAAGTTGTTTCAAAATGGTAATGGATAATTACAATCCAAGACTAAATTTAACTCAAGCATTAAACCTTATCTGCAATAAATTTGAATTATCTAGAGATAGTACAGACTATAAACCTATAGAATATGCTAAGATTAAAGGAAAGAGCTATGAAACCGTAATAGAATATATAGCTAGAGATTATGAATCTAAAGATAGGAAGTATTGGAATACGTTTCTAATCTCTATAGATAATCTAAAAGAAGATAATGTACTAGCAGTAAGTAAATTTACCAAAAGTAATAATAAAGGTGTATTCTCAAGACATCCTTCTAATATATGCTATGCTATAGATTTCATATCCAGAGTAAAGATATACATGCCCAAAGATAGTATGAAATTTGTTACTAATTGTAATGAAAATGATATAGGTAATATAGATAACTTACCACATTGGGGAGATAGACTTATAATAACCAAGTCATATAAAGATCATAGAGTAATTAGAAATGTATTAGGTTTCCATAATGTAATTTGGTTAATGAATGAAGGCTGTGAGCCTGACGAATACATCTTAAAAAACCTGCTTTCAAGGTTCAAGGAGGTCATAATTTTTTTTGACAATGATTATCCGGGATTTAGAGCCGCCTACAAATTATACAAGACTCTGATCTCTTTTTCTCCAAGTCATAAGATATTCATTAGATACATACCCATTCAATATAAGCCTATAAAAGATGCAGGAGAGTTTGTAGCAAAGGAAGGAAGACAAGATACTCTTAGATTGTTAACTAAAATTTTAAAGACATGACTTGGATATACTTTCTTTTTGGAGTTTTTATAGGATGGATTATAAAAATACCATTTTTATATAGGTGGTATAAAGGTTTAAAACGAGCAGGAGACTATCAAAAGGCTAGAGAAGGAGTTGAGTTATATAATATGATAGAGAAATATAATGAATTATATCCAGATAATAAAATTAAACACTAGAGAATGATAATACCAAAGACAATACATGAATCATGGCATGAAGATTTACAGCCACTATTTGATGATATAAAGATGAGTATGGTACTAGATACTGTATCTAAAGGATACTATTATCCTAAAAAAGAAGATGTGTTCAAGGTATTTAGAATGCCTATGGATAGAATTAAAGTAGTAATACTTGGACAAGACCCTTATCCTAATGGAGAAGCTACAGGTTTAGCATTTGGAGTTAGAACAGATAAAAATACTCCACAATCTCTTATTATAATTAAAAAAGAGATAGAGAGAACTATATATCCTGAGAAAGAGATGTTCTCTCAAGTCAATTATCCAGATATTGTAAATTGGAAAACTTTAGAACATTGGTGGAAACAGGGAGTATTCCTATTAAATTCTGCTCTTACAGTAGAAGATAAGAAACCTAATTCTCATACTCTAATATGGCAATGGTTCACTAGACAGATAGTACATATTATTTCTACTAAACAACCTTCTATATGGATGCTTTGGGGGACTAAAGCACAGAATTACCTAAGTTATATAGATCACCATGTAATTATAAATCAAGATAATATTGATGTAGTTATACCTAATAATGGAGTATTACAAGCTCCACATCCTGTAGCAGAGGCTTATGATCCTTCTAGAACTCCTAGGTTTAGTGGTTGTAATCATTTTAGTATGTGCAATCAAATATTAAAACATCAAGATAAAGGTGCTATAGTATGGTAGAAATTTTTATACCATATAATGTACCAAGCTCTAAAAATGGTAAGATTAAAACAAAGTGGGGTATAGTTGATAGTAAAGCAACTAGACTTTGGAAGAAAAATACTAAAGATTATTGGGTTAGATATGCAGAGTTGTTTCAATCCATTGTTAAAAATAATCCTATGCCCCTATTTGTTCATCTTACTTATATTAGAAAAGGAGGAGCTTTATTTGATTATATTGGACCAACTGAAACTATAATGGATGAGATGGTACACTATCAATGGATTAATGATGATAATGCTTACCAAGTAGTTCCCATATTTGGTAGATTTAAAGTAGATAAAGATAATCCTGGAGTTATAATAAGAGTAGTTAAACAGCCTAAATATGAATTTATATGAATATAATATACAAATACTCTTTAGAAATGAGAGATTATCAAGAAATACATATACCAGAAGATAGTGAAATAGTATATTTAGGATTACAGTTAGAAAGACCTAAATTATGGATAAAACACAAAAATAGTTCTAAAAATAAAAGTATAAAAAGAATTATTGGTATATATGCTACAGGAGAAGCCATAGATGAAAATGAAGAGAATATAGGTACATTTCAATTAGCTAATGGAGAAGTTTATCATGTATTTATAAACAATCTTAAAAATAATATAAATGATATATAGACACACAGAAGAAGAAATACAATACTATTTTGCAGCACCAGCTTTAAATCAATCAGGTATTAAAGTTATACTTAAAGATGGTATACAGAAGTTTGCAGATATGGAGGATGAACTACTGAGTACTGAAAGATATTATGAAGAGAAAGAACATTTCACAATAGGTAATGCAGTAGATCATATTATTACACAGGGATTAGAGTCATTTAATAGTAAATATGCTTATAGTACTTTAATTAATAAGCCACCTGATACAGTGATGTCTATAGTTAGAAAAGTATTTGATGAAGAGCTTCAAACAAATCACTTATTATCAAGACCTATTTCTAATAACATAAAAGACTATTCTGAACAGCTTTATCGTAGCTGTAATGAGCATAGTTATTATATGAACAGAAAAATTCCTAGTGATAAACTAGTTAAAGGTAAGATTGATGAAAGAACTTGGAAAGATGATAAAAGGGTAGAAGGATTTCTAGGAGATGGTACAGTAGCTAAATATTGGGAAGAATTAATATCAAGTCAAGGAAAACAACTATTATCTGAGTCTGAAAAGAATAAGATAGTAGAAGTATCTTATAATATACTAAATCATAAACATACTAAAAATCTGTTTGTAGATGGTAAAGATGTTGATCTTATATATCAGATGCCATTATTTTTTGAATTTAATGGAGTTATGTGTAAAGTATTACCAGATTTACTAAGAATAAATCATGGTCAAAAGAAGATATATGACATAGATATTAAAACTATGGGAGATTATGTGCTGAGGTTTAATCAAAGTTTTAGATTAAGAAGGTACGATATACAAGGTAGCTTCTATCAAAAAGGAGTTAAAGAAAATCTAGCTACTATTAGTAAACTTATAGGAAAAGATATTAGTGATTATACTTTTGCTAATCCAGCTTTTGTAGTGGAATCTACACTTAAACCCGGTACTCCTATGATATATGTAATGACTTCTGATTTAATTGAAACAGGTATCGTGGGAGATAAAAATAGGAGTTATATTGGTGGATATTTTCAGGGAGTGGAGATATATAAGAGATGGAAGATTATTGATTATTCTATAGAGGAGAGATTTAAGGATACTAATGGAATAGTATGGGTAGATGGACAATTTGAATATAACGAAATATTTTAAGCTATGACAAAGATACAGATTGGAGAGGTAACTATGAATACAACTGATAAAAGACCCATCTTAGCTAATAAAACTAGAAAATATCTGTTACCATGTTTGAAAGAATATGGTACAGATTTTACTAGTAGATTAGATAGTGTGTATAAAGTAGCTGTAGGAATAGGAGATATTATAGTATCTAATAGAGGAATAAAGCATGAGAAACATATATTTATATTGATAAATAGTACTATTGCTACTGAATTTTTTCTAAACTTTTTGGACTGGATCAGAGAGCAAGATATGTATGAAGATGATTATATATTTGGTAATATACTAACCTCTATCTTGCACATGGTAATTATAAAACTACCCGTAAAATATTATAGTTCATTTGAAACTTTCAAATTAGGTAGTTATAGTGAGATGTATGATAAGGAAGATGTAGATATATTATTTAAAGGAAAGTTACAGTATAAAAAAGTAATTATAAAAGATCATAATTACAAAGTAAGATTTGTAGAAATACTTAATGAACAATTTGGTACTAGCTTAGTTCCAGAGGAGTATGAAGGAGAGCTAGATTTTCCACCAGATAAAGAAGAAATATTCAATAACCATATAAAGAAGACCACATGAAAATAAGTGAAATAAAAGAAGGATATAACATATTACCTGAATTTAAAGGTTTTAAACTAAAACACACTTTTAGAGATAATAAAGTTCTGGAAAGTATAAATATAACTTTAGTAAAACCAGATAGTGAAGGTCTACTATCCTTTTGTTTAAATCTATATGATTTCAATAAAGACAATATGTTTAATTGTTTCATGTGTAGAACTTCTTATTATCAAAATTCAGTTTATGAGAAAAGATTTAGTATAGAAAGTGAACTTAGTGAAGTTATAGACTGGATTAAGTCAGTATTTCAAAATTTTTGTAATGTAATTAAAAATGTATTAGATGAATAGGATAGATCAAATATCAAGTATAGTACAGTCCATTCAGAATCATAAGATGGATGCTGTTCTGGAAGATAAGTTTTACATAGTTACTGGATTCTTATATAACAGTAAGAAGAGATTTAAGTTAATGTATAAAGATGAAAGCACTGCTAGGATGATTAACTTGTGGAGAGGTAGTGTATGGGAATATGATGTTACTACTAATAAAAAGCATTTAATAAAAAGAGTTAAAAATTAAAGCATGATATTAAAGAAACTTAAAGTATTAGATATAGAGAGATTAGGAGATACTGATGAGGGAGTACAAGCTGGAATATCAAATGAAAGTTTACCTTTTATGTTTGAAATTCTATCTACTCAGTTTTATTCTAATCCTATTGGTAGTATAATTAGGGAGATAACTTCTAATTGTTTTGATTCTCATCAAGAAGCAGGAGTAGATGAGCCTGTTATTATTAGTCAAGGATATGATCCAGAAGAAGGTCATTATATAGAATTTCAAGATTTTGGTGTAGGTTTATCTGTAGACAGGATTTACAATGTTTATATGAACTATTTCTCATCTACTAAGAGAGAGACTAATGATATGATAGGCGGATTTGGACTAGGTAGTAAAACTCCACTTTCCTATACAGACTTTTTCTATATTACTACTGTATATGATGGTTTAAAATATGAATATATCTATCATAAAGGAGAAAGTAAACCTACTATAGAAAGTCTTAGTGGATATGAAACTGTAGAGGAAGAATATTATCAGACTACTATTATAGAAGATGGGGAAGAAGTGGAATTAGAAGAACCTATTCTTAGAACTAGGAATAAGAAAATTCCAGTAGGTACATCTACAGAAGATAGAAATGGAACTATTATTAAAATAATAATAAAAGATGGTGACCTGTCAAAGTTTACAAAAGAGCTTGCAGATCAACTTACTTATTTTGATAATGTATATTTTAAGGGGTTTAGTAATAGTAATAACTATGAAATATATGAAGGAAAGAATTTTATATTTAGATCAGATATAAATCAGAGCAACACTAACATACATATTTGTATAGGAAAAGTTAGGTATGCTATTGATACTAAGCATATAAATATAGGAAGGGATATTATGTCAATTCCAATAGGGTTAAAATTTGAAATAGGAGATTTACAAATTACTCCTAATAGAGAAAGTATAAGATATACTGATGAAGCAAAGAAGTTAATCCAAGATAAACTGGAATTAGCTGTAGAGGAAATTACTGATCTATTTAATAAACAAAATCCAGAGATAGAGACCTTAAAGAAGTATAATGAGGTTATAAGAAGTACTACCTCTCTAGTTTTTAATAATGAAAAAGGACATAAACTTCAGTTATGGAAATATAGTAGTCTATCTAAAAGTTATAAGTTTAAACCTCTAAGCGAACTAGGATTAAAAAGAACTCCTTTGCAACTATTTTTTGGGTGGGAGAAGGCTGGAAGTGTTACAGGAGAGAATTATAGTCCAATTGTTTTTGGTACTAGTATAAAAAATGAAGATATTATCAATCAGGGGTATATTATTCTAGATAAAAATGACAAGCTTTCTAAATATACTAATGCTTTCATATCAGAAACATATATGACTTTTGGAAATCGTGGTACTATAACCTTATTTAGAAAGAGAGATTTTAACTTTCACGATATTGGTATAGAATTAGGTATAGGTAATACTAAAAGAGAAAATGGTAAAGCTAGACTTATCTATAATTACAATAAGATAATAGAAGGTATAGTTAAGGAAAATTCTATAGGAAGTTATAAAGACTTTAGACCTAGTAATGAATGGTTAGCAGACTATAAAAGAAGAATGCTTGAGCAATCTCTAGCTTTTAAAAGAAAGAAAAATAAGCAAGTATTTGTTAGGAAAATAAGAGGTGTAAATTTTTCAGAAAGTGCGAATATAAAAGAATGGGATATTACTCATAGGACAGGTATATTAGTATATGGTTTTAGAGAAGATAAAAGAAAGCTAGAAGATATAGCCAGACTTGTATTTGAAAATGTAGCTACTATTAGATGGAAAAATAGCTATATAAATATGGAAAAAGCTTTCATGGTTATTCAGATAGCTAGAAATATTGAGAGTTCTGTAATAGGAGCTAGAAAAACTATATATTGGGAAGATTTTATAAAAACAAAATATTTTAGTAGGATATATTCAGCATCATGGTTATTTGATAAAATGCGTGAATCGGATATAGGAGAGAATAAGTATTTGAAATGTAGTCTAGTTCCTAACTATGAGGAAGATATGAATAAGTTAGACAAACTTATAAATAAATATAGGAATGGATATGTATATATATCAGAGCTTATTAAAGGTGTAGAGATTAAGGTTCATCCTGAAATGAAAGAGATGTTTGAGTATATGGATAAAAAGTATTCAAATATTAAAATACCATTTGAGAATACAATAAGTGGACTTCCTGGTAATAAAGAAGATAGAAAGGAATATATAAGCTACTTAAAGTATAAAAAATTAAGATTACCTAATAAATTTTATCTAAAGGATAAAAGACAATTAGAGTATGAAGCTAACCTAATAAAGATGCTTGACATATTTAAAGGTAAAACCAAATTGCAATTATTATTAACAATAAATCAAAATCAAGATGGCAACGAAAACAGCAGTAACAACACAGAAGAAACAGAAGGAAGTGAAGAAGACTAATCAGTTTTCTCTCAAAAAAATAGGAGCTAATGTAATAGCTACCTTAGATGGTAAAAAAGCAGGCTCTAGAAAAATTAGTCAGGAAGACTATGAGATTATAGTAAGGAAAGTAACTCTCTATAATAAAAAACCTTCTGAAACAGCTAAAAATACCATATTAAAACTACTATCTCCAGAAACTACTAAAAAAGTTAAGCAGAAAGAAGATACAGAGACTAAAATTAAAGGCTATAAGAAGTTACAAAAGAAAGAAAGTAAAAAGGGTAGAGTTATTGAGACAGTTAGAAAAGACGTAATGGAAGAGTTAGAAGAAATGTTGGAGACTAACAAAGATAATATAGGTAAAGTAGAAGCAATTTTAGCTAAATTCAAGAAGGTAGAAATACCAGTTAAAGAAACTTCTAGTATTCCTAGAAGAGGTGAATATTAAAAAATTCTTATTATGATAAGTAAAAAAGAACTAGAGGAGATAGTATATACTTCTCCTCTAGTTTTACTTGGTATTAAAGATAAAAGTATTATAAATACAGCTAATGAATACCTACCATACTCTACTGGATTTGAAATAGAATGTGATAAGAAAGAAACTTATGATGAGTTAGTATTTAAAAACATTCCAAATATAATATGGGATAGTACTCAAAGCAATTATGAACAGAGATATAGAATACCTAATGGAGTAAATGGTTTAATTTGCTTATATAATATATGCTATCATCTAGGTAATAATTCTTTATTAAATATGGAAAGTGGTATCCACTATCATATAGATTGTACAGATGTGAAATATACAGAATTAAGTGATGCATTACAAAGAGATAATAATTTTGGAGAAGAGATACTAACAGAATTAGATAGTTGGGATTATAGAGGTACTTATAATAAAAGGAAAATATCTATTGGTATATTTACCGGCTATAATTGGATAAGATATAATGGTGAACATCATACTCTTGAATTTAGAATAGGTAATATGTCTTTTGATTATGGAGTATTGGTTAAACAGATTATACATGCTAATAATATAGTTAGAAGGTGGAAAAATAAGATTGTTGGTTTTGATGACTCTATTATTTATAACCCTATAAACTATAAGGATCAAATAGAGTATCAAAAAGTAATACATATTAAGCCTACTGACTACGAGTTTAAGATACAGAAATTAAAACAAAGTATGCAATCAGAAGAAATTGAAGATATTATAGCACAAGAAGATGTTAAACAACAAGTAAAGACAAGATTGCATAAACTGTACTAAGAATAGTATCTATATATCCCTTGTACCATTGCCTCATGGTTGGGTTAGACATAGCTTTTCTGACATTAAGAGATACTAGGGTTTTTCTTTTGAATTTGTACCCTACCCGTACTTATAAGATTAGCAGGGGGGTTTAACTGTACCAGAACAGTTTTAATTATTTAAAAAACCATTTAATATGATAATAAACAAAATTTTCAGGGTAAGTTGGGTACATTATAATAGAGATATGAACTTACCACTAACTCTAGAACAAATAGAAACCAAAATAGTAGAGATCATGGTTGAAGATGTAGATAAATTCTCTACTCAAAAGGCTATAATAGACCTAATTGAAAAGGAGAAAAATAAACCACTTATTAAATCTCATTCTAAATGTATCATTGAAAGATTACATGAAGAGTCTAATATATGGGTTACTAATTCTACAGGATTAGGTATAGTTCATCCTAAAGATACTTTCAATAGAAAGAAAGGAATATTAGTATCTTTTGATGATGCTGTTTCTAAAATAGAAGGTAGAGCTGTAAGAACTATGTTATGGGATGCTTTTTGGAAAGCAAGAGAGCCTAAAAGAGAAGTTCTTAGATTAACAACAGATAGGGATAGACATCTTAGAGCATTCCTAGAGGAAACTGCTAAGAAAAAGATAGAGGGTAAACATATTATCTATACTCTACCAGAAGCAACAGAGATATACTTTCCAAGAAATGATTAAATTAATATGATATGTTTAAAGTAAGTAGAGATACTGTATATCCAAAAATAGAAATACATCAACATGAACAAAATGGTATATCAGTTGCAAGCATAGGAACTCGTCTTAGGTTAAAGAAGAAACATAGCTCTCGATATTACTTTATAGATATATGTCTACAAGTTGTAGGAGGAGAAGGTATTACTGAAGCAATACAAGTATTCCAAGTAGAACTATATAAAGTACAAAAACTATATAGAATTTCAGAGAAAGTGAAAGATATAGAGGGAAATCCTGTAAATGAAAAAGATAATAGTCTAGAAAGTGAAGAAGATAGATTAAACAGATTATATTAACTTAAAATAAAATAATATGGAAAGTGAAATAACTCAAGAAGAGATTATTAGTCTTATGAAGAATAGGGGGCTAACTATAGAAAAAATGGTAAATGCTATAGTAGACGTTAATAATATTATAGGAGTAGGACTAGTAACTTTGGCACAAACTCTTTATATACTTACTTTCTATAACAAGGAGTTAAGGAAACCAAATATAACTAAAGAAGAGATAGATGAAATTGTTAATAGAGCAAGTAAAGTAAAACTTAATTAATATGGAAACTCAATTTGGTACAGGATTTTTACCTTATGAAATAGGTGATATAGTAGAATTTAAAGACACTCCTTTTATGTATAGAATAAGAGATATAAGATTTATACAGTATGTAAAAGATAAGATAAGTGAATTTGAAGTACTTGTATCTATTAAAGAGAAGAAAGATAGTCTTTGGACTAAATCAAATACATGGTTTCCTGCAACTAGAATTAAAGAACTTATAAATAAAAAGAAATGATAATTGGCATTAGTGGTAAAAAGCAACATGGTAAAGATACTATAGGTAAGATAATACAAGGATTAACTATAGGAGAAAACGAATTTGTAGATGGTATAAAAGGATTTCTAGATTCTTACAGTGATATGGAAGGTGGCAGACAACCAAAATGGCAAATAAAATGGTTTGCAGAACCACTTAAAGATATAGTATGTATATTAGTTGGCTGTACAAGAAAGCAATTAGAAGATAATGATTTTAAAGAAAAAGAATTAGGAGAGGAATGGTGGCTATATAAGCAAGAAGCTAATTTAGATGGTATGGTATTAAAACTTCCTAAATTAATAACTATAGAAGAATATAATAATATAATTACTAAAGCTAAACACTATTATCATTTAATTAAATTAACTTCACGTAAATTACTTCAGTTAATAGGAACAGAATGTGGGAGACAAATTATTCATCCTAATATTTGGGTTAATGCTTTAATGAGTGAATATAAAGAAAAATTTAGTCCTAGTGGTATAGGGAATTTTCACGATCCTATTAATTATAGAAAGAGTTTAGGTTTTCCTGATTGGATAGTAACTGATGTACGTTTTGAGAATGAAGTTAAAGCTATTAGAGATAGAGAGGGAGTAATTATTAGAGTTAATAGAGAGATACATAAAGTACATAATACAGGTATGCATGTATGGTGTGATAGAGAAGATGAGACTGGTTGGGTTTTTTCATATAATCCTGACAGATATACAAAAGAAGAAGCTTTATTGTTATTCAGAAAAAGTCAAGACTCGCATGAATCTGAAACTGCACTAGATAATTATAAAGATTTTGACTTTGTAATTAATAATGATAGAGATATAGAAGGATTAATAGATCAAGTTAGAGTAATATTAAAAACATTAAAAATAATATAATGAAGTATAATAATCTTACTTTAGATATGATAACAGAACATTTTAATAATTTCTTTAATAAAAGGGAAGAAAAGATGTTATTACCATTTACTGTAAGAATTACTATGTCTAATAGTATATTTTATGTAGAGATAGAAGGAAAGCCTAAAATAATAACCGGTATAGGAGGATTTATTAATTTTTTAAGTATGGTTAATGAAGAGAATATTAATATAATTGTAAATAATGAATTATATATTAAAGAACAAAAAGAAAAATTTATTAAAAATGTTAAAGAAACTTATAAAAAATGAAATCAGTACTTCAAGATTGGGTGATGGAATTACCATTAAGAGAACAAGGTACACTTATGACTGCTGTAAGAGGTTGTGATAATGAACCTAAAACATGGACTAAAACAGGAGTAGCTTATAGTCCGGGTAGAAGATTAACATCATTTATAAGATGGTGTTTTATGGTTCCTGCTGATGAAAGGGAAGTGGATAGTGAAGAAGGAGCATTTATGATGAGTAGTCCACCTGACCCTTTTAAACCCAGTGAGTTTGGACATCTACCTCAGCATTGGTATAGTCATGCTATGCATGCATTGGAGGTAATAGCATATAGACATTCTGATTCTCATATAAGATTAGAGGCTTATAATATGTATAAGAAAATGGTAAAAAATATGCACTTGAATATAGAATTTGCTCCAAATATGATAGAAAGGCTTTCAGAAGATAGATTTAAAACAGGTACAGTAGTATCATAAAATAATATAAGTGACAAAAATTAGTGCAACAGTAGTAGGTGACTCGTTATCACCACAAGGAAACAGATTAACAACTTTATTGATAATGTTTCCACGATTTATATTAGCTGAATTGAATACGCACAGGATGCTCAGTAAGAATTCGGCATCCAGCAGAGCGATACCATTTGAAAAGATGGCACGAGCTGTAAAAACAAATCCATTTATACCCATTGCGTGGCAGAAACCTCATTCGGGGATGCAGGGTACAGGATACTGGACTGATAAAGCTGCTGAGAGGTTAACTGAAAGCTGGCGTTGGGCAAGCAAAGTAGCTGTAGCAAGTGCCGAGGAGTTGGCAGCAAATGGTTCTACAAAACAACTCTGTAACCGCTTACTGGAACCTTTTATGTGGCACACAGTACTTATATCAGGTACAGAGTGGGAGAACTTCTTTGAGTTGAGATGCCCACAGTATACTTTTGAAGGAGTAACTTATAAAAGTTGGAAAGATGTATTAAAGAATTATGATTTTGAAAGAGAAACTATAGAAGACCCTATATTATTTCCCTTATCTCATAATACAGGTCAGGCAGAAATACACATGATGGCATTAGCAGAAGCTATATGGGATGCACAGAATGAAAGTAAACCTAAACAGTTAAAAGCCGGTGAATGGCATATACCTTTTGAAGATAAAATAGTAGAACTATTAGCTACAGTTGGTAGTAATTGTCATAGCGTAGGAGAAGAATGGAAAAAAGATAAGGTTAAAGTAGCTACAGCTATGGCTGCAAGAACTTCATATACTGTAGTAGGTGATGAGAAAGAAATTAGCTATGAAAGATTAATAGGAATACATGATAGAATGATTGCACAAAGACCATTTCATGCTAGTCCTTTTGAACATTGTGCAAGAGTTATGAGCGATGAAGAATATGAAACTAATGTTAAAGGTATATTTCATCCTTCTGAAAGTTCAATGAGTCAATTTCAAGCTGATGCATATATGGATGATAAGGCAGAAGGTTGGTGCAAAAACTATCGTGGATTTATTCAATACCGTCATTTTGTAGAAGATAATACACAGATATAGTACTTTTAATTTTGATTATTACAGATTGATTTATAGCCATTTAAGTTGAAAATTTTTTCAATTTAGTGGCTATTTTTCTACAATTTATGGGCTTTTTTTAGTATCTTCATAGTCCCTTTCTTAATTACCAAATAACCTTAAAATCTTGAAAATATGACCACAATAAAAGCAATTGACTGCTTTAAAGGCGATACTATGGCCGCAGATGTCTGGGCTGATAAATATGCCATGAAAAACAAAGAAGGAATACAAGTAGAACAGTTGCCAAAACAAATGCATAGGAGAATGGCAAAAGAGTTTGCTAGAATTGAATGGAGCTATGTAAAGCCAGAGAATCTTGCTACTATGGATAAAGTAAGAGACTTATCCGAATTTGGGGAAGATTTGCTTTATAAAAGAAATATACAATCAGAACAAGATATAGAAGATGAGATATTCTCTTATTTTGATAAGTTTAGTAGGATTGTTCCTCAAGGTTCCATAATGTCTAATTTAGGTAATCCTTATGTATTTGGTTCAGTATCTAATTGTTTTGGAATAGGAAGTCCTTATGATAGTTATGGTGGAATATTAAAAACAGACCAAGAGTTGGTACAACTAATGAAGCGTAGAGGAGGAGTTGGAATGACTTTAGATACATTAAGACCATCAGGAACATCTACAAGCAATGCAGCTAAAAGTTCAACAGGAGTACCTTCATTTGCAGAAAGATTTTCAAACAGCACAAGAGAAGTAGCCCAAGGAGGTAGAAGAGGAGCGTTAATGCTCCTTTTGTCATGTAAACACCCTGATATATTTAAGTTCGTCACAATGAAAGATGATAGGACTAAAGTAACAGGGGCTAATGTAAGTGTAATGTTTACAGATGGGTTTATGAAAGCTGTAGAAAAAGATGGAGATTTTATTTGCACTTTTCCTGTGGATGCTAACATAAACTTAAAAGCTAATTATAACATCTACGAATATAATAAAATATATACAGAGTCTAATAATAGTACAAGTATATCTTTTATGAAAATTCATACCAAAGAGTTATTTGATTTAGTAGTAGATATGGCTCATAAGAATGCAGAACCCGGAGTAGCATTTATAGATAGAGTTAAAGATTATTGTCCCGATGGAGTTTACGAAATATATGCTCCAACTGTATGTAACCCATGTGGAGAACAATGGTTTAGTGCAGATGAGACCTGTAGATTAATAGCTCAGAACTTTTTTACTATAGTAGATGATCCATTTACTCCTGATGCTAAAGTGAACTTAGAAAGATTATATGAACAATCATATATGCAGCAAAGATTAGGTGATGATTTAGTTGATTTGGAGGTAGAATATATAGATAGGATATTAGAAAAAATAATGAGTGATCCTGAACCTATGGAAATTAAGGAGGTAGAATTAAAACTGTGGAGTAGAATTAAATTTAAAGCTCAAGAAGGTAGAAGAACAGGTGGAGGATTTACAGGATTAGGGGATATGTTAGCTGCATTAGATTTAAAGTATGATAGTGATGAAGCTTTACAGATTACTGAAATAGTAATGAAAACTAAAATGGAAGCTGAATTAGATGCTACTATTGATATGGCTATATTAAGAGGTACATTTACTGGATGGAATAGAGATAAAGAATTTGAATGGATAGATAAAGGAAACGGAAATTTCTGTATGAATGGTGTAAATTCATTCTATACAATGTTGATTCAAGATTTTACAGAACAGGCAGTAAGAATGCAAAAATATGGCAGAAGGAATGTATCATGGTCAACAGTAGCTCCTACAGGTACAGTTAGTTTAATGACTCAGACTACTAGTGGATTAGAACCTCTATTTAAAGCTTATTATATTAGAAGGAAGAAAATTAATCCTAGTGAATCTGGTAGTAGAGTAGATTTTGTAGATCAAAATGGAGATACATGGATGGAATATGCAGTACTACATCCTAAGTTTAAAGAGTGGATAGTTGAAACAAAATTAGATGGTTTTCAAACTATAAGTAGTGATGAATGGAGTAAAGAAGCTGTAGAACAATGTTTTAAACAGTCACCTTGGTATGGTAGTGAAGCAGATGATATTAGTTGGGAAAAGAGAGTATTAATGCAGTCTATTATACAGAAGTATACTAGTAATGCTATTAGTAGTACTATTAATCTTCCTAAAGATGTTGATAAATCTGTAGTAGCTAATATTTATATGACTGCTTGGAAATCAGGTCTTAAAGGAGTAACAGTTTATAGAGATGGAAGTAGAACAGGAGTATTAGTTAATGAAACTAATAAGGTTATTAGAGATGAATTTGATTATACTAATGCACCTAAGAGACCTAAAGAATTAGAAGCTCATTATTATTGGGGAAAGAATGGACATGAATATGCTATCATAGTAGGATTACTAAATGGAAAGCCTTATGAAATTTTTGCGTTTGCTAATCCCTTAATGACCTGTGAACTCAAAGGGAAGATTATTAAGAATAAACAGGGTCAATATAGCTTCATATCTAACTCTTATACTATAGAGCATCTAGAACTAAGTTCAGATCATAAAGATGAAATTTTGCTTACCAGAATGGCTTCTCAACTATTAAGACATGGAGTTCATCCAAGATATGTAGTAGAGCAAGTAAATAAATGTCAGTTAAATATAGTTTCATTTCCTAAAATTATATCTCGTATTTTAAAGAAATATATTCCTGACGAAGAAACCAAAGAGAAATGTAGCAATTGTGGAAATACTACTATGATATATGAAGAGGGATGTAAGAAGTGTAGTAGTTGCGGATACTCAAAATGTTAAATGAAGAACCATGCACGATTTAATAAAAGGAGGTATTCAAGATCAGAAAGACCCTGTTGTAAAAGATAGGGTTTTTCAATCTATACCCGGTTTCAAAGAGTGGATTGAACAGACTAGCCTATTTTGTACTATACAACAGCTAGCAGGAACAGGAGCTACTATACTAGGTATTCCTGATGGATTACAACTGCACATGACTGGTATATCCAATGTTCAAAATGCAGAAGATTTACCTATAGAATTAATAATGGAGTTTTTTAAGAATAGCCCTTGGTATGAATATGAATATAATACAACACAAAAGGAGATACATAAATTAATAGATGATGGAAACTAATGAATATACTGTTAAGTGTAAAAGGGGTATAGATGATTTAGAGTCTATATATGCCTTTTATTTTAATGATGGTGGAGGAGGTTCAAGTACTAATGATATATCTGTATATACTTCTGATGGATGGTGGAGTTATAATTCTGAATTTAGAAATAAAGGTATAAGTCCTATAGATCAAGAAGCTATCAATAAATACTCTAAGGAAATAGCTATAAGAAATGAACAATATATTGACTCATTATATAAAAAAGGTAAGTACGGAGAAGAATATGAAATTAAAATAGATATGGTATATAATCCGTTATTTGATAAACCTAGTGATGAGTTTGTTTCTGAAATAGAAAGCTCTAAAATTATATTTCTAGATTTTAATAAAAATATTACAGATGATACAGTTAAAGAAGACTAAGGAATGGAGTGGTGAACATAGAGAAGATAATGTAACTGGTTCTATTAGAATATATGTAGGACAGTTATATTGTGGAGTAGCAGAACCTATAAAAGAAGAGATAGATTTATATCATTTTCATTCTTTTTATGATTTTATAGAAGCTGGTGCACCAGAAGGGAATGGTAAAACTCTTGAAGATATTAAAATGCAAGTAGAACTCTCACTAAAAGAATTTGCAAATAAATTTTGTTATACTAAACAACAGACTAATGAAAGTAAAGATTAAAAAATTAAATAAGAATGCAGTAGTACCTAAATATGCCACTAAATATAGTGCAGGAGTAGATTTAATAGTTAGTAATTTTAAAAGTTATATATTATATAGAAGTAATGGACCTGTAGGATTAGTAGATGGAGGTAGTTTTATTGATTTAATGCCTAATGATAGGCTATTAGTAGGCTGTGGTTTTTCATTAGCTATACCAACAGGATACGAATTACAAATAAGAAGTAGAAGTGGTAATGCTATTAAACAAGGTTTAATAGTACTCAATAGTCCCGGTACTATAGATAGTGACTATAGAGGAGAAATTGGAGTTATTCTTATTAATAAAGGAGGATTAGCAGTAAGAGTAAATATAGGTGATAAAGTAGCACAAGCTGTATTATCTGAATATAAAGATATTGTATTTACAGAAGTAGAAGAACTAGATGAAACTGAAAGAGGAGAGGGTGGATTTGGAAGTACAGATATAAAAACATAAACAAATGAAAAAAATAATATTAATTCTTATAGCTACTACTATATCAATAGTAGCTGTAAGTCAAAAAAACAAAGTATATTTCGAGAATGGAATTGGTTATGATATTACTAATAATACCTATGTAGCTTCTTTATTTGGTTGGGGATACAATTATAATAATATAGTTATGGATGGTTGTTTTGATTTACCTATAGTACATAATAGTAATAGTGGTAACTATAATAGTTATATATCTTTAAAAGTTGGTTACTCTATATATAATTTAATAGTACCTCAAATGGGATACTATTGGAATGTTAAAAGTACTGATGATAAAGATAAAAACTCACAAGGATTAGGTTATTCTATTAAAATAATACTACCAATTACTATAATTAAAGAAAATGGTAGTGGACCTTATATAATAGGTAAATATGTAATGGGACAAGTACAAGTAACCGCTGGTATACATGCAGTAATAGATTAAAAACAAATATATGGAAACAGTTACAAAAGACAAACGTGATAATTCTCTACTTATAATGATAATTGCTTCAATAGTAGCTATACTTGCTATCATAGCAGATATAGATGGTTGTAATAGAAAAGTAGGAGAAGTGAAGAGTCAACAGAATCTTATTAATGCTTTATATGATACTCTTGTTACTTTAAGAAAAAATATAGCTGCTTCAACTACTGTGGAAATGGCTGCCTTACAAATGGAGACTGCCAAGCAGTTTATAGATTTAAAAATTAAGGATAGTCAAATAGTTGATCTACAGAAAATGGTTTCAGAGTATAAAAATAAACTTAAAGCTGGTAGTTCAGTTACTAATACTACTGTTAAAACTGAGATCAATAAAACTACTCCTAATGATACAATAAGAAGTAGTGGTATTATATTTAGTATTGATAGTAATCACTATAATAGAAATAATTTAGTAATACATGGTAATAATATAATTCCATATTTTGAAAGTAGATATTCTGATAAGTGGATAGATTATGATATAAAAACTTATGTAGACAGTACTAATTTTAAACTTAGTATAATTAATAAATATGCAATTGTATTAGGCTATAACAAGAAAGTACCTTTTGCTGATGTAATTAATTATAATCCTTATTCTAAAGTTACTGTATTAAGAACATTTCAAGTAAGTGTACCTAAACAGAAAAGTTGGGGTATAGGATTTAGTACAGGTATAGGATTAAGCTATGATTTAAGACCTAGACCATATATAGGTGTAGGGGTTAATTATAATATTATCAAATTTTAAATAATTAAAAACAATAAAACATGAGAAATTTAATCTATGGTTTTGCTATATTGGTAATAGCAAGTATAACTATTTTTGCATTTATACCACCTACTAATAATCAAGATCAAACTGTTAGTATTAAAATGACTGTACCACAGGTAAATGTAGTTTTAAAAGCTTTGTCTAAACTTCCTTATGAAGAATCAGCACAGCTTATAAACGATATACAAGTACAAGCCAATACACAGCTAGCTCCTCCTCCTACTCCAGCAAAACCTAAATCTGATACTACTAAACATAAGAAATAATGGGTAGCATAGAAGAAGGTATAGGAGTAGTACATATTGTGGTAAAAGTAATAAATAATCACTTATTACTTGAACATGAAGTGTTAGAAGAGATACTATTGGCAGAAACTAGAATGAATGATGGTAGTAAACTTAGATTTCACATATTGGGAGAAAGTGATTATCCTATGCAAGGACTACATTATATAGAGAAAAGTACTTTAAAGAAAATTAAATCTTAAAATAATGCCATTAGACAAATATGGAAAATGTCCTAATTGTGATACAGATTGGAATATGGGGGATATAAGAAATGTATTAAGAAAAATAGAGACTTTTTCAGGCAAATCAGACTATGAACTAGATAAAATAGCTGCTCTATATGGATGGACTGAGTTTAATAGAAGTAATTTTACTGCTTTAGAAGTATTAACTACAGAGGATAATCTAAAGCTAGGTAAATGCCCTAATATGAGATGTGGTCATTATTTCAATATAGATACAGGAGAAGAGTTTAGTTCATTAAGAGAAGTCTATAATAGTAAAACAGAAGCAGAATGAATATTATAATAGAGAGGTTTATAAAAGATGTTAAATCTAAACCTCCGGGGTTGTGGACTATATGGGAACTAGAAGACTTTGCTTTTTCAATTCGTACTCTTTATACTTACGCAGATTTAATGGATAGACAGGAATTAAAACCTATATACGATAAGATAGCTAAGTTTGTAAATGAGAAGAAAGTACCTACTATAATAAATCCCGGAGCTTTATTAACTATAGATAAAGAAAAACCCACTAATTAAGTTTAGTGGGTTTTTAAAAAATTTACATTACCATTACTCTTTTTCTTTCTGTTTTTTAATCATACTAGGTGTAGGTAATTCTTCATCTATGATCTTCTGTATGGCTTTTTTCTTCTCTTTTTGTTCATCATCACTTAGTTTATTCATATCTTTATATTCATCACTTTCTAATAACTCAGCTCTCCTTTCAGCTCTAGCTCTCTTATTACTATCCTTTTCATCATGTTCTTCGTTATGAAAGTATTTATGATAGGGACTTTCTTGAGGATATACTCTTTCTCCTGCTGCTTTAAATCCTAATCTAGTATCTTTAAATATACCCGGAAGTAATATTTTTTTACTTTGTATAGCCAATGCAGAGTGACCAGCATCACTACCAGATTGTATAATATCCTGTCCATTAAACCAATTCTGTACTTTATCTGCTTCCTTACCAACCTGTTTTAAATAGTCTATCACTGCTATACTCTCTATAGTATTAGCTTTAAAAGCTACAGGATTTGTATACATGGAAGCCTGTGAACCTAAATTCATTAAGTTATTCATTAAAATATTATGTGCTATTCTTTCATTGTCCTGTGGGTCATCATCGTCATCCCAAAAGAAATGTTTAACGGCTAATATTAATCCTAACCACATCAACTGTAATCCAATATCAGCCATATTAGCTTGTAAATTCTTGCTATCTTGTATAGTAAATTTCTGACCTTTACCTACATAATCAAAATATTCTCCTTTACCAAAGAATTGTTTTTGATGAAGATTTATTATTTGTTTTCCAGTTATAAGATTTACTGGCATACCTATAGCTTTCTTAACTAGTAGTCTAGTAGCTTCAAGAGTCTCTTTAAGTAAACCTACTCCAGAAGAAGTACCAAATCCTGCTGCTGCTCCTAGTCCTAAAGCACCACCTATAAGAGAGCCTACTGGACCAAACATAGCAGCTCCTACTACAGCTCCATGTACTAGTCCACTTCCAGGATTATGACTTCTATATATACCTTTAGTTCCTTGTTTACCTAAAAATATATTATCTTGAGGATTTCCAAATCTCCAATAAACTGCTTCTGGTAGCCATGTCTTAAACATCATACCTGCTTTACCCATAGAATTAGATTTAACCATCATACCTCTTAGTTTATCATAGTTACCATGTCCTAGAGTAATTAAACCATTGACTTTCTGTTTGAAAGCTTTATATTGATCTCCATCTAAAGCTTCCCAATTCTTAGTGTTTTCAGGTGTTTGAAACTCATCTTTAAGATGTCCATCACTATTATAAGCATCCCATACACTACTCTCATTTCCAGCCTTATCCTTTATTTTCAAAGTCCTAAGAACAGCTATCATAAGAGGACTTTGATTCATATATTCAACTCTTTGATTACCTGCATAAGGATTAGCTGCATTTAGTATTTTATTAGAGTAGCTCTTTTGTAACTCGTTTCTATTATCAATAATAATATTAAACTTCTCTACTAATGATCTATTCTTTTTAGCCAATGGATGTTCAAGGTAGCCAAATGTAATATTCTTAGCAAAAGACCATTTCATAACTCTGTAGCCATAAAATAATTCTTTGGGATCAAAATATTCATCAGAAGCTCCTAGAATCATATTAGAAGTAACTCCCTGTAAGAAGTTAGTAGCCATAGAAGATAGGTTATAACCTAACCTTAAAGTCCTAATCCAGTTTAAAAAGTTATCTATAGCTGCTGTAGCTGTTCTGGTTTTACCTAGACTATCTCTAGTATTTATAAGTTCCTTCCTAGTTTTGTCATTCTCTTCTTCCCTAATTAATTCTTGTAATTCATTATACTTTTGTCTCTCTTCTGTAGTATATATAGTCTTACCTAAAAATGGTATTTTACCATTTGGTCCATTTTCTTTACCATATACTCCCACATGCTTACTTCCATAGTTATCTAGTAATACTCTTTCAAACCAGTTATCAAACTGTCTCATAGCTCCAGTTCTGACACCTACCTTAGCTACTTCTTGTCCTTTTTTACCAGTAATTCTATTCCATAATGTCTCTCCTACATTATTAGTATCTGGAGATTGTATTCTATTATAATGTTTCTTTAGTATTTCATTTATAGGGAGTGCTTCTCTCCTAGCTGCATAAGCCATTGTCATTTCAGAGAAATATTTCATTAACTTAGGTAAATCAAATGATTGAGATTGTACTACAGAATGTACAGAAAAATCATGTATTAGTCTTCCTATATCTACTATATAGTCATTACCATCAGAGGTCTTATCTAATTTAGCCCTAATAGCGTCTACATTACTCATCTGTAATTGTCCTGCTACATCAACATGAAGATATTGAGCTAATTGTATTAAACAAGAAGTATTAAATTGAGATAACAATAAAGAAGTAGACTTCTTTATTTTATCTAGAGGAACTAGTTTATCAGAATTAAAAGCCTGTAAGAATTTAGTATTCTCTATTAATTTTCTATCATCTATAGCTCTAGAATTGTTTCTTAAAAAACTATCATTAACTTTATAGTTTTTCTTTCCTGTCACAGGGTCTTCCGTTAAATAACTTATATTTCCTTGTTTCACTACTCCAAAACTAGTTCTAAATCTATCCATTATAGTTTGATAAGCCTTAGATACCCTACTTAACATACCTGTAGTCTCTGTATTACTATTAACTATTTCAGCAGTAGTTTTCATTATACCCGGAAGTGTATACATACTAGTTCTTTCCTGTAGATCATAAGGTAAATTTTCATATATTACTTCACAGAACTCTTTAAGTTTACTATAAAAATCAGCTAGTATAGGGCTAGATTGTATTTCTTCAAAATTCTTATCCCAATTTCCTGTTTCTTGCTTGGTATCTGTTATACTATACCTATCTTCATCAATATTAGCTGCTATTTCTGCTTTAAATTTTCTAGGTATAAAAATATTGTAGGTATTAAAGTGACCTCTTTTCTTATCTCCAAAATATAATCCACCTACTGAATTATAATCTTTGTATCCATTTTCTGGACTATAGGAAACTTCCCATTCTTTTATACTATTCTTAGCTTTATCTGATAGCTCATCGTAACTATTTACATTCTCTCTAGCTAATAAGGTCTCTATACTACTTTGTCTATAAGAATTATAATTAGTGATAGCTTTTTCCTGTTCTACAACCACTTCATTATACCCTTTTTCTCCAAGTAGATTAATTAACTTTTTCTTATAGTCTTCATCTGTTAATCTACTAGGATCAACCATAATACTAGATTCTCTTCTCCACTTTTTAAGCTCTTCAAAAGCTTTACTTATGCCTTTATTTCTCTGTTCATAATCAGTATATGACATAGCTCTCTTGAAAGCCTTATCAAATATGTATAGCTTTCTACTTCTTTCATCAGCATATTCCTTTGTTTCTCTTTGAACTAAATCATGGCTTTCATTTCCTTCTTTACTTACTCTTTTAAATAGATTAAAACTGGCAGACTTTACACCTGTTATACCTAATTTATTTACATCATGCCCTAGTCTAATTAATTCTTTCTTTATAGCTGCTTCATTATTATCTATATAATCACTCATCTCTCTACTCCATCTTTCCTTAGCTTCTGTAGCTTCTATTAGATTAGACATAGCAACTTGTGGAATTAAACCATTATGTGAAGCTAATCCATGAGTAGGGTCTAAGAACCACATAGAAAACCAGTCTGTATCCCTTAAACCTTCTTCTGTATGAAATACATCTTTATACTTTTGTTTTTTGTCTCCGTAGGTTTGTTTAATTAGGGGATTATCATTTATATTTATTTCAGATAATTCTTTTTCTCTTTCTTCAACTATATTTTTAAATCCTACTGCTTTAGTTGCCCATTTTCCAAAAGCATTTCTGGTATCTTCATCTATCTTATATGTACTAGTATACTCTCCATCTTCATTAGTTTCAAAAATATCATCTCTATCAAAAAATGGATTAGTATTACTACTATCAAATTTACCTGAATTTTCTATAAACTGTATTATTCTATTAGCCTCTGTAATATCTTCAATCTTGTTAGATTTAGATAATTCATTTAATCTATCTAAATCCTTTTCCATATAGTAGCTAACAGGTTTGGCTTTAGTCCTCATCTCCTCTAATTCATCCTCAAGTCCTTTTACTCCTATTTCCTCATTACCACTTATAAGTAACTTTAATTCTCTCTCTTTCTTATTTAAAGCTTCTAATCTCTCTTTACTAATACCTACTACTTTCTTCTGCCCTTTTATAATTCCTAACTGCTCTTTATAATTTCCTAACTGAATAGTTTTATGTTGTATATATTTTTCAGTTATACCTGCAAATATATTATCATTATTATTATCTCTATTATTAGGCCCAGTATTATTGTTTACATCATCTCTTTCTTCCTCATCATTTAAACTAGCAGATAATAAGGTATTATCACCTATTGTAGGATTAATTAATTTATTAAATTCATATTGAGTGTAAGCAGGGTTTACACTAAATGTAACTGTAATAGGATCATATACTGATCTGTCATTAATAGTACCTCTTACTTGTCCTTGAAAAGATTGTTTAGTTCTTTCTACTAATTCCTTAGCTATAGCTTTAGATATATCTCTTCTAGTAGCTTTAGTCCTAGGATTATCTACTACACCATTTATCTGTACAGTATCATCCATTACTCTGGTAAAAGTATATCTTCTATCAGTTAATTCATCGAAAACCTTATCCAGTATAGCTTTTTCTACATCTCTAGAGCATGGCATATTATATACATTTTTCTTCTATGATATTAAGTGTCTTATTGGGGAAAGTGGTAGGGCTAAAATTAGGTTCTTCATCATTAAAGAAAGTATCCTCCTCAAAATTGTCTACATCATCCTTCATCTTCTGATTCTCTTTACTGATATTTGACTTATCATTCTCATTTTCTACAAACTCGAAGATACTATTAAAAGCCTGAACTGTAGCAGTATCATTTGAGAAATTAATTCCCATTTTATTCAATAAATCAAGGACGATAGCCTTGAATCTTTCGAGAAAAGTTTTCCCTGACTGCTTAAATTCGTCTCTGGCGAGGTATTTTTGAAAATCTTTGTTGGTAAAAGTGTGAGCCATGAACTCATATATATTTATTAGTCCATATTTAGTCATTAATTCATCTTTAGTGATATTACTATTAGAATTAACTTTCCTAAGTACATCTTGTAGCTCTTGTGTATCTACTTTAGACCTTACATTATTATATAGTCTAACTATATCACTCACATAAGCAGGAGCATTTAGCTGTACATCTACTGAACCATTTGGATTTTGAGTAATATATTTATTAATCTGATTTACAGTCAGGCTATGAGTAACCTCTTCTAGAATTACTCTAGCTCTTTCTTCTAAGTTCTTATTCTGTAAGTTCTTATTATTAATATATATTGTATCCTCATCACCTAAATATACTCCATAAAAGTTAGTTTTACCTGCTAAACCTGTAGCAGTGTCTATTTTAGTTTCTCCTACAAATGGAGCTAGATGAGTAGCTAACTCTGAATATCCTGCTATATTACTATCTACAATACTCTGTAGTACAGTCTCTATATTCTTAGATGCTACTTTAAAAGGATCAACATCTCTCTGCTGTTCTACTATAGTTCCAGAAGATTGTTGAGGCTGTATCTGTAGTTTAACATTACCATTTATAATACTAGTACCTATACCTTGACCTAGTTGATACTCATCCATACCAAAAGTACCCAAAGTAGCTACTCTAGTATATTTATTACCATCAAACCAGTATAGCTGTTGTTTATCTTTTTTAGTTTTGCCAAACTGATTGTATATGGAAACAAAAGCTGGACTCTCATAATCTACTAGCTTAAATGTTTGAAGATTATCTAATGAATGTTTTCCAGTGTAAGTTTGTTCTTTAGTTTTTTTATCCCAATTATCATTATCATATTTAGTCTTAACTTTATTGGCAGTATGTTGTACATACTGCATTGGAAATTCATTTAATAAATGTTCCTGATTCTCTGGATTTGCTACATTAATAGATAAACCTAAAGACCTTTCAAGATTATTACTAACCCAATTAGAGTATCCTACTATATTAAGATATGATACAGGAATATACTTTGCAAATTGTATAGCTTCCTGTGTGGAATTTCCTAAGTAAGTATAAGCTATTAAATCTTGAGCTAAAGTATCTAATGTATACTTCTTATTACCTATCTGTGGTAGCTCTAAAGTTCCATTTCTACCATTCTTTATTAATAACTGTGTAAGACCTTCATATAAATATTGTTCATCAAATTGTTCTCCAGAAGCATTATTATATTTAATTAAAGAAGGTTGTCCATCCTTATTAATTTTATATTCAAAACTATTTAATAGCATATTAGTTTTTATATACCTATCTATTACATCATTTCCACTAGTCTGCATTAGTTGTTGCATATACTTAGCTAATGATGTATTAGTATCACTATCTATATATAATCTCTCTCTTTCTCTATTTACATTATCTGTATTAGAAACTATACCATTTTTATTAGAACTAGATAGGTATTTTTTAATATGTCTAAATACTTCTTGTTTAGTTTCTACAACTCTAGTAGATGACATATCTTCTGAACCTACATTGTCTATTACTTGTTTAAATATATTCTGCATTATATCAGTATCATAAGGAAAATACCTTCTCCATAGATTATAAGCTGTCATAGTAGCTTTTACATTAAAAGCCCCCATAACTGTATTAGGTTTTACATAGAAATTTCCCATAAGAGTATATCCTTCTGGAGCTTCTTCTACATTGGCTTTATCTATATAATCTCCTATTAAAGTATCTGCATTAATAATTATACCTGATGGATAGCCTAATCCATTTATAGTATTTTTTTTCTCTATAACATCAAAGAATGATTTACCTAAACTATTATTCTTAAAGTTAATAGCAGATTCTATTTTACCTATCTTTTCACCATAAGTTTTCATTTCTAGGAATCTTCTAAGTACTGCTGCTTGCAATTTACCATTAGGAGCTTCTGATTTAATAGCTTCTATAAAATTACTGTTAGTCATTTGACTTGACATAAGTTCATCATAGTTATCTTCAAGTTCTTCTACTTCTCTAGGATCATATTTTCTAATAAGACTATCAATTATTTTAGCTTCTTTATTCTTATCATATTTAGCCATAATAGAACCACCATTCTGCATATTTCTTACATATTCTCTAATTATGGGCTGGCTTAGGAATAAAAAGGGAATTGAATCTACGATTTTTCCATCTCCTATATCTACTTTATCTCCTTTATCTATACCTTGATGTATAAATACTTTATCTACATTCATAGTAAGGTTATTAAGATTTACCTTACCCATTACATTTAAAGATGCATTATCTACTGCAATGTTCTGTCTTTCTGAGATTACTTCTGAATTACTTCTATCTCCATCTATAGTCATAGAGCTACCCATAATACCAGTAGATTGTACATTACCAAACTTAAATACCTTATCTATATATTTAGTATTTTCATCTTCTATTATTGCTTCTCTTAGGATTAATGGTCTACCATTAGATTTAGCCTGTTGAAATAGAGAGTGACCTACTACGTCTAATGAATATATACCTTTGCCTATTTTACCACTAGCTCCCATAAGCATAGCTTCCTTCTGATATTCAGTAGATAAAGGAGACCATATTTCATTCTTATCTTTATCACTAATAAGACTATTAATAAAATTAGCTTGATCTTCTGCATATTGAGTACCCAAGCTCTTATTAATCTTAGATTGCATTTTATTACTAGGATTTTCATACACAGCTCTAGTAATCTTAATAATTTTATTGTGTAATAGTTTCTCATTAAAAGAAGAATTAGCTTTCTTTAATTTATTATCTTCATTGATCTCTTCTTCATTATACTCTGGAGTTAATTCGTTAGCTAAATCTGTAATTAGTCCTTCTTTAGTATTAATAGCTTCATCTAATATCTCTGTTTTATGTTTTTCATTTAATACTTCAAACTTACCATCTTTATTAACTCTAGTCCATAGATTATAGAGATTCTCTTTATCAATATCAATGTCCAGTCCTTTTTGAGTAACAAATGTATTAGGTACTATAATTAAATCTCCCATAGTATGTGGTAGAAAACCAGCTATTTCTATTCTAGTACCTGATTGATGTCCTGAAGTTGGTATTCTAAAGGATAAACTAGATAATAATTCCTTATCAAACATCTCTTCTTTAAGAGTAAGATGCCCATTATCATTGTTAGTATATTTACTATCTAACAAATCTATCAGTTCTCCATTATTATCTCTAAACTTTGAAGGTAAAAATACCTGAGCCATTTGTAATTTACCATCTATAGTATTAGTAGCTTTCAATCTCTGTCCATCCCATGCAGAGGTAAATACAATATTTGATTTTTCTTTTTGAGTTAAATCTCCTAATCCTTTCCTTTGTATAAATCCTTCTTCTGAACCTGTAACTAGACTAGTTCCCGGTAATTTCATAGCCACCATTCTATTACCAATAATAGAATTAAGCATAGCTTCAAATCTATTACTATTTGCACTAGCCCAAAGAGGTAAAGTAAATGTTCCAGTCTTAGTATCTAATTTTAAAGCTTTAATATCTTGTAGTGGATAATTCCTTTTTAAAGCTTCATTATTTAATAAATTCTGTAATTTATTAGTAGTCTCTGCTTCATCAATAGGAACGCCATTCTCTTTTAATCCTAGTTCATCAAATATTTCTCCTTGTTTTAGATCAATTAAATCCATGAAAGCATTGGTATATTGCTCATATAACTCTTTTCCAGTATACTCTTTACCATCTAGATTAAATCCGTCTATATCCATTACTCCATCACCAAATAGTATTTTCATTAACTGAGTACCTAAAGTAACAGTATCTACTTTATTCTTATAAGATTTATAAGGAACATCTTGCTGAATACCATAGCCTTCTCTATCTAGAACTAAAGAACTATCTTCTATTTTATCTAAAGCTTCTTGATTAATAGTACCATCTTTATTCCATATATCAGCAGCATTATTCATACTACCTACTTTATTAGCAGTTTGATAAGAAGCTCTTACATTAAGACCTTTCTTCTCAATTTGTTCCATTTTCTTCCTTAACTTATCTATTTCAAAACCTTTAGTAAGCTGTGGTATTAGAGGAAAACTAGAAGATTTAATATATACAGTTCTCATTACATCTTGTTCAGGATCATATATTTGTCCTGTATATCTGGGCTTTAATGGCTGCATTACTTTTCTTACTATCTCCATTTCCCTATCAGAAAAATCTTTACCAGAAGATATTAATTTTCTGGCTATGTCTATATCTTCTGGAGTTATATCCATTAGAAAATCAGCAGTTTTACCAAGTCTAGTAATGTTATCTAGGTGTTCTTTCCATGTAGTATATTCCTGAGCATCTGCACTTTTAATTTCTCTAAATGCATCTACTTTATCTTTACCATATAGTTTCTCTAAGTAGTCTATGTTACTGGCAGAAGATACTTTATCTTTTATAAATAATTGTTTATACCTATCTCCTTTAGAGTTTGCAAGTTTATGTGCAGGAGCTACTTGATTAGCTAGTCTTTTAGTTACGTTATTAAAACTATCTTTTATTTTTTGTATAGAATCTATTGACTTTGATTTAAAATATAGAGCTGGATCACCTGCAAATAGCATCATATTATTTGCATTGGCTATGAGAGAGTTTATCTCATAATCCATAGCAGCATATTTTAATTTATCTGCATTAGAAGCATCTCCAAATTTATTGGCATACTTCTTATCCATAAAGTCTATATATTTATTTCCTTGTCTATCCTGCACTTCTTTTATACCTATTTCATTCCATACTTGTAATTTCTTACTTACTAATCCATCTATAGATTTCCTTATAGTATCATATACAGCATCTTTAATTTCACTACTTTCTACTAGTTGTGTATTATAATAATAAGGATTTGACATTATAGCATCTGTAAGTTTAAGACCTCCTTTAGCCATAACATTATTCATCTCAGGTATAATAAAGAACATCTTAGCTCCCTTCTCATAATCTGTAATATTATTAACTTCTTTTTCTTTCATTCTCAAAGCAAACTTAGACATTCTTTCTAGTTCAGGTTTTACAGTTTGCTCATATATAGTTTTAATTAATTGATCTGACATACCATCTTGTAAATCCGTAGTATTTAGATTCAATACAGCAGTTTCAAAGTCTAGCATTATAGATTTATCAGAAGAAGTTAATCCAGCCATTGTAGACATTCTAAGAGGTATAGTAGTACCGGGATAGTTACTGTTATCAGCTTTACCATATCTGATAACCTTATCATTCATAAATGCAAACTTTTCCCACTTAGCCAATTCATGATCCATTGGAGAAAGATCCATTATACTAGCCCTATTTCTATAAGACTTCTTACCTTCTTCCCTTAGAGTTTCTGCTCCATCTGTCTTTACTCCAAACTGTTCTTTAAACTTATTATCATCTAATAAAAATAGCCATAATGAATCCTTTGAGAAGGATACTTTACCTAATTGTTCTCTTATAGGACTATTTATATCTACCAAATCTAATGCCCTATCAGTAGCAAATTTAGGTGCAGTTAACCCCCAATATGTTTTATTATTAGCTCTGAATCCACTAGATACTTCTTCTGTATTATACCTAGCTTCTAAATTAGCTAGAGATTCTATAACACTATTATCTAGAGGGTTACCACCATATACTGTAAAGTCAATTAGCCCATTAGTATTAACTAGGTTTTTAAGTGAGTTATATAGGATACCATATAAACCATTAGTATTACCTACTTCCATTAGTTGCTTAGGCTTTACTCTCTGTTTATTATGTATTAAACCATCTCTTTGTAGTACTTCCAGTGTTTTAGGTGTAAGAGTTATACCAAATGCATTTAGCCATTTCTCTATTTGACTATTAGTAGGTAGTATTTGTCTATCTAGACTACTAATTTTATATTTACCGTTACCTAGAGATGTAATCTGAAAGTCTCTATTAAACATAGAGAACTGCATTCTGTCAGATTTCTTAATTATATTACTCTTTAATTCATTCAATAAGCTTCCAATAGGTGTAAGGGTAATAGAAGTAGCAAGAGTAACAGCTTTAACAGCTTCCCTTATTCCACTTAAATCTGTTTGAACAACAGGGATATTAAGACCAATCCAGTCCTCATAAGTAGCTATTAAACTATTAGCCTTATCTACATTTAGAATATCATTACCATTACTATCTCTTATAAAGAGATTATAATTAGAGTTACTAGTAAGATTATTTTTCCAGTTTTCCTGTACTTTATCAGCTATTCCATTAGTATTAGTATTTTCTACTCTTACATTCCAAGAACTAGTCTTTCTATCAAAAGCTAGTGTAGTATGTATCATTCTAAGCCTAGTAAAAGACATAGCAGAAACAAACTGATTTTTTTTCTGTTCACTTAAACTAGTATCTTCCAATTTATTAATAACAGCTTGCATCCAATTGTACTTATCAGTAAGTGTCCTTAACTTATCTAACATTGTTTTAAAGTCAGAAGGAGTATCTACTAAACTATTTTGTAAGCTAGTAACTATCTGAGCAGAAGGAGTATACAGAGGACGACCTAAAAAACCTACAGCTAAATTATCTTCCTTATCATATTTTCTTATATCACCAAAAAATCTTCTCATTGCATAAGTTACCTTATTGTTTGGGGATTCTGCAAGTACATCAGTATAGAAATCAGTAGGATTTTCAGTATCCTTATCAGCATACTCATAGTAATTATCTTCACTTTCATTTACTTCCAGCTTTTCTCTACTCTGCTTTATTCCTGTATACTTATCTACAAAAGTAAATGCCATATTCTCTAAGGTCTTATAGTTACTATTTATAGAATCTACCTTTTCTATTCTAAGTTTTGCATCATTAATAAGTCCTTGTATACCATTATTCTGTAGTTCCTCGGTAGTCATAGTATTTGCTATACTATTTAAATAATCTATGGCTTCCTGGTCTCCTTTTTTAACTGATAGTATATTATCAGTAAAAGACCTTTTAATTTCTGCTTGTAAATCTGCTTTATTTACTTTACCACTATCAAAATTTACTTTACTAATTATACTAGTATAAATATCAGTCACTATAGTATTTTGTTCTATAGGGTCTAATCCAGCTATATTATCTAGCTCCTTAGATAAATCATTCTTCTGAGCATCATCTAATACAGTAGGAGATAAAGTATAGATAGTACTCCTACCTAAATCTGTGCCTAGTCTTTTCTTAATCTCATCTATTTTAGCTTTAGCTTCATCACTTAATCCTATTACATTTATTTCTATAGGATTAACTGGCTGATTTACTTTTACAGGTTCAGTTTTTTCAATTTTAGTTTCTTCTTTTATCTGCCCATTTATTTGTGCATTAAGCCTTTTCTCAGTGTCAAAGGTTATAACTGGCTGCATATTAGTAACATAGTTAGGCTTTTCCTCTGTACCAATATTATAACTCTTTAAATTAGTGGTAAATTTATCTAATAAGTAATCACGATAACTTTTAGCAGCTACCTCTGTACTAGGAACTCCTGTTTTGGGGTCTCTAACAATATTTATTATGGGTTTAGGTTCAGCTAAATTAGTAGGATAGCTATCTATATCTAGATTATTTTCAAACCAAGCTAATCTATTAGGGTATGTAGTATTAACTATCTTATTATCTATTTTTTCTGATACTGTGATAGGTTTAATTAAATCTAAAACTGTTTTCTTAGCAGTAGCTTCGGAAGCTCTATTTATAAATTTAGAATATACCTTAGCATCCTCATCAGCTAGTTGACCAGCTTTCTCCACATTTATACCTTCACTAATATACTGTCTAAAAGATTTTTCTCTTATTTTCTGATCTATATACATAGCTACACCAGCTTGTCCAAATACTATATTATTTCCTCCTATAAAGGTAATAAATGGAGTACTGTGAGCTAAAGAACTTTTAGCCATCCTATCTACATCAGCATTTGAATTAGCTCCACTAAAAGTCTGTACTCTTATAAAATGAGATAAGTAAGTTCTTAGTCCGTCTCTAGTGGTAATATCTAGTCCCATACCACTTTTTATATTATCTATAATAGTTTTATAACTAGGATTTTTACTATCTATATATATGTATATAGCATTAAATATATTCTGTTGAGTAGTTTTATCTATCTTACCTTTAAATATTGGTGAAGCTATGAATGTTTTTACTCCATCTTTTAATCCATACCTTCTCACATCCAATATTTGTCCTTTAGTAAAAGGCTTATTAGGATCATTTACTAAGGCTGTACTGTCATTAGGAAATTCTATAGTATTTCTGCTACTATTAAGAGTAGAGCCATTAGTCATGGCTACCATTAATTGAGTTTGAGGATTAGCTTCTCTTAATGTAATAGGTGGATTATCTTTATTTCTGTCTATTAAACCTTCAAAAGTAGTTTGTCTCTTACCAGTAATAATACTAGGAGTGGAATGTGTAGAACTACTTATAACTTCTTCTCTTATAGCTCTAAGATTAGCTATAGCCTGTTTCATACCATCAGGCTTACTTTGAAGAAAATTATTAGGAGAAATCCATTGTACATCATGTACAAACATAATACCTTTACCTCCATTACTAAAATCTCTAGGATAATGGATCATTGGTATTTTATCTTTATACTCCTGAGAATTTACAAAATCTTGCCCATGTTCAGCAACTTTTTCTGCTACCCATTGTCCAAATGGCATAGATTTTACATACTCTCCAATTCCATTAAATATAGATACAGGTATTCTATCAACTCCTATAGGAATCTTAATATCTGTTCTAGTACCTTTATTAGTTGAGTCAGGGTCTAGGATAATATCACTATTAATCCACTCGTTATTACCTTCTCCCATTTGCCCAGTGTACTCAAAATTTATTTTTCTAGTACCATCCTCTTGATCTGTATAAGTTCTTTGGCTAGGTCTACTTACATAAGCACCAGTAGGAGCAGTTTCATCTAATACTCTACTATTATATTCATATATTGGTTGATTATTATTATCAAATCCTTCTGGTTGTCCTTGTTTCTCTACTATATCATCAGTTACTCCATTAGTAGCTGTAGTCAATTTATTAGGATCGTTTACTATTAAATCACTAGCAGCAGTCATTATATCATCGGCATATACATTACCAAATATCTTATCTTGTATAAGATTGGCTTCTTCATCTGATAAACTTTTACCATTCCCTCTATATCCATATTTCAATGCCTCATATATATTCTCTGTATTTTCTAGACCTTTTAGTTTAGCAAACTCTCTTACTAGGTCTTCAAATGAATTTTTACCTCCTAGTTTATTTAATAATCCAGCTACACCAGCTTTTATTTTATCTTTAGCTTCCTGACTAGAACTATTAAAATCGTAAACTACAGGAGCTAATTGAAATACTTTTTCTCCAAATACATCAGGTATAGAAGCACTATCAGTCTGTATAGGAGTTTGGTAATCAGTATCATCATCTCCTAAACTAGAGTTACCATCTATTACATTATTATTAGCATTTTGTATTATAGTATCTGCAAGAAAATTACTTTCTTCATCATCTACTCTGGCATCTCCTAATTTCTGTGCTACTTCATTACTTCTATCTGCACTAGCACTTATCTCTACTTCCTTTTGTTTAGCTGCTTCTACTATATCAGCAGTAGGTTTTGCTACTTTACCTTTTTTATTCTTAATAGGAGCTTCAACATTATTTTTTACTTGATCTACAGTTTTAGCATGTTTTATAGCCTGTTTAGTCTTATCCTTTATATATTCAGGATTACTCCACAGACCAATATTTTTTCTCTTTAAGGCTATGGAATTTTCTAGATTCTCTTTATTGTATAAAGATTGAAGATACTCTGTATTAAGTTCAGAATCAGTATTACCACCTATTCTAGCTCTTAGTATATCATTATCTGTTTCTTTATCTTTTGCATTATAATTCTCATCTGCTTGTACCTCTGCTAATCTAGTAGATAATTCAGACCTTTTATTTTCATTATTATCAATTAGTTTGCTTATATTTTCTTTTTCTCTATCATCAACAGTTGCTTTATATAATCTACTTAATCTATCTTGTTCTAATTTAGAAGCTTGTAATTCATAATCAATATCATGTATTTGTTTACCACTTGGAGATAATTGATTGTATTCTGCTAGTTTATTTTTATTGGCTAATACTTCTACATTAGAATCTGCTAACTCATTTTGCATTCTATTAAGCATGAAATGGTCATAAGTTATAGCAGGAACGAAATTTTTATTATATTTTCCTTTTACATTATCATATATTGACTTCATTAGTTTAGTATCATCAATATAATTTTTAAAGGACTCCTTGTTAATCTCTACTGTATCTGGATTATCTTCTTTAGTAATATTAAAAAATCCTGTATCTTGTAAAGAAGTAGTCTTACCCTCATTAAGTTCTCCTAGAGTAGCTTCTAGAAAATTCAATCTACTAGTATAAGCTGTATTTTTGTCTAATTCTTCATCTGAATGTATTCTAGAAAGGGTATCTAAAGCATTGTATACTCTTCTTGACTGTGCTGCTTCTTGTACTTTTCCAGCTTTATCTAACTCAGATATTTTGTCTTGCATACCTGCATTCATCATACCTGCTTCCTTCACATAATTCTTATTAATAGCATTCATCTTCCCTACTCTATTACCAGTAGTAATTCTATTAATCATGTTCATACCAACTCCTAATACTGGAGCAGCAAGTACACCTCCTATATAACTATTCCAAAAATCATCTGACTTAGTTGATTTACCTAGTCTCTGCATGAAATTATTACCATCATCCATTCCTCCTAGTACATTAGCATAATGCTGTCCTTCATCTTGAGCTACTTGTTGTACACCTTCTTCTAATCCTTCTATATTAGCTCCTATTAGTTTATCTACTGTCCATCCAGCAGCTCTACCTAATTTACTTTTACCAAATACTCCTGCTATACCCTCTAATCCTCTTTCTACCCAATTAGTAGCAGAACCACTTATAGGATTAAACACCATAGTTCTATAGGACAATATATCAAGTGGTAACAGAGCTAGATTCCATTTATAATCTAACTTAGCTCCTTCACTGGCTAAATGTTTCTTTTCTTCTTCTGTAAATACTTTACCTCCAGTTTGATTAGGATCACTTAATGATTGGTATATTTGGTCATAATTCTGCATTCCTTCCATTTTAGACTCATTAAGTCTATTCATTACACCAAATATAGTAGCTGCGCTTTTTAATCCTTTAGCTGCTTCAAAAGCTTCATTAAGTTTAGCTGCTCCTTCTGCTCCTGTGCCTATACTTTTAATTACTTTACCTAATCTAGTAATAGCTGCTGCTGTTCCCATACCTCCAGTAGCATATTCTATAGCTGCTGTTTCTGCTAGAGCTTCTACTCCCATACCTAAACTAGTACCTAAGCTAGCCCATTGCTTTGACCACCATGCAGGATCACTTAGATTAACTGAATTTGGGTCTTTTTCAAATATTTAATTTCTCTCAGCTACACCATTAGCCCAATTCTGCATATCTCTATTAGTAATACCCAAAAAAGATGATTCAAAATTTGTATCTTCTCCATTTAATAAACTTTTTGCTGTATCAAAATTGGAAACTAAATCAAATGTATTAGCTAATCCCTGACCAAAAGAAGATAGAACATTAGCTCCAAACTGTTCTGTACCTCTACCTAATTTAGTTAAAGTACTTTGTTTCTCAGAAGATATTTTATCTATATTAGTATCAAATGGACTAGGATTATCCAGATATTCATAATATTTATTAGATGGATCAAAATTATAATCAGAAGAAAAATCAGGATTATTTGATTTCTCTAATGAAGACATTGGTGAAGATTTAACATTATTAAATATATCTCCTAGTAAATCTACAGGTTGTAAAGTTTCTCTTTTACTCTTTCCCATTACTTATTTTTGTTTTTTACTACCTCTGTTTAAAACATCTACTATATCAGCTTTAGATGCAAAATAGTTACCTATTATATTACCTTTCTCATCTATATTGGGTACAGTTCTCCAGCCATCCTTACTTTCTATCTCTAGTTTCCATCCAGCAGTTCCCACTTTAGTTATACCTATTTTAGCACTACCGCTAGGTAAATCTATAGTTTTATATATAGTACTACTTAATTTAGAAGGATCATCTCCATCTCCCTGTATAATTTCATTAGTAGCTTGATTTACAACACTAAAATAAGGACTACTCCAAGTACTTACTAATTGTTTTACTCCTTTATCTCCACTAGTTGCCCAATCTCCTACTAATTTATTTCTTACTATATCTGCTGATTTACCTGTAGGTGTTATAATTATATTTTTACCTTTGTACTTAGCATATATATTCATAGTACCACTATTACTAGAAGTAGGACCAGCCCCAGTTATCTGTAAATCTTTGTCATCTCCTGTTAACTTACCATCTCTAAAGCTAAGTGTTTCTTGTCCTGTATTTGGATCAATTATTTTAAATGTAGCTGGATCAGCGTTTATAGCTGATCTTAAAAACTTATCATCATTATCAGTAGTTTGTACTAAAAATTCTCCTTTAGTTTTCTCTTTAGTAGCATCTAATAGATTATTCTTATATTTATCATCTACTGCTTTATTATATCTATTAATCTTTGCATTATCTACTAAATACTTTTGTCCCTCTTTAGTTCTATACAACTGTGCATCTGGTACTCCTAAGTTAGTTTTAAATTTATAGAAGTCCTCTTGTATTTTTCTCTGATTATTATATAAGTCCATATCGCTCTCTGGAACTACTTCCTTAACAGCATCAGTTTTAGCTCTGTCCATCCTCTGTCCTAAAGTCATTTGATCTGCCAGTTTGTCCTGTATCTGATTACTTATATAATTTGCTAGGTCTTGATCTCCATTATTTATGGCATCATGCTTACTTTTATACATAGAAATAAGACTACTATTATTATTTTTTAGTCTACTCTGTAGATTGCTTTCTACATCTTCTTTACTAGTACCTAAGTAACCATAAGGAGTATTAGTAGGCTGTGCTAGGATAGTAGCTTCTGTAACTCCTTTACCATCTTTCTTTTCTCCTTTACTCTTCAATGCAGCTTTTTCCTGCATTTCACTTAGTCTATTAAGATGTTTTATACCTTCCATACTTACATCATGACCAAATCCTCTCTGTTGTCTAGCATCTTCTCTACCTTGCACCATTAAGGAGTTAGCATAACTATTGTTTCTATATTTCTGAGAGTCCTCTACAGAAGTTCCTCCATATTGAGTAATAGCATTTTGTAAATATGGGGCTAGAAAACTTCCACTATCCCAATCTAATTTAGTTCTCCCACTTATGGTTTTAAGTTGATTATTTAGATTTTGTTGAGCTATAGCTGCTTCCTTTGGATGAGTTCTTTGTAATAAATTAATCCTATGCTGTTCTGTATCTCTTTTAACTTTTTCTTCATCAGTTAATTCTCCATTAGGAGATACAGTATATGGTGTTCTAAATTGACCAGATACATCTTTACCATCTATAACAGTTCCTTTTGGGTAATAAGCATTATTTATATAACCTATTTGAGACCTATCTCGTATATAATTTTGTACCCTAGGATCAGTCATTACTGCATTCGTAGCTACACTTAATATCTTTTCAGGAGGAATACCTTCCCAAGAGTGTTTTTCATCATCAAAATATGCCCCATCTATATTAGTAAATTCTTTAGTGTTCTTATCTTTGGTTATATTTTTTACAGCATCTCCTACAAGTTTATTAACATTTACAGAATTAGATAAAGATAATGTTTTATAAGGATTGTATTGTCCATTATTAAAGCTACCATTAAAATTATTGTCCATATAAGCTTTAGCTTTCTGTACTTCTTCTGGACTTAATCCTATAGGATTGCCATCCTTATCTACTCCACCTGTTTTATAATATAATTCTTGTTGTTGATCTAAAGTATCAAAAGCTTTTTTCCTAAGTCCATAGTTAGTTACATATTTATTTATAGCTCCACTTGTATAGTCAGTTTGTAGTTTTTGAGTTAAATCTCTAATTGCTCCTTGTTGTTTTCTCCAATTAGCAGGGTCTTTACTTATAGCATCTGTAATATTATTTGCCTGAGTATGATAGTTATTCATAAGCTCATTAGCCCCGGCTTCATCACCGGGAGCATAATCAAAAGTAAATGCTCCTATTTTATTTCCTTGTTCTAATTGTTGATCTATATATTGGTCATTAGCTCCTAACACTTGTGCCATGAGAGGAGTATCATTTCTGTACATATAGTCTACAGGAGTAGAATTAGATGTTCTATAAAATCTTCCCATTTTAGTTATTCATTAATTTGTATCTACCATTACTTCCCCTGCCTATTCTAATACCATTCTTAGTTAATAATCCTAGTAAATCTGCATCATCATTACCAGTTTGATGAATGTTAAGGTCTCTACCTATCTCCTGTACTCCTGTAGCCAGATTAGAATAATTAGCTTCCAAGTTACTAAAATAGTTATCCACATCCATTTTATTTTCAGCATCTACTTGAGCATCTCCAGCCATCTGTCTATAATCTGCTATATTATCTAATTGAGACCTTTGACCTAACACTCCTACCATATTTTTAGCATAGTTAGACCTAACATTAGCTCTAGCTTTATCTGCATTCATAGTAGTAATAGTATTTAAAGCTCTAGAAGTATTGATACTAGATGCACTATTATTATTTCTAGAGTAAGCACTATTAGCTCCAGTATCAATATCAGTTAATTCATTTCCTTCACTAGTAGCTAAATAATCCTGAGCAGCAGTATTATCATCTAAAGCATTATGTCCATATCCTCTAAATCTATTAATATTAGGAGGAGTAGCTCTGGCATTATTTTTAGTATTGATTAATGGTAATATACTTCCGAGTAATGTTCCAGTCATACCTACATAATCTCCTGCTGTCATACCTCTGTAGTCAGTTTCAGTAGGAATAGATGATACAGTAGGTCCAGTATATGGAGGTACTCCAGCTACAGGATCAATATATCCTAAAGAAGATACCATATCAGGATTCATACCTTCTATTGGTAATACATCCTTTACAATATCTCCATAAGCATATCTTTTAGACTCCCTAGTACTATTGTCTCTTTGTGGTGGTCTGTAAATATGATTAGCTACTTTTTGTAACATCATATCTTGAGCTTCTTCTCTATGTACATTTCTAGAAGTTCTATCTACAGTATTTTTAGATAGTTGATTAGGATATTTACTGCTAAGTATTTTCTCTACCCTCTTTAATCTTTTCTCTCTGTCCAGTTTCCTATCCTTCATAGACTTTCCATCTATCTGTAATCTATCAGAATACACTCTTGAACCATTAGGTAAGTTCATATCTACTCCACCTTGTTCATGACTGGGACCTTTTACAACTCCTACTCTTCCATCTGGAGTTTGTACAGCTTCTTTGCCTTCTACTTCTACATTACTATCAGTTTTACCACCATAGGCGTGATTCCATCTACTAGCATTTTGAGCAAATATAGCTCTCTTACGAGTTAAAGCATTTTTACTATGAGTAAGTTCTTCCGTAGTTTTACCAGTTCTTTTCTTTAAGGCATTAAATTTACCTCTATTTTTCTTCTTTATATGTATCCCTCCGTAAGCCATAGTTTCATCATCCTCACTGTCTTCATCTTCTGAATTTTCATACATTTGTAAAGCTTCTTCTGGAGTTATACCTTCCTGAGTAGCTATCTCCTGTATATTAGCAAATTCATTTTCATCTAAATCATCTATAGTTCCTCCATAAGCTTTTGTAGTAGCTGTACCTTCTGTACTAGGAATATAATTATTATACCTATCTCTATAAATATTAGAAGCTACTTCCATATAATTAGGATACATTCTACTAAAGTCTTTATTATTTAGTATAGTATCAGCATATCTATCATTACCAAATATAGTTTTAGCATTAGCAGAGAAAGCTTCTGGAGCAATACCTAACCTTCTAGCATTTGCCAATGCCCTAGATGTAGTACTACCTATCCAGTCCTGTCTAGCCCCTGTAATATTATTACCACCTTTAGCTACATCATCATCATAAGCTTGATAAAGCCTATCTACTCCCTTTAAGTTATATCTATCTAAAGCTTTGTTTATATCTGGTACATTAGTTGAACCTGAAAAGTTACTAAATTCAGTTAACTGTTCCGGTGTCAATACGGGTAATGGTTTAGATTTTTTTTCTTTAGGATCACCACCACCGTAAGCCATTTTTAGAATGTATTTTCTACTTTTCATAATTAAATGTAATTATTTATATTTTCATTCTGAAACTTGTTGAGTATCTATAGAATAGTTAAGACCTAAATTAATTCCATTAAAGTTATCAAATATTAGTCGTATTACAACGAATTTACCTGAGAAAGTTTTCCTTTCATACCATTGCTTTCTAGTAGCTACCACATTAGCATTTACAATTTTATCTATAAAGTATTTATCCTTTATATCTTCCCAATTAGATGAGAATAGAGATTTATTATAGTCTGCAACTTGATCTCTAAAAGCATTAAGATTCCAGTTCTCACCTTCTTTTGATATTAAAATAGAACCATTAGTTACTTTAATCTGATTAGAGTACCAATTTGCAGGACTAGCTTCTGTTTGTTTAACTACTAGAAGTAATTCTTTTGAACTTTGGGAATTATTGTATAGGAGTATCTTATTGAATGTTACTAATCTCCTATTTATAAAATCCTTAGTAACACTATCCCACTCTCTTGCATCTGTTTGTATAGTCATATCCTCATAAGTATTATCCATTAATGGATTAACTATGGCTACTCTCTCTACTATAAATTGATATTGTACTCCATAGAAGTTACCATAACTTCCTATTTGATTATGTTTCCATATAGTACTATCACTACCTGAATACAAAGCATCTTTACTAGTAATAAAGAAATTAGGTAAGTAACTATGCCATGATGTCCAACTTCTATTATTTATAGAATATGACAATGTTATAGATTTATTTTCAAAGTAATCAACATTATTAAAGCTCAAAGGAGCTATACCTACATAAAATACTCCATTAGTACTATTATATCTAAATACTCCATCATCATTTATAGGAATATCTGTAGTAAGTATTAAAGTATCTAATTTATCAGGTAATATCAGAAAATCTTTCTTTGAGAATATTACTCTATTATATTCTTTATCATAACTAGATATATAACCTATACCAGAAGGATTAGCTGGATTATTTTTATTTTTAAAATCTATACCAAAACTATCATACATCTGCTTAACTAGGGAGGATGTGATAGTGTTAGATAGATAGCTATCTAAGCCTACACTAAGATATTTTATTCCTTCTGAGTGTAGATATATTTTATTTTCTAGTTCACTTAGAGAAAAAACCCCTATGTCTGTCTTTATGGTAGCCCATTTATGTTGTGTACCAGCAGTACCTAAAGTAGAATCCACTACTTTCCTAGGAGGTATAGATAGAAAGTTACCTGTACCTATGAAAGAAACTATTTCATTAGTAACTCTTTCCTGTATATTAGCAGGTTGCTGCCATAGAGCTTCCGTTGTATGTACAAATAGGTTATTACCTAATCTATATAGATTGGTAATTTCTCCATGTTCACCTTCTATATCTGAATAGTTATTAGGTAAAAATGCTCTATAATTATCTATTTTTTCTTCTTGGAAACTCTGTTCACTAAACCACCTTCTTAAAGGATATTCTTCGTTAAAATCAGCACAGCAATCATATTCTATAGGTAAATGGAAGAAGATTTTCTGTTTATTAAATCTAGTATAATCTAAGTTTATATCATAAAACTCTGCTCCTGCATATCCTTTATATAGTCTACCAGCACCTTGATCTCTATCTAGAGTAGTCATTTTCTCAGTCAGATATGTCCTAAATTCAGGCTCACTATAAGGCTGTGGAGCATCTACAAAATCACTTACTCCACTAGTAAGTCCAACTCTTAATCCAAATGGTACACTAGTTTCTATATAAACATTAGATACTCTATCAGCAAACCATCTTATAGTGTCATCTTCTTGACTCAATCCTTCTCTTACAGTTTCATATACTCCACCATCTGTTACAGTATCCTTTAGTCCTTTTTCATAATCAGTCTCAGTCATATTTTTAAACTGCTCAAATTTAATACCACTAACAGCTAAAGTAACTCCGTAAGATATAGCAAGAGTAGTTAGGGAAGTTGCTGCTGCTATTAATGCAGGACTTAAAGGAGCTAATACTCCAGTTGCTACAGTAATAATAGAAGCAGCTATTAATACAGCACCTACTATAATTTTCCATAAACTACTTTTCTTAGGTCTATCAGCCACTACTATATCATAAAATACAGAACTAACCATATTTAAAGCAGATATTTGAGCATCTCCATTATACACTCTAAAATCATTTATTACATTCAAATCATTAAACATAACTGGATTGTTATGTTCTTTATAGTATGCTCTAGTAAGAAAATTACTATATGAGCTAGTACTGCTTTTTACCATAGAAGCATAGAATAACGCATTACCATTACTTCCATCTACATTTGCTAATTTATTAGTATCATAAGTTGAATCAGACAAATACATACCTATCTTATTATCTACTGATACATTATAGTAGGTAAAATCTGATATATTCTGATAAGATGCAGCATTTAGATAAAGTATATTAGATTTCAAAGGTAGAGTAACATCACTATTATCTAGACTAAAAGTTATATTATTATTCCTATAACCTATTATTAAGCTAAATCCATCATCATCTTTATTTTTCTTCTTATTTATATCTGGATTATAAGATGTACCTGCTTGTACATCTTGTATTAATACTCCTTTAGAGCCTCCTGCAAAAGTAACTCCTCCTCCACCATTACATGCAGAACCATCTGTATCAGATATAGTAGGCATATCTACACTATCTTGAGCATAAGTTCCTTCTATTTTGAACTCATCAAATTGTAATTTTTTATTGGAAAATTGAAATTCAGGATTAAAAAACCACAAACTCTTATTATCATATACCAATGTCTTACCTGAACTATTAACTCTACCACAGTTATCTACAGAATAATACTGTTTAGGCATTAATAATCCAAATGATACATATTGTTCATTCTTTACATTAGTACCTAATATAGCACTATCTACTACTAGTTTATCATCATCTGTTCTTTCGTTCCTAACTATATAAAAACCTACTACATCTTCTCTAGGTTTCTGTATATTAGAAAAACTAAGTCCAAATATTTCAGATACATCACTATTAATTGATGAAGATACTACATAACTTTCATAGGTTTCAGTTATTATAAACCTATCATTAGTTCCGGGCTGATATGAAGCTAATGTACTTCCACTATCTAACTCAGCATATTTTCCAGATATGAGACTAAGAGCTTGAGTATCATTATATACTATAATCTCTTTACTTCCAGTAACCATATCTTCTGTAAGTTCTCCTACAGATTGTAGTGTAGAACCTGCACCAGTAATTTGATAATTAAATATATAAGGTATTATAAGAGGAACAGGAGGAGAACCACCATCATCTGGATAGCTTGGACTAGGGGAGTAAGCAGGATTAAGGGTTATTACAACCTTTAGTCTATACTTAGTAATATCTGTAGTACTACCTGTGCTAGTTACCAATGGTTTATTAACTTCACTTCTAAATGGAAATCTGTGATGCCTAACAGGTGTACCTAAGAGTCTTTTATTGTCGCAATCAGTACCCCAATAATTATTAGATACACAATTATGTATATCTAGATAGCTAGAATCCAATTCATATACTTTCATTTGTGAAGTAGTATTATACACACTTCTACCGGGTATATGAAATGTTGGAGATATAGTACCATCATCAAATAAATATACTACACCTATTGAATATACTTCTCCCGGCATATATCCTCTATCTGTAAATGTACTACTAGGATTCTTTATATTAGGTTTACTATCAATACTATTTAATATAACCTGTTCTGTAACTAGATCGGTCTGTATTTTTGAAGCAAATTTTTGAAACTCACACCAATTAACACCTTTACCTTTGGTATTAGCTACTATTAATCTGTTCTCTAGTTGTTCTATATGCTGAGGAGCAAATATAATTTCATTATCTATTACTATATCTTCCAAGCTAGTCTCAAGTAATTCTGAGTCATTACCAGTATAAGTAAAATTACTATCATAGGTAGAGTATATATCTGATACTAATACCTTATCTACTTCTCCATTAGTATTAGATGCTCTAATAATAGCTACTCTATAGTAAGGAAAACTTTGGTCTAAGTTGGTTATATTTAGCTTAATAGACTTATTACTTCTAGGAAAACTCTGTGCAATGCTAGTTATATTTTTACTACCTCTTATTTTACCATAAGAATTACTAGTACTATCATTATATACGTTTATTGTATTGGAAGTAGTAATCCAAGAAGTAGGATTTAAGTCTTCATCCACTAGTTGTACTGCAAAATTATAAGAGCCAGATAGTACATTACCTGTCTCTATTATTTGAGGATTACTAAAGAAAGGTATTTTAGAGTATGTCTTTACTAAATTAAATGAATTTACATCCCATTTCTCACCTACAAATGTATCAGGATCACCACCAGACTTTAAGTAAAACTGATAATCAGGACTGTAGAAATTTTGAGGTCTATCCAGATTAAATGTTCTTAGTAAAGCTTTTCCATCTACCCAATATATAACTCTCTCTTTACCTTTTCTAATCCTAAACTCAATATCACATTGGTGAGCTATATCTAAACCTAATACAAAAGTATTTACTATAGGAGTGTATTTATCATTCTTATCTATTATACCTATTTCATCTCCTCCAGTAGTAGGATTAGTTAATATTACTAGTTTGTTATTATTGCCTATATATCTATTACCTATAGGTATATAACCACTAGTAAAACTATCACAAGCAAAGTTAGAAGGTTCATTAGATGTTTTATTCTTACCATCTATAACTTCATTAATAGCATTTAAAGCAAATCTACTAGTACCTTTAGGTTGATTTAATGGATCACAGTCCATAAATATACCTTTAGTTACCTCCGAAGCTGAACTATTATAAATTTCTTCTTTAGCCATTATTAAGTATTAATCAATAAAAATATTTCTACCTAAGCCTCTCCTGTGATTCCAAAATCTATCTTCTGGTTCATTCATCTTGCCAAAGAAATTGTAATAGTTATCTCTAGGTAACATATATTGTCTCTGCCTTTTAAAATTCTCATGTTCATCTACACCTACTAGCATCTTATCATTATTAGAAGCTTGTCCACAATACCAATCCCATTGTGAAGACCAATATTTCAACCTAGAATCAGCACCCTCTCTATTTTTATCAAAGTCATTCTCAGCTTTCTTCATGTTTATATAAGCAACTATAGCAGTAGTATGAGATATACTATCTGGTATTAATGGATAACCGCTTTCTGTATCAAGCATCTGCTTGTTAAAAGCTATAGCTATCTGACCACATTCAAAACTAAATCTTAATTTTGATCTATTTATAATAGTATATTCATCTTTATACTTACTATCATGATATGGAGAGCTTTCCGCTTCACTGCACACAATAGAATTAAAAAAACTGTGAGATTTTAGGATTACAGGGGTAAAATTTTGCCTACAGTAGTGAGAATTTGACCAGCCATAATATTCCATCTGTAAGTCAAAATATGGTCTGTAATAAGCTAGGTCGTACTCCACAATAGGCTGACCATGACAATCAAGCCAAACAGCATCATCCAAAATTGAAAGACAGTTTGTACAGTCTCCTTTTACCTTTTCAGCTTTACATTCAGCCTGTAGAATAGTAGGAGTTATACAATTAACTGTATTATCAATTCCAGTCCATCTATTATTTCTAGCTATCTGTATTATAGATTGAGTACCACTAGGTATATTACATTCATGTTTAACTACTTCTATAAATGCAACATGCTCTTCAAAAGACCTCTCTGTTTCCATAAACTCCAAAGCTTCTCCTACTTGCTCCACTATCTTATCTTCTGAAACAGTTTCAAGTATATTATCTGATAGTTTTGAAAATATCCTATTTATTGATATAAATTTATGCATCTATTTGTAGTTTATTTAATTAAAATCATCAGCTAATGATTTATCACTCTTTAATATAAAAGGGTCTTCTTCACTATATGTCTTTTTACTATAGTTAAACCACTCACTAGGTCCACCCTCCTTCATCTTATATCTACCATCAACAGATTTGGTAATTATAAAACCATTTTCTATTTCCTCTGTAGAAGTAGTAATGTTTTTCTCTATTATTATAGCTCCTTTAGGAGGTTTAAGTTCTTTAGTTTCAGAACTAGTACTAACACTAGTTCTAGTACTTACATATTTTTTAGTTCTACTATCCATAATTATGTTTTTACTATTAGATATTCCCTATTTTCTTCCTTAATAAGTCTAACTAATTCTCTTCTATTTTGTCTAGAAAAAGACATACCATATAATGTCTTATTCTTTATTACTACATTCTCTCTTGCCCAAGAGAAATTATATTTAATACCATTGCTATGTTCATTAAAACAATAAACTATAGTTTTATTTTCCTTAGCTACAGGGTCTCTAGCTTGTAGTTTCTTAGTTTCTCCCCAATCAGGAGCTATACCTTTTATCTCTCCATTCTTATCTATAAGAGGTTTAACTTTCTTACCTATAATACTAATTACTCCCATTTTCGCTCCTAATCTTACTTCAAATCCTTGGAATACTTTAGCCATTATAAACTGCATTAAACCATTAACTATATCCAAATAGATAGGTAATCCTTCTCTATAATCGCAATTAGGTATACTTTCTTTATAAAACTTCCTATAAAATGTATAACTATCTTTTATACAAACTGTCTTTAGCATCTTATTGTTCTTGTGGTTGTCTATGTATCATCTGATTACCTATTGATATATCATCATCTGAGTTGTTGTTTTTATCTTCTTTCATTTGTAGGAATATCATTAAATCATTCATACAAAGTTTGTTTACAGTATTCAATGTATCTCCATCTAAAGGAAAAATATAGTCCATAACATCCTTACATTTACACTCTTCGCAATCATTACATAAAGAAGGAAAATTAATAGCTTCTATAGGATCGTAAAACAATCCTCTTAAAGAAATCCCTTTTAACTTAGAATAAAAATTAATGTAAATCCGCTGATCCTGTATGTATGCACTTGGCTTTGTAGCTGTATATTTCTTGCCAGAACTGTATTTTAATGAACTAAATGAAGTAAGGTCAAATTTTATATTACCATCTATAGTAGTAATATCAGTTATGCTTTTACTATTTAAACCAGTAATAGGTGTGGGTATAGTATCTACTGTCCTTAATAGTATTTTATTACTAATAGTATTTTTGACACTCTCTAACTGTATACACTCTATACTTTGATAGCTCCATTCATTAATCTCCTGTTTCTTATTTATTTGCTGTTTTAATACAGTAGCTCTATTTTTTGTCAATAAACTATAGATATACCTAGAAGACATTCTACTATTTCTAGATTTAGCCCCTTTAGAGTACATTTCTTGTACTCCATTTATAGCCTCTCTTATAGTTAAATTTTCCATCTATTATGTTTTAGCCAATGTCTTAAATCACTAGTAAAATCTTGTAGTGGGTATATAGTATATGTTCCATCAGCTTTCAGATGAACTACTCTTCTATCTACTACGTTTAACCCTATTTCCTCTAACATTATCTGATACAGAGGAAGTTGTATTTGATATTTATTATATGCACTAGATGTTAAAAATTCAAATGGTTCTTTTAAAGTGTCGTAGGACTTAAATAGATCACCATTAGTTTTATAATCATCTATAACATATTCATTCTTTCCTACTGCCATTAGAGGTATATCCATAGTTCCAGCATAATTAAACTCCCTACTATATGCTCTAAGCTCTCTAAAGGATATTATATATTTACCTGCTAAATCTCTTATATAATTGATTCCAGCTACTTCTTGAGGACATCTAGGAGATTCTATACCAGTAAATTTCTCCATAAAATCATGCACATTTGTACCTAAAGTACATGCTGTCTGATTAATAGTTTGCCACCTATGTCTTAATTCATGTACTGTAACTTCTCTACCTTCTTCTTTACTAGCTTTCCTAGCTGATCCCGGTAACATCTTTTCTGCATCAAATTTATTCACAAACATATTAACTATACCACTGACTGAATAAGGTACTTTTATACCTTTCCAATAATACAAATGTTTCCGACTATCAAAAGATAAATCGGAAAACATCTGTAATATCTGCTGTTCAGTCTTCACTTCTTATGATTAGAGAAGTGTTACATTATTTTTAGCAGCAGAAGCTTTAATAACTTCTCTTAGTGCTGCTACTACATTATCATCAATAGTAGTAGTAGTTTTAGCAGCAGCAATCTGAGCTTCACTAAGACCAAAGTTAGCTACACCAATAGCTGCCCCATACAAACTAGGGTTATTAGTATACAAACTTTGTAATACATCTACTATAGGTTGTTTACCTACTAACTTGAATGCTGTAATCAGCATACTTACCAAATCGAAATTTTTCATGTTTGTTGTTTTTATTGATTGAAAATTGTTTACAAGTTTTTTTTTGCCATGTCATGTGAATCTAGTATGTCTGCTTTCTGCTGCAATTCATCTAATTGATCTGCTCCTATATGAACTACAGGTTGATCTTTCTTTAATATTTGACCTACATTATTAACACCAAATTTTCCAGTTATATATCCACCTATACTATAACATGCTACCTTTACATAAGGAAGCCATTCTGCCCAAGTAGGGAAATGTGGATGTTCCTGTAATAAACTAGATACTAAAAATCCTACTAAAGCCAATATCTGACCTATAGAAATATAGTATAATCCTTTAAGTACATCGTGCCATTTTACAGTACCTAAGCCTTTCTGTGGTATTGATGTTGCTGTTTCTGACATATTAGTTAGTTTTGTTTTTTAAATAATCGTTTTAATATACTCTTTCTTTTTGTATTTACTGTATCAATATACAAATCAGAAAGGGTATCATATCTTTTCTTCACATAAGTAAGTGAATCTGTTATAGGTACATATATAGGAATTGCTATGTATTTAACTACTATATTTACTTTTCTTCTTTTCTTTTTATTAAGTAAATTAAATATAGTATCTACATTGTTATTTACTTTTTTCATTCCCTGTGCTTTCATGTAGTTTGTTATCAAAGATACTGATTGCCACTGTTCTATCTTATCTAAAGCTCTAACAGAATCAGACCTACTATTTTCCCACCCTGTATTTTTATTATTATCATTTTGACCCATAACAAATGCAGTAATAATGCATGTTATTGTTAATAGTGTTAAAAAGGGATATAACTTCATTTTGTCTGTAGTTTATTTTTAATACTATCAAGAATCTTTCCAAAATTCTGATTTTGATTATATAGTTCAATGATAAACTTTGCTCTAAGCATTGCAGTATCTACCTTTAAATCTTGAACCATTCCCTTTAAGCTATCAGTTTTAAGTCTTTCAGTAGTCAAGTCTATTTTTAGCTGAGTAATTTCTATTAGGTTATCATTTAATTTCTCAGACCTATCATCCCTCATGATCCAAAACATTGCTACTATTGCACCTGATAAAACTATTACTGCAATAACAGTTAATCTCCCATAAGGGTCTTTTATTTTTGAAATAGCTCTTCCTGTCTCTTTTGTTAACATTCATATATTATTGAATTATTTTGGTATTCCTACTGTAAATCCATATCCTAATGCAGCTACAAAGTATATAGCTAGTATCCATGCAATTAGTCTTATAAATCTCTGCTTTTTCAAATTTGAGGGATTAATTGAAACAATAAATAGGATCATCGCTGCAAAACCCGGCACACCAATAAGAAAAATGAAAACTTCTGTCTGAGAAAGCCCAAAAATTGATAATAGATTCATGATTTTAGATTTTATTATTAAAGATAAATTAAATTACTTGTTTTTCCTTCTATAGTAGGCAATAATTTTTCCTGTGATAGATGCAGCTAATATAACAGCATATCCATACCATTTAAACTTACCAAATATCCTGTCAAGCTTTGCAGTTTCACCATTATAGAATAATTTTACATGCAATGCAAACTTATTTACGCCCATATCAAATAGTACATTTAGCCCTATACATATAATAAAATCCCACTTATCAAAAGGAAAATATTGGTATACTAACAATGCAGCAAATAATAATACTGCCATTGCCAATCTAAATGGATGCCATCTCCCTTTAGAGTTTTCAAATCCAGCTTTTTCATCCTCTATTTGAAATTTGGTATAAAATACTGAGCAAAATGTATAGAGAAGAGTTACTAAATATATCATATAAAGTTTTTTATTATTAAGAATACTATAACACATAACATTATAATCCAAACAACATTTCCTATCCTTTTAGAATTAGTTGGTAATCCAATATCATAACAGTAGTCTATTAACAGATCATCTAACATTAACATTAGTGTCATTGCTCCAACTACTATACCTATTACTATATATGAATCTTCCATCTAATATATTTTTCAGGTATAAATGATAATATAATACAGAATACAGATATTATAAGTATTATTATATACGCTATTATGGATAGTATTATTTTCATTTTACTGTTTCTGATTTAGTTTGACCTAGATTATCAGTTATTGTAACAACGATATTTGAATTTCCCTGTACAGTTATAGTATCATAAGGTTTTGTACTTATAACTTTATTATTAGCCTTCCATTCATATCCTTTTAAATATCCAGTACCATCCCCACCAGTTACATAACTACCTCTACAATCAACTATAAAAGTTGTTGCAGGTTTTCTAGCTGTAGTCTCAGATGATGTACAACTAACAATGAATAATATAGATATTACTATTAATTTCATGGTTTACTAACTGTAATATATATCGGTGTAAGTGTTACTTTTATAAATATACCTTGTTTTACAGTTCCTACAATATGATAAACCGCTGTAGCAATATTACCTAGATTATCTTTTATTGTCAATAAAGCATAGAAGTCACCAATTTTATCAATTGTAATACTTGTTTTTAATTTAGTTGCATCTGAAAATAACATAGTTCCTGGTCCTGATTGCATACTCCATAGAACACTTGCTATATAACCTGTATGATCTCCCCCAGTTACACCAACACTATCTGTTACATCAACGGTTGTAGTTCCTGATTGTGCAATTGCAAAGGTACTAGTAGATACTATTGCTAAAATAAGTAATAATCGTTTCATTTTTGTTTAGTTTATATTTATAAAAATTATTCTACCCTGAGCTTTTACAAAAGGCTGTTGTGGACTAATACCAGTAACATTTACTATTATATCTTCATGTTTTCCTGCATCACTATCTTGCGCTGTCATTCTGAATACATATTGCCCACTTACGAGTCCTGTAATAGTTGGTGTAAGAGTAGTATTATTTAAAATAGTTTGAGTTCCAGTTCCACTTATCTTTATCCATGTTATAGTTGCAATATCAGTAGGGTCAGATACTAAAGAGCCTAATAAAGTAATGGTAGTTAAAGAAGTTGTAGTATCACTACCTACATTTATGATAGGATAGTCCATTACTCCCAATGCACCAACATCTTGCCCATTTGTTCCTGCTCCAATAGCAGGACTTGTAACTTTTAATGTAAAATCCCCATTAAAAATTGGGTCAGTTTTTTGTGTTCCTGCATTATCAAAATTTATAGGGGGAATTGCACCATTCCTATAAAAAATATTATTACTGTTAGTACAATTATAAATTATATTATTCTTCATATTAATACTATCTTTTAGTCCAGTACTTTCTGAAAATGTAATAGCTCCATATCCTGTCGCTGGCACACCTGTTACAATATTATTAGAGAAAGAAAAGTTTATAAGGCTATCTAAACTACCTAACGTTATATAACATGCAGCCCGTGTGCGTGTGTTGGCAAAAGTGTTATTGTCCACTGAATAATCTCTTACCAAAGCAGCTTGATTGCTTCCTATAATGCTAAAATCAAAGCAGAAATTACCGTTATCAAATCCACCATGTTCAATAAGATTATAGTCTATTTGAATCCTTCTTTGTCCTTTTGCACCTGCATGGTTTAGGCTTGTTTGAACAGCATAAGGTATATTAACAAAATGATTATTTCTTATTATAATATCAGATTTATCAGCTTCTATATCTACACCTAATACTAATAGAGTTGTTGCGCTTGGGAAAGGTGTATCTATCTGAAATAAATTATTATGAATATAAAAATTGTAGGTATAATTACCATGTAATCCAAAGCTACGATATGACGTGTCTGTTCCGGCTAAATCAATCTGTTGATTGCCACCGTAAAACTCGTTATTAAATATTTCCATACCACCTTGACAATCCCAAATTTCCATGTGGAAAGACCAATCCGCACCTACATCGTCAGGATTACGATAGCTTTTATTGTTATAGAATTTCAAACCTTCTACACTTGAACTGTCGCCTGCCGGAATAGTAAAGTTATTACCATTTTGTCCAAGCGCTCTTTCTGTTTGTCTTATAATGCAATTTCGTATAATCATGCCCGTATCACCACCACTTAATGGCTTGAATCCTGATACTGCAACATTACCCCAATTATTTATCGCAGTCCTGTCAGCACAATTTTGAATCGTACAATATTCTAAAATATTCCCATGTGCATATATACTTGGTCGAATGCCTGAATTTGCACCACTGAAATAAATTCCCGTTGCATAAAAATTATAGATAAAACAATGCTGTACTGTTACATTACTTCTACCCATTACCAATATACCTGCCCATGCTGTTAAGCTGCCTGATAATGTTATATTTTTTATTACCTGATTGCCTGCTGTCTCATCTGCACTTTGTAACCTTATTGCTGCTTGGTCTTTATTGGTTCCCGAATATGAACTAACTATTATAACCGTTGCACTATCTTGCCCAATAATACTTATACCAATAGGTACATCTAAGATTGTTGTGAGCGTATAGCCACCTGATAAAACTTGAATACTATCACCTGATACTGCCACAGAAATACCTTTTGGAAGTGTAGCATAAGGATTACCAAAAGTGCCATTACCTGTTCCATCATTACCAAATTCAGATACATAGATATTATTCCCTGCGAACAGATTTTGTAACGAACAAATAAATAGTATAATGATTAATAATTTTTTCATAATTTACTTGTTACAATCCATGCTGCACCTGTTGATTGAACCTTATATGTACCATAGCTTGTTATTGTCAATGATGTTGGAGTAGCGGTTACATTAGTGAAAGTTTGGCTACTTGTTGTTGCGATAGTAATAGTTCCTGTCCCACTGTTTGTTACTACATACTCTCTTCCTGTTATACCTACTGCTGTTGGAAGCGTTACTGTAAAAGTTCCGCCGCCTGTACAATCAATAGCATAATCGCTTATTGTCGCTGTGTATGTTGTTGTTTTTGAAATATAAGCTGCTGAAAAAGAACCACCACTTTGAAGTGTAGATGTCGGGGAAGTGATACCAACGCCTAATTTACCACTTGCTAATCTCATTCCTTCAACTCCTGCATTTGTAAACCCGATAGCGCCTACTGCTGGATGGAATATGCCAGTATTTACATCCGTCATAAAAGATATGGAAGGCGCTGTTGCCGATGAAGATTGCCAAAATTTTGCATTTAAAGTACTGTTATCTACTTGGAATGCTGTGTTACCACCTGAATTTACTAATCTTAGTATGTCAAGTCCACCCGTGCCAGTTACCTGTAAATTCGCTGTTGATGTCGTAGTTCCGATTCCAACACTTAATCCATTTTCATATATTAAGCTATTTCCTATTGTTCCGGTTCCTGTTGACTTTTGTATGTAGTTTGAGGTTCCGGTTCCGCTTATACCACTTGTTGGTGGCGCAATCCAACTTCTTACTCCCGCTGTTGTTGATGATAATACATACCCGTTTGATGCTGGATTGCCTAATGAATTTTCTTTACCATATCCGATTTGCTTGTTAGATTTTGTTTGCGTTACATTTTGAAATGCCGATGCTTCCAATCCGATGCTTAATCCGTTTGTCCATGCTGCCAATCCGTTGCTACCAACTTCAATATCTGTTACAAAAACTTTTAAATAAGCCCATGTTGATGCTAATTCACCAATGTACACTATCGCATGATTTGCGTCACTTCCAAATCTTACTGATAGCTGCCTGTCAATAGTTGGGTCTGCGATTATGTATGCGAATGTTCTTACCCAACCAGTCGAGAAAGTGTACCCCCCAAAAGTCACATCAAAAGAACTCATGTCTGTGTAATCAAACACTTTCACTGTCATTCTAAACATGGTAGAATTAAACTTATATGGCAATGTTATTGCTATTGCTCCTGTACTTGAACTCGCAATACTTGTATAAACTCCGCCCACAGGATTCGTTATTCGCGTATAAGTTGCAGAATCATAAATAGTCGCTGGCTTATCAGGTAAACTTGCGTAAGTGCCGGGAAATACTCCAGCCAAATCTGTATAGTTTCCAGTTGTTGCAACTGTTGATACTGTTGTTGATGGCATTGTGAATGACGTATTTCCTATGTGCCAAATATTCGAGCTATCCATTGCGGAATAATACAAATCAAAATCTCTATCTCCTTTGAAAACTGCACTTGAATGATAAATTAAATCATTGTCCCATCCGGTATCTGACCTGTTTAGCATCGGGGTATAACTAACAGAAAAGGAAGAATCATTGATTGCAGATGCAAAATATAATTGCGTACCTGCACCGTTCTGTCCTTTCAATGTTGATGTAACAATTAAGATGATATTGCCGTCAACCAAATTTGAATTTACATGCCATACCTCATTTGTTACTCCCATATTCAAGCTGCATATAGTGGGGTCACTCCACGGGCCTTCTGGTGTTGATGCAGTTCGTAATTTCAAAACATTGGGTGTCCCGCGAACAACATAATACATCATGTAAGTTGAGCCTCGTAAAATCACGCAAGGCGCGACCATGTTTGGTTGTGTAAATCCAGTTGAAACAGAATCACCTATCGTTGTGCCATCAAATGTTCTTGTATAAAATTGCGTGGATGTTCCATTGTAAAACCCGTATAGTATTCGCATCTTACCATCATAAGATGAACTTGGAGGTATAATCTCCGGATCAAGATAATGCTGTCCTCCACCCGGTAAGTCAACAATCGGATTTGTAATTCCGGGAGGAACTGCCCATATTTCTCCATCATTTGAACATAGCAACGAAGGGTTCTCGTATGTATCAACGCCTCCGGGATAAGGCGTCATTACCATCCACCATTTATATCCATTCCATCCATCTGCATCATACCATACATCAGGATGAACAGCTTGCCCGCTTCCGTCATAAGTTGGTGTTGTCAGGTATGTTGCTGCGTTGGATGCCTTTGCAAAATTTGGATTAAATTTTAATGCACCATTCAAGCTGCTTATTACTCCATTAGTTGTATCTCCATCATCTATTGTTATCGTATCACGTCCATTTAGAGGTGCTTCAAAGAAGAAATTGGTATGAACAGAAGTGTCTTGCTTTGAATTAATTCTATTGCTTAAACTTGTAGTATCAACATGGCCACCACCACCGCCTTGCACCTTCCACGTTTTTAAAGTGCCTCGTTGTTGTCCCATGGATATTTGGGCAAAGAATAAAAGAGGAAGTATGTATATTAGTTTTTTCATTTCTTATTTTTATCAATATAAACTTTACGAATTACCGCCTGTAAACTATCCACTTCTTTTATAGTTTCGATTCCTGTGTTCATAAGTATTGTTGATTGCTGAATAGCTTGCTTACTCACTTCTAATGTTTTATAGAACATCTGAATCTGGCTTTCATTTAGCTTAATGTCATAGGTGCTATCTTTCTTTTGTGCTGATGCTGAAAGAGTAAATAAAATCGCTGCTATGATTAAATTTTTTTTCATACTATATTTTAATGAACTATTTGAACTATATCTCCATTTCGGTATAACTGACCTACTGTTAATCCTCCAGTTATTGCTGCTGCATTATCTGTATAATTTGTAAGCCCTTGTACTAATGTAAATACACCTGCTCCTGATATTTTAAGTAAGGTTGTTGTTGTTGCAGAATTTACACCTGTAATTGAAAACTCAGAAGTGCGAGTAGCATCAGTAGCATCAGTCCATTTAGAAATTAATTCATTTGATACTCTTAAATTGTTTGATGTTGAAGTAGTAAATCCTATCAATTGACCAATACCATTTCCAGCAGTTCCTGTTGTAGTACGTTCTAAATATAAGTTTTGTAATACTGTATTTGTAGAAGAATTAACCCTTGAAAATTGACCACTTGATTGATTAGTTGACCTCGCGAATAACCCCGGTCCCCCTGTAGATTCACCGTATAATCCATAACCTCCAGATGAAAAACCGTAAACACCTTTTTGCGCTCCAGTTCCAGATACTCCAGTTGAAGAAGTACCTGTTCCTATCCCTTCAATAGCGTTTGCAGAAGTTGCATTTGTAGTAACCACAAAAGGCGTAACATTGTTTGTAGTATTATTTATAGTTAAACTATAACCATTAGAAGTTATTGTAGTATTTTTAGTTAATGTTCCACCTAATTGTACAGTGTCTCCAGAAAGGCTTACTCCATTATTGGCATGAGTAGTTTCTCCACTACCACCGCTTACATCATATTCAATAACATTTCCGCTTGCATCTACACCTAATGATTTTGCAAGTGTTCCCGTGAATAAATTTTGCCCGTATTTATTTAATTTAGCAGAACCATCTCCATTAAGAGTTATTAAAGTATTTGTAACTCCACTATTTACTCCTGTGATTGAAAATTCGGATGTTGGGTTACTTCCTCCACCAGTTAACTTTGAAATCAATTGATTAGATAATCCGGGAAAACCGTCTGTCTTACTAATAGTGAAATCAATGGATGCTCCTAATCCATTAACACCCACCCCTGTAACCCTATTTATACTAATCAAAGGAGTAATCAAAGGACTATTTCCACCTAATGAACCTACATAAAGAGGTACTCCGAAACTCGAATATGCAGCCACGCCCATACCATTATAGGATTGACCAACAACGCCAGTAGCAGTGTTATCTCCGATACCTTGAATTGCTGACATACCTCCAGTTCCAGAATAAGATATAGCACTGATAGCTGTATTTGAAGTTGATATAGCATTAATTGCTGTGCCGGTTCCTGATTGTACTTTTATAGCGGTTGATGATGGAGTTAGTATATCCAGAGTAATAGGAGAGACATCACCTACACCACTTCTCCTTAATAAAAGTCCCTTATTATTAGAAAAAGTTATTGTAGCTCCAATAGATGATGCTCCCCCCAATTGTACATCTTTACCTATTAATGTTAATCCATTACTTGCAGTAGTTGAATCTACGCTACTACCACCACCACTACTTCCATCTCCGACAATCTCTGTACTATCCAATACCCCACAACTATCCCTAACAAAATAAAGACTATCAGCAGTAACATAAAATGTAGTGCATCCACTACCGCCTCCACCACCACTTCCTTGCCATTCAGTCCATGCGGTATTATTAATGCTATTATTTAGATAATAAAATTTTGCAGAATCTATCACATAAGCAAGCATTCCTGTATCTCTAAAATTGGTGGGTAAAGAATTTCTTTCTATTATAGTGTGGAATAGGTGTAAGCCACCTTTTACAGCACCACTTTTTACAACTGGATAATTACCTGTTGCAATTATATCACCTTGACTACCAACTTTTACCTGTGCAAAAGATAGATTTACAATAAATAATAATAGTAGTATAGTTAATAGTCTTTTCATTTAATTTGCGATTACATCACTTGATAAGGTTTGTCCATTTTTATTCCAATATATTATCCATTGACCTGTAAATCCTAAAGCATTAGTAAATTGTCTCTGAATCACATTAAAAGCATCTAATGAATTAAATCCATTCAGAATAAGATTGTTTAGATTACCTGCTGTATAATAATAAGCATACACATAAATCTGTGTTCCTGTTGGATTTCCTGTATTCCATGTCTTAATTTTTGATGGAGAAAGTTCACCATTTAAAGCTGTTATCTTTGAATCATCATATCCAAAAGTTCCTATTCCTGCTGTATCAGAAGTACTTATCCATCCATAATATCTTTTAGGTAAAAATGCAAATGTTGTTGTTGCTGTTGTGCTTTTACTATCTGTTGTAGTCACTACATTACTATAAGTAATATCTGTATTTGCAGGGAATGAAACATCTTGTGTTCCTGACACTGTTCCGGGAGCAGAAGGTTGAGTAAATGACTCTGTTTGTCCTGCTACTATAATATTTTGTAATGTTTTTGTTGCTAATAATCTACCTGCTGACCAATTCAAAGTATAATTCATTGTTTGGCTACTTCTAAGTTCAAGAGTTAAACCACCTGTTAAAGTAGCTATAGGGGCTTGTGATTGATAAAAAACATTTTGTATAAATGTACTAGTAGTAATACCAGTGCCTGGATTAAATCCTATTATATCATTAGAAGTTATAGGTCCACCGGGAACAAAGTCATGACTACTATCTATTGTACTCATTCTTTGCCATTTTCTACCACTAGCTCCAGCATATATAGTACTATCATTAACTATACAACTAGAACATTGTGTATAATCTCTATTTTCAACTACTACTCTAAGTCTAGTAGAATTACCATAATAAAGTTTTAATGCTGGTATATCTTCAACTTTATATATAGTTTCTGCCTGACTATAAGCTAGTATAGAAATAAGTATAAGAACTATGTTTAATACTAATTTTTTCATATTACTGGAACTGTCATTAAAAATTTAAGCTCTACTCCTGTATAAATATATAAAGAGGAATCGTTATTATTAATTTCATCCTGTATAACATATATAAACTTCCTTTTGCCACCTACTACTACTATTTCTGCAAAATTAAAAACTACATCAATACAATTGCCACACTGATTTTCAAGTAAGCATATTTTGTATTTAAGTGTTATTAATTCTTTTTCTAAGTTCATCATTAGCTTATGCTATTACAAATTTTAAATTCTGTTTTAACACATACATAGCTTCCACTACCACCTGAACTATCTAGAGAATATCCTGATGGACAGGTAGCTACATCAAAAGTAGTTCCTCTTAAATTACTACTTTTAAATAGTATGGATAAAGAAGAATCTGATGTAGAAGCTAATAGCTGTGCTGCTGTATTATCATATATAACCATTGCCATAGAATCGTTTATACTTCCATCTCCTGTAGCTATAAGGTTAAAATAATTTGCTCCAACATTTAAAGTTACAGGAATTAAATGCCATATTTTAAATTGGTTAACTCCACCAGATGTACCAGTATCTACTACAACTGCTCCATTAAATACTATCTTAAACTGATTGTCTGCTCCTACTCCTATAAATACTGTTCTAGCTGCTCCTATATTATTATATACTGCTGATATAGTAGTTTGCACTCCAGAACCTAGAGCATCTTTATTTCCGTCACAATCACTATCTATCCATACCCCTTCTCTATTCATAGGTCCACTAGTAGTATTCACAGCAGGATTAGCCCACTGAGGATTATTGTTCATACTACCATATATATGAGTATCAGGTGTACCTTGGTTTAATAATATTGTAGACAAAGTAAAACCTGTATTATATATTCTAGCACCATAATTAGAATAAGCTGAATTAGTAGATGAAGCTAAACAATATCCTGAATTAGTAACAGTAGCTCCTATAGTAGTAGTCTTACCACATTTAGAACCATCTACAACAGGAGTGTATCCACTACCAACACATTCACATGGAGTTGTTCCAGTAAAAACTGTACTTTGAGCATAATCACAATCATTCTGTATATTTACTTCATACAGAGTACCTGCTGGATCAGTAGTATTAAAAACTATAGGGAAGGCACTAAATGGAGAGCCTGTAGCAGTTATAAATGCTCCAGTAGAACCTTTAATTCTATATTTAACTATCCAGCCATCTGTAGGGGCTGCACTAGGAACTATATTATCTAATGTTATCTCTACCATTTAATTAAGTTTATATCCCATTACATTTAATAAATACACTATAGTAGCTATCACTACTAGTATAATAAGTAAAGTTTTTAAGTAAGATGGATCAGGTATAGGCAATAATTTAACAATATAAATTAAAAGACCCATTATTATCAAAACTATTAAAATTGTTATTAATATGTGTATCATAATTTTATTTTCTATACTTCAATAGAAGTGATTGTCATTGCTGTTACAGGATCACAAACTGCTGGCGCATCTGTAGTAAATGGGTAAGGTGAAAATACTTCACTAACTGTATCTATACTATTTACAGTAGCATATAATTCTACTTGCCAATAGTAGTTTGTGCTATATGATAATGAACTTTGAGAAAAAGATATTGAAGAGCCAGATTTATTTACAATTGTAGGTGTTCCTACTATAGAATTATCTGAAGCTTTCCTAAGTGTGAACTTAGCTTTAGTTATATCAAATCCAGTTACATTTAGTACTATATCAGATGAATCAGTATCTTTTGTTATAGTCGGTACTATAGCTGCAAATTCTATCACTTCTACTACTCCATTATCATTATCTGTTGGTCCATTAGCTGTACAAATAGCTTGTACTTTAAATTGTATTACTTTATTAGTATCTAGTACAGGAGAATCAGAAGTAGTAGCAGAAATACCTAATGGGTTAGAAGGAGTAAATCCTGCTGATATATAACTTCCACCTACTAATCTATATCTATATAATGCATTCTGGCTAGTTGCGTTAGCATTAGTAGCTAAACTATCACTATTCCATATAAGAGTAAATTGAGCCATTTATAATTTTTTATTTACTATTAAGCCACTTACACCAAAACATTTTGTTACTTTATTATTAACTACAAGTCCAGTTACATTAGGACAACTTACATAGTCTGTAGCACATTGCATTCCAGTTGGAGTAATATAACAACCCTTATTAACTATACACCCATTATCATCTACTATGTTTACACTTACTAAAGATACAAGTAAATCCAACTTTTTGCCTAGTTTAACTGTTAATACAGCTTCATCTATATCTACTTCTCCACTATTATCAAAATCTTCTTCTTCATAGCTCCAAGTATATTTATATGGACTTTTTCCTCCTGTTAAATCTCCATCGGCTATAAAAAAAGTAGCTGTATTTAAGTCTGTAGTTACTGATATTTTACTAAGAACTAAAGCACAATTGAGAGTCTCTGTTAAATTAATACAGTTATCTTCATTACATATATTCATTACTGAACAACCTAAACTTTCTGCATAATTCTCTAGTATCACATCATCTACTGTATTATCCTTAGTTCCCCAATATAATTCATTAAGTACTTTTAATGCAGAAGAAGTTATATTACATTTAGCAGCCACAGTCATTAACTAATTTAGTGTCAATATTTAATAGTAAGTCTGATAATCCATAGAAAACATCACACAGTTCTTGACAATTACATCCACAATTACTTCCATTTACTAAACTATAATGCAATAAGTGGACTATAGTAGATACCTTTTCAGTATTACCAGCCTTATTTTCTGCTATAATATTTTGTAAAAGACTTGCTACCTTACATTTAAAAGTAACATCTACGAAGTAACAGTTAGATATTTTTATATAACCACTCTCCTTATTAAACTTAATACTTAGATCATAGATACCATCTATAAAAGAAGAAGCACCACCTATGGATTCAGGTTTAATATATAGTATATTATTCTCTATATATACATTCTTAGTGTTATCTAGTATATCAGTAGTATTAATAACTAATTCAGTACTACTAGTTACACAATTAATATTTATATTTAAAGTTAGTCCAGTATAATCTACTATATTAGTTATGAAATCTTCTATTTCCGTAGCTACTACAGTTATTATTTTATCTAAGGTAAATAGTTTATTGTCATTTTAAAGATTTAAAAAAAGGGGAGTTACCTCCCCCTCTTCAAAATTCAAAGATTAAAAACACAGATTAGGCAAGAATTTCGATACCATCTTTAGTATAGTCATTTATCGTTGTAACATTTGTATTAGTACAATCTATACCAGTTGCATCATTGGTCATTGGACCAAACTGAGTAAAGATAGCATCTAAGAATCCAACTAAGCCAGCTAGTGTAGTAGCATCAGCACAAGGAATGGCTATAACAGTTCTTAAATTGTTACGGTATTCTTGCCATCCACCTACTGAAAACTGATCGTATTCAAGTACTATTGTATTGTAATTAGCTGCTTTATCTACATAGCCATCATAACTACCTTTTTGTAAACCAGTTACAGCACTAGTCCTATAAGGTCCGGGTTTACCATCCCATCCACCTGCAACATATTCATCATAAGCCAAGTTAATTCCATTACCATCTTCAAACTGTAGATTCTGGATAGTAGTTACTGTACCATTGCAGCTAAAGTTTTCAACCAAAGAAACAATAATATCAGTTTCTTTAGCATTATAGAACTTAACAGGTATATTACCATTGAAAGGTGTGTTAGTACCATTTGCTGTAGTAAGCCTGATTGCTAAACCAGCACCGGGATAAGAAACTTGGAAAGCTGCTCCATCTGCTATATCTCCATTTGCATGAGTAATAGTAGTCATTGTTACAGAAGTTCCACCTGCTGATACTAAAGCTGCTGTAGCTGTGTCAGCGGTTTTAGTAGATTTAGGATATACAGTTACTACCCCTGCTACATTGGTAGCAGTATATCCAGAAGTAGTAGTAGAGTTAATGGTTGCTACCATTTTACCAGCTACAACTGATACACTATCACCACTTGCAACTACTGTATTGAAAGTCTCAGAACCTACTGTAAATGTTACTGTACCAGCGGCAGCGGCAGCAGCACCTACAGTCCAATTAATCTTATAAGCAAACAGAGAAGCTACAACTAACTGATTAGGATCAGCATTGATATTTGCTACCAAACCTGTAGCCAACTCAGCACCATTACTGTTAGATGAATCACAAGTATCACAAGTATCAGCACAACAGCCTGTAGTATAGTTATAAGTATTTTTCAATCCATTATAACCAAATGAACCATAAGCCTGTTGATTTCTATACTCAATTTTAATAGCATAGTCTGTATTACATTTTGCTTTAAATCCACCTATCTCTACTATTTTAGGAACAGAAGCTAGATATGGTTTAAATGTAATAGCCTTCATATTTACATTCTGTATAAGCTGACCTGCTGATCTTACAATATCACCATCGCTAGTTCCTACAGCTAGGTAAATATCTCTACAATCGGCAGCTACAGTACCATCAACAGATAAATTGGTATGTGAATTGAATATACCTATCTTACCTGCTGTAAGAGATGATAAACCTAATCCTGCTGCTAAGGGAGCAGTATTACCTGCTGTTACTAGTATTTTAAAAACTGGATTTTCTGTTGACATTTTACTTGATTTATTAGTTAATTATTTTTATTTTATTCATCTTTAAGCTATAATTTGGTAGATTAAGATCATTAGCTATTATAAGTACTGCTAAATCTACTATCTCTCTATGTACTCCTACTGGCAATTGACAGTCTTGTGTTCCTGTGTAAACCTGCCCATCTAGACCATTATAAGTTCCATCTTCCCAATCTGCTGCATTATACATCGTTATAGGTCTCTGTAAGTACTCTAGTCCTACTTTGTCTATAGTATAAGAACCATCTGTGAAAACTCTTAGTCCTTCTTTGTTAAATCTATAGTTAGAACATCTCCATTCAAAAGAACTATTATTAAATTTATCATACTGTGTTTCATCATCATGTTGAACAGGTGAAGAATCATACAGTAAAACATTTTTACAATTACCTTTACTAGCCATTATCTTAGTCTTTACTAAGAACCAGTAATCATCTGGTAAGGTTGCTATATAAGAACTATCATCATATTGACTAGGGACTATATATTCAGTAGGTTTTTGATCTACTACTATAGTTCTTATGTCATCTATAGTCCTTTGATTTACTTCAAACCCTAGTTCATTCTTTGTTCTAGGTTCAGCTATAATCTTTACAAAGACCTCTTGTGCTTCATTCAACTTCCAATCTAACTCAGGTATTAATAAATCTCTATACTTTTGACTATCTATCTTATTAAGCTTTTGTTTAGCATCATAATGCATTTCTCTTATAGTCATTATATATCATTTATACCTTCTTTTCAAGTTTTTCAAGCATCATAACTCTCATCTTGGCATTCTGAGGATTTTTAAACCAATCTACTGTATCCTCATAGTCCATACCTATTAGCTCTCCCATGTAGTAGTAAGAACCAGCTTCCTTAGTAAGAACATTTACATTTACTAGATCAAGTATTTTTGCTCTCAAAGAAACTTCTTCTCTACCCATTTTAGCCACTCTAATAAACTCTGTTGCTTTATTCTTAATCAACTCATCCAGTTCTACTGTAATAAAGCTTTCGCTTTGATTCCTTACAGATTTATGTTTATCAGATAGAATAGTAACCATTGCTATTTTATCTTCTTGAGTCATTTTAGGGAGTAAAGCAATTGCATTCTGTTGTAATGCAATTTTTGTAGCTTTATTTTCTACTTCCTCTGTTTCATCAAAGATCACATGAGTAGCGTTTGGAAATTCTCCATTCTCCCAAGCTTCCATACTATTTGCTACTTTATGACTAGCCTTCAAGTTCTTTACTTTTACATAGTCTGATGGCTTATCTGTATTAAATATAGCAGTACTATTAGGTAATGAAATCCAAGATGGTTTAGTTGACCAATATGGATGAGGCTTTTCAAATTCTACTGTATCTGATAAATCTACACCTAATAGCTTACCATAATGCGCTGCCTCTTCTTCTGTTAAGCCTGTTTGATACCTACCAGTTTCAGTATTTATTAATACTTCTACTATTTTAGGTTGTCCAAAAGACTCTCTACCTTGTTTTCCATGCCACTTCTTTAAGGGCAAGGGTTTAACTTCTACTAACATATTTAATCGTTTTAGTTAATAATCTTTGAATTATAGTTTGATTTTTTGCCTAACCTAACTATATTATGCTGCTGATCTCTCAAGTATTAATTCACCACACCTTGAAATATCTTCTATAGTAATACCCTCTTGTTTCTGTACATGCATTTCATAGTAGTCTCCACTGTGAGCTTGGAAGCCTTTGTTAGCTGGACCATAAGGAGTTTGAAGTCCACATATATAAGCCAGTTTAAAGCTATCTGCTTTGTTCACAAGTGTGATGTTACTATCTGCACCCATTTGATTAGAGAAATCCAAGAATGTAATTCTCTGAGATTCTACAGGATAGCCACTTAAAGGATCAATTTCAAAGTTGATTTCTCTATCATCATATAGAGGACAGTGAATCAATTCCAATTCTGCTCCATTAGCCATCCTATACTTAGTAAACTGGTATCCAGCTACTAAAGCATTTTCATTATATTCTGAAGTAGTTTTACCAATAAAGTTGGTATCTACTACACTAAAAAATCCTTTTCTCTTTTCATTAAGATCATTGATAGCTCTGTGGAACTGAACCATTCCATACTCACCAGACCAAGCTTTGATCTTACGTTGCTTACCGGGTTTAATCCTACTGTAGAATATATCCATCAAGAACTCTTCTATCAACCTAGCACTCAAATAAGAGTAACTATGCTGATGTGAATCTTCCAGTAACTCCTGTACTCCAGATCCACTATATGTAGGTCTACCATTAGCACCTAACACTGTAGTAGTAGCACGAGAATACCAGCGACCTCTTTCAAGTTCACGATACCATTGTTCCCAATATTCAACTTCTGCATAACCAATCCATCCAGAATGAGCCTTACCTTTAGAATCCATCATTTTAACTGCAAGAACTTCCTGAGCAGCATCACCTGTGATTCTATATTGTTTACGATACCTACCCATCCTACTTGTCAATGCGATGTCTCCAGCGTATTGAGTACTACCTGACTGTTCAGCAGCTTCTTCATATTGAGAGAAGAGTTTAGCCCACTGCTGTCCGGGATTCAAATATTGTACAGGTAGAAATGTCTGTGGATCATCCCAATTACCTCTAACTTCATATACAGTACCCTTACCCTGTTTAACTGGCTGAGATTGTATCCTAACCTGATACTTTTTATTTGAAGTACCGGGAGTGATTACATCTCCGGGAATATACCAATCCTCATCTAACTTGATCTTAAATAAAGACTTAAACTTACCAGGAGTAGTATTACTAGATGGTTCTACATTCTCTACAACAACCAATGGTCTTGTAGTAGCACCTTTCATTTTCCATTCCCATTCAGTTGTACTAATAGTTTTCTCAGACTTACCACTTAACAAAGTAGTTAGAGGGTTGTCAGAATACCTATGAGCAGTAAATAACTGATTCATTTTACCTTCAAACAATGTAGGTTTAGTTAATAGAGCTGCACCTAAATGATTTAGCTCTGTCATGTTAGCGTGCCAAGGCATCTGCTTTGTTATAAGTTGGTTATTAAGTCTCATTTTTTATTTTTTAAAATTTTATTTTATGAATCCATGTAGTCTGCTAGAGATTTAGGAGTAGAAGATATACTTTTTATAACGCTACCCTTACTAGCAAGTCTTGATTTAGTTTTTGCAAGAACTTTTGTAGTTGTCTTAGTTTCCAAGTCTTCTAGTTTAAAATCCTCTTTAAGTATTTTAGCTAGTACAGCAAGCTTTTCCATATCCTTATCTGTCTTACCATCTAATACTTTCCTCAACTTAGCTTGAAACTCAGGTATGTATTTATTCTTACCTACCTTAACTACTGGCTTAGTGATATAATCTACTAAACTTTTTTGTTCTGTTTTATTTACATTAAAAGAACCTACAGTTTTTATATTACCTACAACCTCTTTTAATGTATCATTGAACTCTTTTACTTGAGCCTGTTTAGCTTTAAATGCTTGCTCTTGTAATGCCAACGCTTCAGCTTCTTCTTCCTTTTCTGTCTCTTTAATGATCTTGAAATATTTAGTAGCGTAAGCTTTTTTCTTGCCACTATCCTCTAACCACTTCATTTTATCATCAATATCTTCATCATCTATTTTTTCAAAGTTGATAAGATAATGTTTTAGTGTTTTATTAACCTGTGCATCATTATCTGTATCTAGCTCATCTAGGTTAAATCTATTACTAATTTTAGCAAGGAATGTTCTAGGATTTCCACCATTTCCAACATACTTTAAGAAATCAGAACCTTCTTTACCTAACTCTTCAAAAATAGCCTCAAAAGTTTCAGTTACTCTGCTCTCTATTTCATCATCATGCATTTTAAAGAACTCTTCTTCTGTTAACTCTTTGTCTTCGGCTATCTCAACATTGTTGAATATTCCTTTATCTTTTAGATCAGCAGCTAAATCAGTAAAAGAAAGACCTTCTTGTTTATCTCCCGCATCTTCATCTGCTTTCTTACCTTCTACCTTTTCAGTTTTAACAACTTTGTCATCATCATCATCTTCCTCATCAAAGTTTATATCCTCATCTTCATCTTCTGTCTTTTCTACTTTCTTTTTAGCTTTTGTACCTTTCTCAACTGTTTTACCTTCTGTACCTTCCTCGTTCTCATCTTCATCTTCATCCTGTTTATCTTCTACCTTCTTAGGTACTACTACTGTTTTCTTTTTATCTTGTAGTATTCCACTTGAACTGGCGAAATCAAATTCATCGCCATCATCTAAGGAAAAATCATCTAGTAATGTGTTTCCTGTGCCCTTGTTTTCTGTTGCCATAATCTTGAAGTAAATTTAAGTTTAAAAATTGAATTTTTTACAGTTTTAAAATGTAATCTGTGCTTTTGTATATAGCTATTTTATGATTTGCTAGCTGGTTTATCTATCTTCTTTTGTTCTAATTGATTTTTTACTTTATCATTAGCCTTCTGGTGTGCAAACTTATCTTCCTCTAAACTAAGCTTCCTATCAGTCTGCTGTACTTGTTTGTTCTTTATATCAGCATCTAAACCATATTTATATACTTCTAACACATCAGGTACTCCATCACTATCTTCATCCTTATTAACATCGAATCCCATAGCTGCCATAGCTTCTACTTGTAGCTTAGTTTTTCTTTCTTCAGTAGCTTTAAGGATTATCATATCTTCCTCATGTTGCCATCCATCTCTCATTAAAGTATCTGCTCTTATTTCAGCATCTTTCTGCTGTTTTATCTTAGCACTATCACTAGCTTGCTGTTGTTCTTGTGATTTTTGTTGAGATACTTCTAACCATTCTTCTGCTTCATTAATATCATCAGATTTAATAATCTTAACTATATCTAACAAATCAGCTTGTTGATTTTGCATAGCAGCTTGAGCCAAACCTATTATAGCTCTCTTAGCTTCATCAGCTTTAGAACTATTAGATACAAATAATCCTACTGTAGTAGCATCTAACATACCCTGATCTACAGTTAGTATTTGTACAGATAAATCATCTAATACATAAGAAAGCTTTCTTTGTCTGCCAGTACTATAAGCTACTTTAGCTGTTTCTAGTAAACCCTGTAATACATTCCTCTTTACATTATTATGTAGCTCAAAATAAGGCTGTATAATATGAGAAGATTGTATTAAGTTCTGTTGAGTATTCTGTACTGCTTCATTAGGACCAATTTGAGCTTCCATCTGTGGTGTAATACCCATACTAGCTCCACATTTTCTTTCTAGGTATTCAGCAAAGTTAATGTATTTCATTATATCACTAACCAGACCCATATCTATTTCCTTAACCATATTAACTATATCTCCTCCTGCTCTATTACCTTCTTCTTTAGGATTAAAGAAAGCTATTTTATTAGCCTCCATATAATACATAAACTTCTTAATATTTATCCCTGCTGACTTTGGAATAGCATTTATATTAGCAGCTAATATTTTACCTTTATCACTAGCCATAAGCAACTCTATCCTATACATTACTACATCATAATAGTATTGATAAGGTTTCATTCTATCCATAGGACAAGTAGCAGTACTATTTAGATCATCACAAGATGCTCCATAGTAAGACAGCTTGGAGTTAAATAGGTTATCTAAATCTCTATTTTGTCCCGGAACTGGTCTAGGATATACATATATATCATCCAATATCTTATATACTTCGTGAGCCTCTGGTATCCATTCCCATGATAATTCTATATCTCCATGTTCAGGATTAAACTTATAGTTTTCATCTACTAACATTAACTCTTCTTCTCCAGTTTGTTCATCCAAGTATAATAGGAAACCTATCTTTTGAGGAGCTTTCCAGTTACTATGCAGTACTCTAATAGTATTAATAGTATCTTCTCCATTATACATAGGACTAAAATCTGCATTAGTTATACTTCCAGCCCCTCTTGAACTTTCAGAAGAAAATATTTTATCTATTTGCTTAGGTGTTAGTTCAGTAGTAAAACTATTAAGTACTTGATTAGGAGTCATCCACAGCTCATTAACTGCCCAATCTCCATCTTCTATATAATCTAGCTCTGGTGATTCATCATGTCTAAATCTTAATGTATTAACTACAGTAAGTTTAGGTTCATCATTAAATATACCTATGTGATATACTTCTTTAGCTCCTAAGTTAAGATGTTTAAACCCTTTATTAAATTTTTCTGGTATTCTTTCCTTTTGTATCAAGTACCTAAGCAGTTGTTGGTGCATTACCTCAGCAGGGTCTTGATGTTCCCTAGACATATATCTCCTAACTTCATCAGGAGTTTGAGCTTGTGTCTGCTCTGCTATCTGCTGTTGTAAGTTTTGTTGATCTTCTGGTGTTAGTTTTTGTCCTTTAGCTTGTTCTTGTGCTTGTTGAGCTATTTGCATTTGAATAGGTCTCATTATCTCATTAGTGACAAATTGACTTATCCTACCATACTCTTCTTTTTCTTTTCTAGTTGTAGCTTCCTCATTTACAGCTATTACTTTCCAAGAGAATGGCATTTTCATCTCCATTCCTAACAAAACCTTTATTTTACCTGAACAGATGTCTCTATTAGCAAAATTAGCTGGTAACTGCCCTGTTTCTGCTCCAAAAGGTTGACAAACGTAAGCAAAATCCTTATTATCTATAATATCATTAAAAAGATCATAGTTTACCTTCTTATTCATACGCCTGTAAGCCCCATAAGAGCTGTCAAAGATGCTTCCGGTAGAAAATCTGTCAAGATTATCAGCCATATCCTTATAATATTGGAAATCATTAGCATCTTTCTCTCTTTGAGTCAGTCTAGCCTTGTTAATTTTGGTAGAATAAATATTTTTATCCATTAGTAAACTGATTTTTTATCAAATCTAATAAATCTTTTGCATTTTCATTAATATAATTTTCAGAGTAGGACTCTTGTGTGTCTTCCTCTACTTGAAACATCACCATCATGAAAGCCATCACCCTATCAAAGTTACCTTTCCTATTATATAGTATCAATTCTTCTAACAATCCGGGATCATAAATGGTATGTAGGTTCAAAATTGCCTCTCCAGTTACACTATCGTAGCCTCTAACAGTCAATAACCACTCTTTTATATACTTTTCACCTGCATCTTTAAGCTTTTCTACCATGTGTATACCATATACCCTAGCTACACCACTATTTTTAATATTAGCAGATATAACAGTATCAGGTTGAGCAGCTAATAAATGTAATTTTTTTCTTTTTTCAAAGTATCCTTTAACATGAGTTACCTCATTTTCATGCATTATTTCACAATTATACAACTCTGCAAGCATTTCAGCTATCCTATTTACCTCGTCAGGAGAATATGGTCTTCCTATATACTGAGCTACTATAATATTCATAGTAGCATCTCCTCTTCTTACTGTTTTATACACATATACTGCTGCCAGTGAAGTTCCAAGTACCTGTCTATAAGGGTCAAATCCTATTTTATATAAACCTTTCGGAGGATTATATACTGGTTGTTCATATATTATAACTGAACCTCTTAAATCTTTACTTTTTACTTTATAATCCCATATAGGTTCTAGTTGATTATCTAAATCTATATTAATTTTAATACCAGACTTATATATTCCATAATCAGATATAGTACCATCAGGATTTACCTTAACATTACTTAGTTCAGCTTTACCTTCTCTACTTAGATAACAAGGTTGTCCCATTACCAAATTAAGGTTCTCTCTTTTTACCTTATTAAATTGCTGTCTTAATTCTATTACAGGAAAATCATTAGTATTTACAGTTAGAAAAGCTTCTGCTGGACACAATGAATACTCTTGTACTCTAGATTGAATAGCATTAGATGAAGTAGAGTTCTTTATAATGCTAGCTCTTATAGATAACTCGTATGCTCTAGCCCCTTCTACATCACTGTTACCCTGTTCATCATAAAATCCTTCCATGTTAAGATTAACTGGATGGAAGAATCCACAATAACTATTCTCTGCATTCTCATCCCATATATTTACAAATGGCATTAATCCATACTGTATAGGATTGTAAAACATATCAGAAAAATCTACTGTTCCACTTTCCATATCTCCACCTGTACCAAATATAAGTATCTGACCTGTAATATATTTACCTGCTGATAGCCCCGGAGCAGTAGCATTGAAACTATCTTTAAGATTAGGAAAAGCTCCGGCTTCTTCCAACAATACATATACAGCATCTTTACCTCTAGCTGCTTGTGGATTATCTTTAAAGGTAACAGCCATTATTTCACTCATGTATCCTGCCTCTATCTTAACACCTTCTCTACTTTCAGCGAATGATGCTCTCTTATGCTCTTGTTTATCTACATATTCTCTAGCTTTACTCCATGCAGTATTCTTATTAAGAAAAGATAGATACTTAGAAGCCATACCCATAGTTCCTTTAGGATATAAATACTTCTTATCAAATGCACCAATTACAGTTAAAGATTCTCTTACTGTATTGTATACATTCTTACATATATCTGCATTCTTAAAAGAGTAACCTTTACGTCTACTTTTACCTATAATCATGTGATAACCACCATCTAGAAAATCTGGATGAGGTACTACTCTTAATCCTAGTCTTTTAAGTATTCTCTGCTTTTCTTTAGCTTGCTGCTCCAATGGTAGATGCCTATATACATCTTTTTCTAAGTCAGTAGTAGCTAGTGCATCTCTAGTAAATAAACCATTTCTAGCTATCTCTAATGCCCAATAGTAATCATAATCACCATCCCAAAAGTCAGGACACTTAGTTATCTTCTTAGATGTTCTACTTTCCGGGTCTTCTCCGGGTTTAACTACCTGTATCTCTGAAAAATTAAGATAAGAATAATGATGTCCAGTAATTTTATGTCCATTTACACTATAACCTTTCTTACATCTCTCTAATTGCTCGTCCCAATACTCCAAATAAGAAGGTGTACCTTTAGGGTCTCTACAATAAGACTTAGTAGACATAAATTTAATAGCTTCCTCCCTAAATACATTACTGTTTAGCCATTTGCCATCGCTATCTCTAATTCTTTCAGTAGGTAATATTACATTTTTCATATCATCTATGTCTATATACACCAATGGCTACCGTTTTTGGTAGCCATTTTTAACTAAAATTGTGTTTTTTATCTTTCGTAGTCTCCAATTTCTCTTTGATTTCTAGTCTTTGAACTTTGTATTAATTCTGTATGTACTCTATCTCTTGCAGATTCCATATTCTTACCTACTTCATCTAAATCTTTCAATGCACTTGTTATATCTTTAGGTTTTAACACTAATGTTCCAGACCTATTTCTCTCATCTGGATCAAAAGTATCTAAAAAACTTCTTAGTTTCTGTACTGCATTAACAGCACTTATATATAAATCATAGGAAGGACTAGATTCTGACAGTAATTCCTTATATTTAAGTATAGCAAATACAGTGTCTGTATCTATTGGATACTCCTCATCTCCCCACACTTGCTTTTTTACTTTAGCTGGTCTCTCTTCTTCTAAATAGCCTATAAAGGGATTAGATTTCTTAGGAGAACACATTAATTCTATATAAGTGAATATCTTTATACTATCTTCATTATTATTAGAAGTATCTTTTTCCCACATACTTTTAAAAGGCTCTATAAGCAAAGCATGTACACTAGGAACTACATATCCATTCACTATTTCAAATAAATCCATAAGTTTAATTTTCTGTATCTTTTAATATTGAATACTCTACACTATAACTTTTAGTAGTAGTATGATGATTTTTAGTAAACAATTCTAAAATATCTTCCTCTGTAGCTACTTCCATATTTTCTTTAAGTATCTGATAATTAAATATTCTATTAGCTGTATTATCATTTCTTAACCATTTAAGTAGTGATAATATTACACCCTTATCATACACATCTAATACTACGTTATCCATTTTGTATAAATTTATCTACTATTTTTAAAGTTACTTTTTCTGTTTGCTGCACCTTACTTATTATATCTACTAAATCATTCATTGCCCCTTTGTCATTAATAAGTCTATTGTTTTCATCATCATCTTTGTATGATACTATTATACAACCTGCACTAGATAATTCACTAGTTCCATTATGTATTCTAATACCACTAAAGTCAGGCACATTAAATACTCCTGTAAGCATTCTTTTAAATCTATTGCTCCATGTAACTAATACAGGATATATACCATAAGGTATAGCTGTCTTAGCATACACTTTTAAGCTAGCTTTCCACTCACCGGGCTTTGCTCTTACTACATCTTCTATAGTATTACAAAACCATTTACCATTTATATACAGATTACCTTCGGTACTATCTGCATTATGGATTTTTCTTTCTAATACTAGTTCCATTATCTTGATACTTTAGCTGTAAATACTAAATCCTCTACTTGCTCTTTATCTTCATTATCTTTATAAGTAACTGTAATAGTTTGTATAGTACTATAGTGTCCTTGAGATTGTAAATGTACTGGTATTTCTTTGGGTAGATAATGAGCTACTATTCTATTCTCATATACCTGATTCTTAACTCCTGTACATCCACAACTTGATACTATCTTAGTTACTAAAGAGATATTATCATAGTAAAAATAAAATGTTTCTTCCTTTCCTACCTTTGCATTAATACTTAGTGTCTTTGGTTCTCTAAACATTATCTTCTTTAATTTTATAGTGCATATATAATTTATATACTTTCCATTGTTTTTTATTCATCATTGATGGATAACAATCTCCTTCACATGGCTTATCACACATTTGTAAAGCAGTAGTCATGCATCCACACATCACACATGATCCCTTAAAATAACACTGTGGATTCATTATCCTGATCCTATAATCTATTTGTTCCTTTATATGTTTCCTTAAAGCAACCCTTTTTAACTTAGAAGAATAATATATCTTATACCGATACATGCCTTGCAAGTAGTACCATATATCAATCTTCCTCCTCTCCCCCTTCCATATCTTTTTTATTTCCTCTACTATTTTCATACTCTATAGCTTCTTTAAGTTTAAATTGATAGTCTTCATCTCTTTTCAAATACTCTTCCTCAGTTATAAATCCTCTATCCTTTCTCTTATTGTTAACCCTAATTAACCATCTAATACTTTTAGGAAACAATCTAAACTTGCCTAGATACTTTATATGAATTACAGGAGTTCCTTCACTCTCCATACAGTTTTTAAAGAAATAAAAAGGAGCTTTACATACCTTCTCAAACTGTTCAAAAGTAAAGTTAGGATATTTTTCTTTTACTTGCTCCCAATATTCCTTAATTAATTTATCAGTATCTATTGATGGCATAATTTCTCTATATCTTCTTTAATTTGTTTCTTTAGTCCTTCCATATCTATTTCAGATACATCTCTATTAGACTTTCTAATTAATTCATTATATTCTTCTAAATCTATTAATACCTGTGGTTTCATATTATTGATTTTCTGTTAGATGAAGTACTTTACATCTAGGTTGATTCTTCTCTAGATTTTCCTTAATATATTGTATTACCCATTGTCTAGGATTCTTACCTCTTTTATTCTTTTTCTTTCTGTTGTTCATTATCTTTAATATTTATAGGTTTCATGTATATAGTATTACCATCTCTTTTCTTCAAAGTAGTAGAATATCTAGCATCTTCCCACTCTTTCATTAATTTATCATATTCTTCTTGAGTGAGTACAGGTTGTCCTTCTTTTCTAATATAAGTATTATAAAAGTATAAAGGACTTTTCTTACATCTCTCTTGTTCTGTATTAAGAGTTTGTAAGTCCTGTAGAGATATTCTATTGGTTTTCTTAACTGATTTTATCATTCTATTATCCAATTATATATTTTCTTTGCATCTTTTAATATGAAATCTATAGTACTTGTAATCTCTGGATTTTGTTCTGCAAACACTATATTCTGCTGTTGCATTATTTCTAATACTTTTTTAGTATCAAATTCACCTGATAATGATCCAGTATCTATCATTGAAGGTATACTACCATTATTATGCAATTGCATTG
>Ga0164241_10000321_pt1 | contig 101161 bp, 91 predicted proteins | sample OricomyardsoilBY_FD_108780 | JGI IMG/M metagenome (GOLD analysis project Ga0164241, IMG submission 108780) | Backyard soil microbial communities from Emeryville, California, USA - Original compost - Back yard soil (BY) | ecosystem: Environmental > Terrestrial > Soil > Unclassified | place... | reverse complement strand
GCTGCGCAGCCGGAACGTCCTATCGATACCGTTCCTGGGTCGTCTCTTGGCTGTGCGCGGGATGATCCGTCTCTCCGAACGGCTGGCTCACACATATCTTCAACGTCTCAGACAGATCGTGATAACCCTGCAGGATGCGTGAGTTTGTGGGGATCCATCAGCACGCCGTTTGTGCCGTCAGCAACTTGGTAGTCCGCTGCCTTCGGACGCGAAGACAGCGCTCGGCGCCCGCCCATCTTCCTCTTTGAGGAAGGGCGCCGGTTGGCTTAATCCTGCTAGGTGGTTGTGCTGCGGCACAACGGCAAACGTTAGGCAGAACTCGCACAAGAGCTCGCAGGACTACTACGAGGATGGCACGCGGACGACGAGATGAAGAACCACTCGCTCGTCAGACGCCACCTTGTGAATCGACCGAAAAATGGCCGTTCCGGCGCGTGCAATCCCATTCGTTGTCCAGTCGGCAGGAGTGTCGAGAGCGGAACATGGCTTCGCGGGCGAATCCTTCCAGCGCTCTGTCGCGCACGCATACCATTTGACAAACCCGGAAAAGTCATCCCCTTCGAAATAAGTCAGGGCGACTAAGATGGCCGCCCCCGAGGGGTTGTACCGATGAAGTAGGCGTTCAATGTGTTCTTCAATGTTCTCCCAAGTGCTAGCCACCGGCCTGGAAACTCGGACAGCTTCCAAGACTCCGTGCGGTGCATTTCCGGATTTGCTGAACACGATGTCCCGCCTCCCACGTTCCTTTGAGCTGTTCTTCGCTCCGGAGCCACCCAAGCTCTGCTCCTGAACTGACCAACCCAGGTACTCCACACGCTGTTGAAGGAGAACCGTCAAGAACGCCGTATAGGTATCCTCCATGCTCTGTGCGTCTCGACTGAGTATCATCCAATGCTCCTGGAGCATGCTGGTGGCAGCGACGACGACTTCCAGAAGCAGGGTTTCGAGGTCGTGCCCGACCGGTAAGGTCCGCGCCTGTATCGTTGGCGCTAGACTCCGATGTCTGGCGAGTGCCGAAGTCGTTTCTCGATCCGACAGAGTAACTTCCCGGTGTTCGAGTTCATTCTGAAGCCGTCGGACTGTGTTCTGAAGTTCTTGCGTAAGCCCCTTTGCTAAATATCCGCGCAAGCTGTCGAGCTGACGTTGGAACTCCGGGTAGGTTGGTTCTAGCCGGTCGATCCGTTCGACGAGTGCCTTCGCGTCCGCGTCATCGTCAAAGCGAATGTCTCCAGCCACTGTGAGGCAATGGTCAAACTTAAGCGACTCGTCGAGTGAGTCGTAGTCGATTCCTGAAAGAATTTCTCGGGCTTGCTCTTTCCGCCCCAGATGCTGCAACGCCCTGCCAAGAAAGATCTTCGCGCGAGGACCATCCTTCGCGGCTAGGCTGAGGCGCCAATGATCGCAGGCTTTCGCCCAGTCTTGTCTTGCTTCGTGCAACGACGCGATCTCCTCTTCGACCATCGCGCGGCCGCTTTCATTCAACTGAACCTTGCTTAGAACCTCCGAGAAGCCAGCGAGGGCCTTTTCGAAGAATTCCGCTGACCTCGGGTGGTCACGCCTTATGAGATGCACAAGCACCCGGCCATACTGCAGTCGACCGTACCAGTTGCGCTGCCTCTCGTCCGTTTTCTCGTATTCTTCGAGCGCCTTAACTAGTTTCGAAGCATAGTCCGTGTCTCCATGAAGATGAAGGGTGACCGCCCGTAGGAGCTCGTATTGCAGAAGCTCGTTCGGGTCGGTGCAAAGCCCCACGATTCGATCCAGAACTTGAAGCCGCGACTCCAGCTGCAGCTCGTCGGCGAATAAGTCATAGTAGAGGCTCAGCATCCCCGAGGTCTGCGCAGTCATCGGGTCAAAGATTCGCAATATCTTTCGCGCTTCACGTTTTGCGGTTTGGTTCCAGTTCGCCGCCAAACACCCGAGTGCATTCAAGAGCAGATATCGCTCACGCCACTCGGAGAAGGAAACCACATGCTCAAGCCGAGCTAGCTCACTCACGAATTGCGAGGTCTTTCTCGCTCCGCTTAGAACTCGCAATCGAGTTTCGAGGAGCTCCCGCAGCGCATCTACTTCAACCGAAGCCAACTCCTTCGTTGGATGGAACCGCGCTATTAGCGCCCGATGCCTGACGAGGTAGGTGCTAAAGTCGGAGCGGCATCGCGCGAGATTCTCCGCGAAAGACAGAGAGTCATCAGGCCCGTTGGAATACGCTACCTGTCCTGAAAGGTTCTTCTCCAACCTGTCTCTGCAGCACCGTTTAAACTTCAATCCTGAACCGCATAGGCACTCCTGCTTCGGGGCGGGAAAGTGCGGCCGGTAGTCGATCGCTGACATTTGCGAAGTGTAAGGCGAAGGTCTACTTTTAAAAACCCGTCGCTCGAAAGACTGGTACGAGGATGAATAAGTCTGCCCAACAGCCGTTGGTGACCGACAGCCTTTGCGTGCGCCCTCCCGTGCCTCTAGCGCTGTCGCTCGGCGCTCTCAGAGCGTATCCTCTTTGAGGATGAGCGCCGGTTTGGCTGGTTCTCACGGTGGTAGGTGAGGGCTGCGGCACAACGGCAAACGTCAGGCAGATTTCGAGGTCGTTCAACGGTCACCATGCAGAAACCAGGAGACAATCATCCAGCCGGCCCGTGGCCGCCCGCCTTCTCCCTGGACCAGACGGCCATTCTCAACCTCCTCACCGGAGATCGGTTCTACTCAAATCCCAGCGCCGCCCTTCGGGAGGCGGTTTTGAATGCCATAGACGCTGTTACGAGGCGTCGAGGCATCCGGGTCGATGTCGTTCCGGAAATGGCGCTGACGTTCACCAGAGCCACTCTGCAGCTCAGCATCGACGACAACGGAGTCGGGATGAACCAAGCAGACATCTCTGACCTTTTCGCAAAAGTAGGCGCCTCGGCTGCTTCAGCGGAGGCAAAGAAGGAGTCGGTAGGAGAGTTCGGCATTGGCGTGATTAGCTATTTTATGGCTGCGGACCGATTCACCCTTCAAACTTTTGATGGTGTGACTCGACCAATCGGACTGATCTTCGATCGCGGCATGCTCGCTGGCGGCAATGCGGAGGAGATCACGCCGGCTAGAACGACTCGCGGGACAACTGTAACGTTGAACATCAGAGACGAAGCCATCTTTCGCCTCCTTCTCGAGAAGTACAGGTACTGGTGTAGGGATGTGGTAGGCCTCACCGCATCAGCGGACGGGGAGCTGCTCGAACAAGGTACGATCGACCAACCGGAGAACGTCGCAGGGACATCGAAACCGATCTGGATCGAGCACTCGCATCTTGCCCCCATTGCTCAGCCTTCGGCCTGGGACGCAATGACGGGAGAATCAACGATCGCCATACTTTACCGCGGCGTCTTTGTGCAAGAATTCAAGGTGCGGGGCCTTTGGGGAATCGAAGGATCGATTGACGTCAATCCGAAGCACTTCAAGCCTCGGCTAAATCGTGAGGGATTCATTGAAGGAGACTTCCAACGAGAGGTCGAGGAGTTCCTTCGAAGTATCCATCCGCTGGTACTTCAGGCCATGGCGAAGCGCCTGGAAGCCGCAGTTCGGGCCGGTCGACTGGACAAGTGGACGGAGAAGCGCTGGGCGAACCTCTGGCTCTCTGTACCACGTCAGCCGGCCTATGCTGCTGCAGTCAAGGAGTGGGACGCGGTATTCCGCTCACTTCCTGCATTTGAGGTCGCCGAAGGCACTCAATGGAAACCTACTTCCGTCGACGACTTAGTCGCGCTGAAAGTCGACGAAATCTTCGTTGCCCCGCTCGCTGACGAAAATGTCTCGGACATCGTTCGCGCGGCGGTTCGTTTGTTGCGAAGTTCTGGGCGCACGGTGATGCGAGGAATTCAAAAGGACAAAGGTTGGATGCGTTTCGTAGGATCCTCCTTCGGCACTACGGCGGATCTGATAGCGGAGGTCTTTTCAACCGAGCTGCCCCGCTTGACCCCGATTCAAATGCGAGCAGAGCAACTGCTTGCGGAAGTCGACATCGTAGCACCGCTGTTCACAGGTCCGCCCGCTATCGATCTAGTCCGTTTGGGGAACGAGAGCCCTCCCGCACTACGACTGGCCGATCGACTTGTCATCAACGTGGACAGCCCCGCTGGTGTGGCTATCATCGAAGCCGTGTTGCGTTCAAATAACGGGCCGTCTTCGTTGGTCGGAATCTGCGCCCGACACGCGTACGATCAGCTCACTCAGGTTGCAGCTGCTGTCCGCGACCTTCCTGCAGAGTCCGAAATCTTGAGCCCAGTGCGCCGCCGCCATATACGAGAATGCCTCCGCGAAAGGTCCTAGTCGTCGCCGGTGCTGGCACGTCCGTTGAGCTAGGCGTTCCTGCGATGGTGGGTCTCGCTGAGGAATTCCTTCAGCACGCTCATAGATGGCAAGTCGAACCTGACCTTGTGAAGCGCATCTTGCATCAGCAGAAGGACATCGAACACCTTATCGAGGAGATCGACACGATTTGCTCGGCCCGAAGGTCTTTGAGTGCGATTGATAACTCGCTTCCCAGCTGGCACAATTTCGACACGGTTCGAGCCGAAGTAGAATGGTTCATCCAACACGCCGCCGAGCGGATTGTACCGAACGAAGCGCATTTGATGTGGGGAGCCACATTGCGTGCAACTCAAATTGCTCAGCTAACTCTGCTCACAACGAACTATGACCGTGCGATCGAGCTCGCGGGAAACGCCGAAGGCCTAACAATCGACGACGGATTCGCTGCTTTTGAAAATCGTGAGACCTCAACGTGGACCGGCTTCTCTCTCGACGACACAAGAGCACGGCTCGTTAAACTTCATGGATCGACCGATTGGTACGCAGATGGACCTCAGGGAACTCCTACCAAATTGAGACATCCGATGCCGCTTTTTGGGAGAGCGCGGCTTACTCTGCCTAACGACGTCAACCTCGGCTCAGCGCTTATCCTCCCATCGCGGGAAAAACTACTGACCCGGGAGCCGTACCCGCGGCTATCCCAGACCTTCCTCAATGCCTCTGACCATTGTGATTTTGCTGTCGTCGTAGGTTCGTCTCTCCGAGATAGTCATCTTCGTGCGGCGATGCAGTCGGTTGCGAAACGAGTTCCGCTGTTCATTGTGAATCCGAACGCCGATTCTTGCGGGCTTATTGGCGCAACTTCCTAGGCGAGAACAGCAAGCGAGTTTCTGGTGGGAATTCTTCCGGGAGCGCTGACGAGTGATGACCCCGTTCGTGTGCTTGCTGACGCGGCAAAGTCGCCGCACCCGTCGCGAGGAGGCATTCTTTGGGCTCTGAAGACTGCACTTGATACAGAGGCAAGCTCGCATATGCGATGCCAGGCAATAGAGTCGCTGGACGAAGCCAGCATGGGCCTTGATCCAAAGTGGATGAATCTACTGCTCAATGATCAAGACTCGAACGTCGCTCGGTACGCACTGGGACTGATCGCGCATCATCCTGACCATTCGAAGCTATACGGAATTGCGGAGAGCGTCGCCCACGCCAGCAATGACAACACCTACAAGCAAGACATGCGCCTTCTTCGTGAGGTACTGGAGAAAAAAGATGCGAAGGAGAGAACTGCCTAACATACACCCTGAGCTGGTCCGTCAAGTGGGAAGTGACTCGTTCGCGATGAAAGTGTGCAGAAAGCGAGTGACGGCGAACCGCTTCGTTTCAGCGCCTTGAGGTAGACGGATTCGTCGTAGGGCTTTTGGTCCTGCCAGCAGCGGAAGAGGACGCGAATCCACTTGAAAGCGAATGGCCGCCCCACCAACTCCATTGAGCGTCTGGAGCGTATAGAATTGTGTGTCGACTGTCGCCCTGCAGAAGGAGACGACCTCGTGGCGCAGGAGGTCTCCGCGGAGCCAAAATCCCGCTCCCGCACGAGATCGGCTCAGGCGAGTAGGATCAAACTCGCCCCCCGCGTCGCGATCGCTCGCTAGAGGGGCGCGCGCGGGTGGGTACGATGGCTATCCCGAACCGCGAGCCCATGCCGATGGATCAAAGGCTTTGCCCGTACTTGCATTGAAGGCAGCGGTCACGTCAGCGAGCCGAAGGTGCTCGATCTTCTCCAGGATCGCCGAGGGAATGTTAATCATCTCTTGCACGTTGGCCTCCGTTAGCGGGCGACCTCGACGGCCCGCTGGACCAATATCGTCGCGTCGCCGAGAAAACCAATTGACAGCTGCGTCAAGGACGCGTGCGAATGCGAATCGGGATAAGTCGTTAGAATGCTTGACCGCGGATTCATGGAGCTCAATCAGCAAAGTTGTTATCGGGTCCGTGCTGAGAAGCAGATAAATGCCCCGAGTGACGATCGCTCCTTCGTCGTCCAATCCGACAACCTCTACAGGCTCTCTTGCTAGGAATGCTCTATTGCGGCCTCGATCATCCATGAAGGCAGAGCAGTCAACCCAACGTGCCTGTGAAGGCCGCCAGCGAAGGTCCACCCGCCTCTGCGACTTACTCACCGAAATCCGATCCACCTCTCGGTTGTCAAAGGCAATGCCAAAAGCAGATCTACCGAAGGTCGGCAAACATAGTATCGGACCGTCTGGCAGCTCAAGACCTCCTACCCCCAGGGCGTTGATGAGCGCTCCTAGAGAACGCTCGCTCCGAACTTCCCTAAAAAGCTCTTCGGCAGACTTGAAAAATGCACCGTCGACCGTCCAAAAGGACTCTTTCGCGCGCAGGACTTCAGCCGAGATAAGGCGTCTTTCCTCGCCACTTTCTACCGGCCAAATCTTTAGATCTGAGGCAGCTCGCATGAGTCCATCCATACTCGCCACCTCGCCAGGACCGCCGACCGGCGAGCCACCTTGTAGAAGGTGCTCAACCATGAACAGGCATTCCTGAGTCGCCCAACCAGAGGCGAAGTTCCGAGTCTCAACAAGCTCGCGCTGCTCGTCTTCGACATGAGCGCAGTAGCCACGATACACATTTTGCAGTGCGGCCTCGCGCTCCTGTGTTACCTCGAGGCCAGAACGGGCAACGTTAGTTCTCGGTGCGTTGGAACCCACACAGTTTGCTAGTGCAAGAAGCTGCGCGTTGCGAAAGCCGGGAGCGTCAAATTCTACCCTGATTCCCTCAACACAGATTCCACAATGCACTTCGTCGCTTCTACTGTTGTTGAGGAGAAAGTCCCACTTTTGAAACCATTCTGACCACTTCACCGCGAATGCGATTGCAACATCGCCGACCGTTTTCTCGATAACTTTTACCTTGCCGGGGTCCAGCAGGTCCGCTCGCGAGAGCGAGGCCCTGAGAGCTTCGCCGACACTCGAATTCCCAATTTTAGTCGAAGGCTTTGAATCGACAGAAAGCTGTACGTCGCAGTCAGGAATAACGATCCAACGTCTTGCGACGGTTTCGATATCGCCCATCTTCGCACTTGCTCGTACGCGAAGGCATATCCGAGTGCCGTGGACACCCAAAGCGTTTAACTCTTTGGAGTTGCGTGCCAGTGTTCGCACGAGGTATTTCCCATGAACAGATCGGAGGGACAGATGACGCCCCTCTTCTTCCAGCTCGCTGCAAGTCGTAATTTCGACTTCATCTGAAATCATGAAGGCGGACAAGACGCCTATGCCAAATCGGCTGATCGATGAGAACGTAGGATGTCTCTTTCTGAACTCACTGTCCTGATAACGTGAGGATCCAACTTTCAAGAAATGACGTTCTACAATTTCTTGAGTCATCCCCGTACCGTTGTCCTCGACGGTCAAGACACGTGTGGAGGAGTCCCATGAAATTCGAACCGCGAGATTGCCGGCCTTGGTGCCGCCTTCTTCTTCCAGATGCCGTTGCAAACGAACGGCGTCCAATGCGTTCTGAACAAGCTCGCGGAGAACCACACTCGTGTCGTTGTAAAGGGTATGCCCGATGAGAAGATCGAGAATTTTTGCCTGATCAAGCGTAAATTCGAACGGCTGGGGAATGAACCCTTGTGCCTCGACGCGAGTCGAATCTATGTATCGCCATGGGAATTCATGGCGACTTGCTTGAGTTTTCACAGCTAGCTGCGCCCACTCGAAACTCTTCTTGAGTTGTTCTTCTACATAACGGAGGTAAGAAGTGAGTCCAAAGAACCCGTTTTCGTTGGTAAATAGCGCGTGAACCTCCACGACGTTTCTAGGAGCTGTCTTGTCGGGAAGGCCGTCCTTGTCCCGCCCTAGCTGTGCTCTGACTGCCGAGACGGCCCGTTGCTTGGCCCACTCCTGCTGACTCGTTGGATTGGTGGGATTGATAGTGTGAAACAACACCGAAGGGGTACGATCGCTAGTTGCATGAAGTAGATCAGCCGTCCTGAGAGCGATTGCGACGAACTGAACGTTCCCGGTATCTTGAGGTGAATTTCCGTACGGCTGCGACACGGGATATTTCCTGAAGTCGTCGAGGTCATCGAGATGGTGACTCTCACATACAAGACTCAAATCCTTTCGGAACCTGGCGGGCAGCTTGGCGAGAAGACCATCGATTTGTCCGAGGACATCGGAGGAGATCCCAATATCATCGGATATCTTTCCCTGAATCCAATCTCTCACCCGCTCGGCGTGCTTACTTCGAACGAACTCTTGGTAGAGGAAGCGGTCCTTCCTGTCGGCAGGGAGCTTTTCCACTTCGGCTTGATAGTCAAGCCCGTTGGGCCCCGCAAAAAGGCGGTCCACGAAGGACGGGAATTCAGTGCGAGCGCGAGCATCAAATTCTCGTCTAGTTACTAACATTCCAATATCATGGAAGTAGACCGCGAGGACCAACAAGAGCCAATCCGCGGCGCTCATTTCGGATTTTGTCTTGTCCGATACGATCCAATCCAAACTCTGCAGCATCGCATTGATGTGTGAAATGTCGTGGCAGGTATATTCATCGAATATTCCTTCTCTTCCGATTAGGCTGAGTAGCTTGGCCAGATCTCGTTTGACATGGGACAGCTTGAACCCACTGAACGCTACTAGAGATTCAGTCGCCTCAGCGAGGCGTTCCGCTTCGGTTGTTAGCGAATCATTTAACACTCTCGGTTTTCCTTTTGTCTAGAGTACAAGAATCGAGGAGGTGACACGGTGGTGGGTGCCAGCCTCTCTTTGACCTGCCCCCCCTCCCGTGCGAACATGGTCACTTGTAAAAGAAATGAGCGCAAACTGCCTCCATTGGCTCGATGTTTATTGCGCCCTTTCGAATCGCGAAGCTGGCTTATAGACGCAGTTCGGGAGCGACGGAGTGGGAAAGCTAGCCGGCGGGAATGGGGGGCGTGGGGTGAATTGCGGCCATTTGGGAGGGGTGCGGAGACGGCCGGAGCGCATGACACACGAAGTCTCGAGCTTGACCTCACCAAGGTCGGGAGACCACAACGAAACCTTGGGGCATGATTCGCGAAGAAAACCGACTCTGACTGCGGTTCGTGGCCAACGGAAAAGGAACGGCAAGTTGCGCCAGGTTCAGAGCTCCTAGGGCTGGTTGCTCATGATACCCTGACCTGATCTCCCACAATGCCCATCCGCACTGCCCTCTGGAAGGTGGGAGAGAATCCCGTTCCGCTTCAGGCTTCCTCGCTCTCCCGGGAGCAGCTCCTCGAGGATATGATCGGCAAGGCGCCTGCGCTCCTGTCGGAGGAGTGGATGCTCATTGGGCGGCAAGAGGACACGGGCTTTGGCGGGCGGATCGATTTGCTCGCGTTGGCGCCGGATGCGTCGCTTGTCTTGATTGAGCTGAAGCGGGACCGGACGCCGCGCGATGTTGTGGCGCAGGCTCTCGACTATGCGAGTTGAGTCGAGGAGCTTCAGCCGGAGAACATTCGTCGCATCTATGAGCGGTTCGCGCCGGGCCGGAGTTTGGCCGACGATTTCAAGAGCCGGTTTGGGCTGGCTCTGGACGAAGAGGTCCTGAACGACAGTCATCAGGTCGTGATTGTGGCGGAGTCGCTCGATGAGAGCAGCGAGCGTATCGTGAAGTACCTGAGCGAGCGCGGGATCAGCATCAACGTGCTCTGCTTCCAGATTTTTGCGCACGACGCGGGGCAGCTGCTCAGTCGCGCGTGGCTGGTCGATCCTGCGCAGTCGCAAATCAACGCGGCGCAGCCGGACCGCGCGCGCGAACCTTGGAACGGGGAGTTCTACGGCTCCTTTGGCCATGACAAGGACCGGAACTGGGAAGACGCGCGAGAGCTCGGCTTCATCAGCGCGGGCGGCGGCGCTTGGTACAGCCGGACTCTCGAGCTGCTCGCGCCGGGAGACCGCGTCTGGGAGAAAGTTCGAAAACGATCCAGAGCGCTGCGAGTACTTCGTCCCCGTCGAATGGCTCGAAACAGTTCCCCTCGAACAGGGCGTCAAAGAAGTCGGCCTCTTCGGCAACCAGAACTCAATCTGCAAACCCATGACGCCGAAATGGCGCTCGACTGTGGAGCGCCTGAAGCAGCATTTTCGGAAGGGTGACGGCTGAGCAGCGACCATGACCGGGTCTTCCTGGTTTTCGAATTGTGATACATCTTCGATGACGAGCCAGCCACGCCAAGGCGCCACCCCTAGGCGTGGCTGCTCAAGAAGGTCTTCCTCGTCGATGTGATGGAGTGCCCGACTGCGGTGGGCGGATGTGCTCCGCTCGGACAGCTGCGCTTTTCGTTTTGACGCTGAGCAGCTCGGTCAAGGTCGCGTTCGGTTCGCCCGCGAGCGCGCGGGGGTGCGTCCTTGCGTCAGCGGAGTGCGTCTTGCGTCAGCGGAGTGCGCGCTGTTCGGGGAGGATTCCGCTGGTGGGCGGATTGTCGAGAGGGGTGAAGAGAGGGTTCAGTGGGGTTGACGCGGCTTGAGGGCGTCGGGGCTACTTCTCAGAGCCTGCGATTTTGAGTTTTATTCTTCCTAGCCGTCTCAGACAAATTTACGAGCTCTCACCAATGTTTGTTCATGCTGAGTGCGCGACGACTCAACAGCGTTCACATTCTTTCGATGTTGGGAGGAATGCTCAGAAAAAGACGCTTCAGAAAACATCACTCGATCGGAGTCGCGTTGGCGAGATCGACATGAATCGACTTCCACACGCTTTCGGTGCGCTCAACGACAAACTCGATATCGAGCTCTGTGGCGATCGCGTCGATCTGAAAGACCACAGGGATGTCTAGTTTGGCTCCTCCGTCTGGAAGCTCATTGACAAAAGTGTTCGAGGAAACGCCGTAGCCATCGACCATCAGGTGAAAATAGCTGTCGGACAGGTTCCGTGCGGCGCTGTCTAAGTTCGTCGAACGCACGACGAGCTCGAGTAATTTCTTTCCGACTTTGGCTCGTGTCCCAGGCCGATGGTCGGACTCGATCTCGCTGTTCATCGCAATCCGGGCCGAAAGAATCTCGTATTTCCAGCCGGAATCCTCGGAATCAGACATCACCGACTGGCCGACAACGCTATCGAGAGACAGGACCGGATCCATTTTTTCAACAAGACGATCGAGCGGGAGAATGAGCGGCTCGTACTCTCCATACGTGTACTCGTTCAGCTCGAAGTGGGCGCCTTCGAGGGCGTGCTCGTCACCCGAGAACGAACGACCGAACCGATGGACGTCCTTGGGCCCGAAGTTCTCCTGGACGTTCGACTTGAGGCGCGTTCCGTCCGCGAGGATGAGGTCCCATTTTTCATACTCGAGCTCGGATGACCCCTGAGTCCGATTCTGAACCATGAGGGTGATCTTGTGTTCTCGGTCGACGTGCACCTCACCGAGCAAGTTCGCCCGAGTCGTCGTCGTCTCGGCCTTCTCGATCGTGACGTCTTTGTCGAACCACTGGACGGTCTGAACCACGAGTTTCTCGAAGGGGACCGTAACCGGGCCTTCATCCTCGGCGGGCGCGTCCTCGGATGAACTGCCGCCAGTCGAGGCGCGGCCGCCGGACGAGCTCGCGCTCGTGTCCGGAAGGTCGTCGAAGGCGCGGATCGTACAACCGCTGCCGAAGGCGAGCAGGCTGAGCGTGAGCGCGGGGAGCGTGAATCGGGGGGCAATGAGTTTGAATGTATTTGTTTGGGTCATGCGGGCTGTTTCGGACGTGCCCGGTTCCCATTGCTGATTTTTTCGAGCGCCTTCGAGGCTCGCCCGCCTGCCATACGGACAGTCTCGAAAGAGCGGGGAGACGTAGAAAGAGAAAATCGAGAGATATGGAGAAGCCACGGGATGTGCGGTGGCTGCGTTCCAAAGGAACGCGTGTTTTGCCGACCCGGCGTTGTTCCAATATGTTTGCTCGGCCATGAAGCCCCCGGAGCGTCCCGGAACACTCGGTGTCTCTGCGCTACATGGACGACCCAGCCATTCCGCTCACTCGCTCTTTCTCGACGGGGTTTTCGTACGGGATGGAGAAGGACCTCAGTCGAGACGTCTTCGAACGGGTCGCCCGGATTCACCGCGCAAGCGCCAAGCGTGAGGCCAAAACTCCAAGGGTCAGCGCCTTGATTGAATTTTTCATTGTTTGTTCTCCTTCGCGGCCGCACGTCGACCGTCGCGATCCAGCCTAGATCGGCGTGAATCGACCTCCGATTTCACCAGATTTCGGGTCCACGCGGCGGCGTGTGCTCGGACTGGGAAGGCGGCCTGTCGACCATCGAACGAACTCTCTTGAAGCGAGAAATGCGCTCCGCGCGCGCCGGACGAGGCTGATCACTGTTCACTCCCCGAGCGGTGCTTGCCAATCGAGCGCTGTGGCCTCGAGCCAAGGGAGCGCTGAGCGGACCAGGATGTACTCGTCGAGGTCGACGCAGCTACGGGCGCCCGTCGAAAGCACGCCTACGAGTTCGAAGACGCCCGCGTCCGTCACGCGTAGGAGCGGACCTCCGGAGTCCCCTTCACAGGCTCCTGACAGCCCTTTTCCATCTACCCGGATTCGGTCGGCTTCAACCCCAACTACAGGCTCTTGCGCGAACAAAAGCTCCCCTACCGTTTCATTCTCGGTCCGTCCGTAACCTGCGAGTAGTAGTTCGCTGCCGACCTCGGGAGCCTGCTCGGTGATGAGAGGCGCCTGATGAGAACGGCCCGCACAGTCCGGGGGACTGAGCAGAAGGAGCGCCAGGTCGAGAGTCGGGTGGACTTTTACCTGCTGTGCAGCTTCGATGAACTCCCCTTCGACCATCATCTGGTCGCTGATGACGCAGTGCCGCGCGGTCAGGACTACGCGCGATGAGAGAAACACTCCGGTGCAGAGAAGGTCATCGCCGAACTCGGCTGCGACCGGCCGTACGATGACAATGCTGCGGAGGAGCGCGGGATCCAGGTCAAACGCGGTGGAAGGACGGCCACCCACGATCGCCGGGCTCGGGCTTGGCGACTCAACGGAGCTCGGCTGAGCCCGAACCACTTCGCCGCACGACCCCCCTTGTTCCGAAGAACAGCCCAGACCCGAGAGGGCTAAGAGGTAGAGGATCGCGCGGCCGGTGGTCCACAATCTCAAGAGGAAACCCGAGGCGTCTTCGGAGTTCAAGTGCATGCGCAGGGTGACCTGTCCTTGAGACTCAGGTTCATTAACAGCGGTAATAGTCGCCGTTTGCGAATGGCGTGCAGGAGACACGCGCGTCGATCCAACCGATCTTCGAGCGCAGGCGGTTGTGCATCTGCTTGCCTTTGTACTTCGCGCAGCAGCCTCCATCGTCCGAATCACAGCCGTTGTCTTTCTGCGAGCTCGAGTGAACCGCGACGACCATGTCGTAGCCGAGGGTGTTCTTCACGAGGGGCGTTCCTGAATCGCCGTTGCAAGTTCTCGCAACACCCTGTTCCGCGTATGAATTGATCTGATGGGTCATTCGGGCGTCGACCGGAATGTCGTCGCCATCTGGATCCTGCCGTAACGTTCCTGCGTTGTTGGATCCGTCTCCTGTGACGCCATAGCCGGCGATATCGAGCCGTTCGTACTGATCCAGGTCCCCCGTGTAGACGCGCATTCCCGCGTTGGTCACGACGGAGGTGGACAACAGAATCATTCCTAGGTCGTCTCCGGCGTCCTCAGAACCTGAATAGTCCTCGTGGCGCCAGACGGTACAACTCACGTTTGATGAGGTGGTCCCTGTTACGCTTGGGGTCACCGTGCAAGTGCGTGCTTGTCCACCAATGGATCGAGCATTGGCGGTGTTGGGGATGCAGTGGGCGGCGGTGAGGATGGTTCGAGCATTGATCAGCACACCCGAGCAGGTTCCAGCGCCGACGCTAACTTTCACGAGATGGGCCCGAGAAGTGCTCGTTCCTCGCCAGATTTTCTCCTCCGTGTCTTCAGATGCCGGCTGGGCGCTGGGAACCGACGTTGGCGCGTCGTCAGTGTCGCCCAGCAATGAGGCCTGCGCAGCGCGTAAAGTCCGTGCCTCAGCGCAAGTCGAGACATTCGTGAGGCCCGTCATTTCGCCTACGTCGGGTGCATCGTCGAGCTCTCTGTTGAGGACTTCGAGATCATATTCCTCGCGGTTCGGGAAGGCTTCCTCGTTGCAGACGAGCATGGCCAAACTTTCGGCTTCCCGCGTGGTTTCGAGTTCGGCTGCGCAACCGATGAGAAGTATGCCCACGCCTCCGAGCGCGAAGATGCTCCGTTTTGTGATAGTTTTCATTTTCTACAACCTTTCCGTCGGCTCGAAAGCGAGCCCGTTTGGACAGTAGAAGGACGTCTCGGCCTTGCCGATTTCATCCGATTTCATCAGCGGGCATTGGTTCCGCCCGGAGATTTGCCTTCCGGTTCGCTTAGCCCGCCTGCGAAGGGCAAGGTTCGACGATCAAATCGGCACAGCCGATGCGGAGTTGCTGGGAATCGGGGCGCCGTTCGATCAGGCATTCCGCGGGCAGCCGAGCCTTCTTCAAGATCTGGGTCGCGCGCCAGAGCTGGAGGTTGAACACTTCGCGATCGAGGCGCAATCCTTCCCGCAGCTCGGTTGCATAGACCCATCCGCATTCCGACTCGGGAATTCCATCGAGCCGCTCTGCGAGGCGTCGCTGAGCGAGCACAAACAACGCGAAGTTGTGTGCTCGCGCGCCGAGCGGGTACAGCTGGCCGCCGAGATAGGCATCGATTGCTACGTGCTCTTGGTCTTGACTGGGCCGAAATCGGAGCTGCATCGCGGCGGAGGCGGCCCCAGCGTCCAGAGTACTCTCCGTCGTCTGGATGAGTTCCCCGGGAGCTCGTGGGAGTTCGAGTCGGTAAGTGTCAGACGCGAGGAGGATTTCGTCCTCGTCCTGGACCACCCGTGATTCGTCCGCGCTCTCGAGGACCCAGTGGCCCCCCTGAAACCGCACGCATCCTTCCGGATCGTCACTGGTTGGGAGCCACAGAGTCACGCCGTCTCCCGGGACAAGCTGGCCTCCGGATCGGTAAGCGGCGGGTCCCGGGGGAAACAACGACCGCACTGACCAAATCGGTTCGTGCTCGCCCCCGAACTGGAGCTCGTCCCCCGTCTCGAGCTGGTGGGCGCTTCGTTGACTCAGTCTTTGGCCGTTTTTGAAGGTCCCGTTGCGGCTGCCCAGATCGCGCACCTTCCAAATCGTTCCGTCGAAATAGATGCTCGCGTGCTCAGCGGAGACGATGGCTTCCCCCAGGCGGAGCTGAACCCAGGAGCCCCGTCCTACGACGCAGCGCGCCTCGAGAACGATCCTGCGTCCTGTTGTCCGGCAGACAAGCGTCGGCACGATCCGAGCGTAACAACAGAACCCACCTAGAGAAATCGGTTGAAATTGACAGCCGGCCCGCTGTCCGAACTTGGCTGCACGGGATCCTTAGTCGACCGGCCCGCCGTCCGAAGATCGAGAGCGAGGTGGCTCCAGCACAATTATTCTTGTGGTCGTTTGGTCATTTCGGTGAAGGCCGCTAAAAGGCGAGCGTTTCACCGTCACCAGGGCGCGCGAAAATTGAAATCTCACTCAGGATGGTCGCACCGCGGCGTGTGCACCTGCGAAAATTCTCCCCGTGCGATGAGCCTCGCCCTGCGTTAATAACGCTCGAGCGGAAGGAGCATTGAGTTTGTCGACGTTGCCTGTGAGGCTGGGAGTTCACTCCGGCCAAATACTCCTCAATCGCTACCAAGTCCTTCGCATGGTCGGCGAGGGCGGATTCGGTCGGGTCTACGAAGCCGAGCGTCTCAGCGACGGGCGTCGCGTTGCTCTAAAAATCGGGCGGAGCGCCGAACACGAGGGCCGAATGGACCGCGAGGCGCGCCTGGCGGCTTTGCTCCAAAGCCCACACTCGGTTCGGGTTTTAGGTGTCGAGCGACTCGACGACGAAAGTCCTATGATCGTCATGGAGCTCCTCGAGGGCATGTCTCTCAAGGAATACCTGACTATGCGTGGTCTCGTGGAGCCCCGTCGAGCCATCACCTGGGCTTTACAGCTCACGGACGCTCTCGTCGAGGCCCACAGGATTGGCTTGGTTCACCGCGACATCAAGCCGTCGAACCTCTTCCTTGTCGAGTCTGGCTCCGGTCTTCAAACGCTCAAGCTGCTCGATTTTGGGCTCGCGCGAGCGCCGGATCGGGCCGGCGAATTCACCGTGACGCGGAGCGATCTCCTTCTCGGCTCGCCTGCGTACATGTCCCCCGAGCAGATTCGGGGAGGTGACATTTCGGCCCAGAGCGACATTTGGTCGTTCGGCGTTGTTCTCTACGAAATGTTCTCCGGAGCGCGACCGTTTCGGGCAGACCACGATCCGGGACTGCTGGCGGCGATCACGGCGGATGCCCCCGCGCTACTCGCGGAGACCTGTCCGTATCTTCCGCCTGCCCTGTCCCGATTGGTGGAGCGTTGTTTGCGCAAAAATGCCGCCGACCGGTTCACTGACGCGAGCGAGATGGCCGAATACCTTCGGGGAATTCTGCGCAGCATGGATCGGATGTCTCCGATTTCTTGGACAGAATCCATTGAAGCGACCTCTTCCCTGCCACGAGCCCCTGGCCTTCGAGCGCGCTTCCGGAACGCCAAGCCCTGGGTGGGCACAGTGGAGTTCGGCACCCTGGTCATCGGTTTCGGCTTCTGGTTGGCGACGCTCGGCAGTGGAGGCTCTGAGAGCAGCGCGGCCGCCAGTGAGTCTGAGGCAGCGATGATGGGCGCGTCGACGTCCGCGGACCCGAGTCTCACAACAACCACATCCGTCACGCCCGTGTCCACGGTAGTTCCTGCGCGAGCCGAGACCATCTCCGACGCTGACGCTCGCCTTCTGACTCCTGGCGAGGATTTTGCGACCGTTCCCCTCGCTCATCGGCCCGGAGCGCCGAAAGCTGCTCGTGGGGGCCCCTCGCGAAGGAATCGGTCCGAACCTCCTCGTCCGATCGCGCGTGCGCCTGAGCGGCCCGAAGTCAAAGGTGAGCCGGCTTCCGGACGTCCTCTAGGTTCCTTCTTCGCCGAGCCGGACTTTTGATGCGTCCATCCAGGGCTCTGCTGTCTCGTGTTGGTCGTCAGGTCGCGGCGATCAGTCTGCTCTTGTGGGCGGCGGCGGCGTGCTTGTCGACCTCGAAATACGTGATTGACGATGACGCCCATGGAGGTCTCGCGGGCGCGGGACCGCTCGACAATGAGGTGGTTCTGAAGGTGGATCCACGCGAGCTTGAGCGCCTGGTGAACGCCTTCGACGCGCACGATGAAGAGTGTCGGGCTGCCTTCAAAAACAACTGCGGAAAGGACGCTTTGCCCCGTTGCGCGGCGTCGCCCGGCTGCGTGAGCTTCGCGGAGTGTGTCCGAGAACGCGCCAACCCTGCGGCGGAGACGACGTGTTCTGATGACCTCGGAACCAGCGTGGATGACAGTTGGGCCTTTGAGTTCGCGCGCCACTGCTGGGCCGAGCGCTATGCCGAGTGCAACATCGGGCGCAATTTCGCTTGTGTCGGGGACTATGGGCCTCCCAGCGCGGAGCGAACGGATGTCATTGTGAGTCAGCAGGTCCTCGGCCTCCAAGCGCCTGAAGAGGGCGCTTCAGAACTGTCCGTTGCCTTCTGTCCCGGTCCTGTGGATTGTTCCGAGCCCATAGCGGTGGCCACCCCCCGCCCCAGCGATCGCACGTACACGGTGAGTTTGGCGGTGACAGGAAAGAATGACGGGATTGGCAACGTCTGGAACGGCTACCGACTCGTTGCAGGCGCAGACATCTATCCGAGCATTGTCGACTCGAGCCTTCCGCTCTGGGGTCGGAGGACCGAGATTACGCGCATTCTCGAAAGGAATGTCATCGATCTTTTGGCCAGAACGTCTACGGGCGATGCGCGGGATGCGGCGTTCGTTCAGGTTGTCGACTGCCAATCCGACCCAGCGCCGGGCATTTTTGTCGACGTACCGGGCGCCACCGTCGGCTACGTCGACTCGGGCCTTCAAGCAGTCGACCCACCGACGCGCGCGACCGGGGCTGTCGGGATTTCCGGCTACACTCCCGATGAAATTCATAAAATCGTGGCTACAATCGAGGGTCCAGAGGGGCGAACCGTCGCTCGATATTCTCGATTTCTTCAGCGAGGGAGGCACCATTACCTGCGTCTCTACCCATTGATGGCGGGCCACTAGCTGAACTTCGCGGGCGATCCCTGCCGTTCGATTCCTTGATTCATGCGTTCTCGATTGTTCCTCATCTCCCTGGGTTTCATCGCCTCGTTCTCTCCCGTCGCACTGGCAGAAGAGAGCGCCGGCTCAAGCGCTGTGGAGGTTCAGACAATGTCCCCCCTCGGTCCCCCGGATGGGCAAACCGAGACTCCCCAGGATCAGCGCGAGCAAGCGAGGCAATTGTATTTGGCCGGATCAGGCCAGGCAGACGCTGGGCGATGGGATCAGGCCGCAGACTCCTATCGACAAGCCTTCGCGCTCTATCGAGCGCCGTCGATTCTCTACAACGTGGGCTACTGCCAGGGTCGTCTCGGCCAGCTTGTCGAAGGCTGGCAGACGATCTCTGAGGCGATCGCGCTTTCAGGCCAAGGCTCTGGTTCGACCTTGAGCGAGGAACGGCTCAAGGTCGCCAAATCGGAGCGCGACCTGCTGCGCCAGCGCTTGGCCTCCATCGTTGTGGAAGAGGCCGTCGAGCTGTCCGTCGTGGGCGGACGAATTTTCCCGGTCCGGGGCGAGTCGGCGACTTACGTCTTCAAGATAAACGCAGAGGAGCCCGCAGCCGCGAAGGGAGCGGAGGCTGCTGAGGAAAACGAGTGGCTCTCGCTCCCCGGCGGGAGCCGCATTCTCTCGAATCCGGGGACCGTCCGGATCAGGCAACGGACGGGCGCGCAGATCGTGAGCTCTACCCTCGAGTTGAGCGAAGGGGTTCAAACGATCCTCCCCGCCATGAGTCCCGAGTCCCCCGACGCATCCCAAGTTGGGGCCGAGCCGCCCAAAAGTGGACGTGCGTCACCGAAGGAAGTTCCGCCACCGTTTCGACGACACCAGAAGCTCGAGGCTCGCCCCTTTCGCACGGCCGGCATTGCGGGACTGGCCCTTGGGGGAACGAGCCTCCTCACGGCGCTTGTCTCGACCGGAATCGCCGTCGGAGCGGACGGGCAGCTGAAAGAGCAGTGTGCGCCGGATGGAACCTGTCCCGAAGAGGTCGCGGACAAAGTCGCCCAATACGAGACCGCAGCCACCATCGCCAACGTGAGTCTCGTCATTGGGATCGCAAGCTCAGTTGTAGGCGCCGGGGCATTGATCCTGGACCAAAAGATGAAACACGCGAGGGTAGCCGTCACAGTAGGACCGGGTTCGCTGCGACTTGGGTTGAAGTTTTAGTCGAACGCGCCTTTCATGCGGAATCGGAGCTGAACATCGTCTTCGGCGGTCGTGCCGAGACGGGCGTCGGTCACCTCTCGTTCGAGATGAAGGCTGGGGATGTCCTCTTCCTCCGGCTCGGACAGGATCACGTTCTCGAGAGCGCTTCGAGCGATCTTGAGCTCGTGGTCGTAGCGCTCCGCCCGGACCTTGCCGAGCGTACCGAAGCAGCCCTCGCCACATTCGGTAGCTATTCGCAGTGTCACCGGACCTTCAGTCGTTACCTCGACTGCGCCCGAGCGACTATTTTTCCGGCACACACAGCCTTGTCGATGCGCGTCTCGACAGCTCGCTCTCGCGTCCAGACTGAGCTCCCAAGCGCCCGATGACGCGCGAGCTCATCGGTGTGGGCGGTTTCTCTGGCTCGCCCGTCTACTTCTCCCATAAGAGATCGGAGCGCTCGCACGCAGGAGAAAGCCGCCTGTCGAAATCGGGTGAAATCGGCAAGCTCACGCTGAGGTGATAGCGATGGGAAGGTCTCGGCTCCGGAAATGGGGAGCGCAATGACCGACTCGGGCATCGTTCGAGTTGAACTGTTTGAGCCCAACACATTTCGGCCAAGGGATCCCATGAAAAAAACGTTATCAATCAAACAAAAGATCTGCCTCCTAGTGCTCGGAATCTCGGCCAACGCTTGCGTCATTGAGCCAGTGGACGAGAGCGAATTCTCAGCGACAGAGAGCAAAGAACAGTCCGTGTCCAGCTGGCAAATGTACGGCGACGGCAAAAATCTCAACTCATTTGATGTCGGCGCAGGCTGGGGATGCTTTGAAAATCCGGACTCCTCGGGCAATTTCATAATCACTTGCGCCCTCGGGGGAGAGGCCCTCGGACCACGCGTAGCGGCTTCCACTTGGATGGGCAATTTGCCCAATGGCATCAAAGGTCCGTCTTCATCGAAGGCGCGGGCGAAGTCCATTGCGGTCTCGGTCCCGATCATGGGCGCGGCCGTTCTCTACGTCCTAGGACGCGACAATGTGGTGCGGGCATCATCAGGACGTCTCGAAATGAAGGAACCGTGGCTCGATCGAAAAGCCTTTCAAAGCTTTGGCGTCTCGGTGAAGGCCGAAACAACGAGCGGAACTCCTCTTGTCATCAAGGAAATCGCGAGCATTGGCCTTCCCTCGCACTACGGTGCGAGCCAGCTCATCGCTCTGGCGAGTGACGGGTATGTGTACCTGAAGTCCGCGAGTCAATGGCGTCGCGTCGACGCGAATTCCCCAGCGCCTTTTAACGCGATCCCAAACAACAAGTTCCGAGAGATATCGCGCGGTAGCAAGCTCGGCGGCTACCTTCTCGATGATGCGACGAGCCGAGTCTTCCTCGTCGGGGCCGGAACCTACGACCACCAAAATTTCATAGCCCATTACGACAATCGTTGGCTGCCATCCCTCCCCAATGGCTTGCTTGCCGCGAATGTTGGCGGTCCATTTGTACTCACGAACGCCGGGGACGGCTCATGCGCCGTGGGCGCCACTTCGTGTCCCGGCGACGACAAGCGTGTTTATCAATTCAACCTCTCGACGAATACCTGGGTCAAACCGTCTGGTGCTTTGGTTCCCGCCCCTGTGTTAACTCCCCCCAAAACCCCCAATGACCCCTATTCAACGACGGCGCCCTGGAAAGGAATCGCTGACGGGGATGGCGCTGGAGCAAGTTACTTTGTCTGGCACTTCTATACGCGGCTCTACAAGGCAAGTCCGTAATCGCGGAGAGGCATTCTCTGACACCTCGCCGTAGAAGCGCGGTAGCTCCCCCACGGCGCCTGCGCCGTCAGGGGGAGCACCCGCCGCCGGGCGTGCGGCTCATTCGAGAGAGGTGAGCCATTCCTCGGGCCCAGTCGAGCTCGATGTGCGAACGCCGAAGCCGCGCGGCCGCCGGCGGGGAGGGGGCCTTCAAAAATTCACGCCGCGTGCGCGGCGCTCGACTTCAGCGAGCAGGAGTTCAGAACTCCGAGCCCGGATCGCGGGCTGATCTGTCTCGCCCGGCTCGAACCGGCAGCTCGTGAAATCGCTTGAAATCGGCCCGAGGCAGGGCGGTCTCTATCTTTGGCACGCGCTCGTTTTTTGAGCCGGAAGAAGAGGAACCGATGAGAAGAAAAACGCAGTGGACGCTGCTGACCGTGGCGGGCTGCCGAGCTTCGTGACGAAAGAGGTGGACGAGTACCTCACCTGCGGCGTCTTGGAGGACGGCTTCTTGCGGCTCGCGTGCCTTTCGTGCGGACACGAGCCGCCGAACTTGTGACCCTCGGGCCGGAGTGCAAGCATGAGTTAACTAATCACTAACATATGTCTAGGATCAACACGATATGGAGATGACGAAATGAAGGCTCGCAAGGATCGATGGTCTCAAGGTTGGCTCAACCGGAGTTTGTGCAGTTGGAGGAAGGTTTGCCCCGTTGTTTTGGTAGCAGTCTCGTTTTTGGGGTGTAGCCCCGCGGATCCTCCTTCAGAAGAAATGGGGACGAAGCAAAGCGCCCAAATACTGGACATGGGGGCCACGACGGGAGGCTGGTTTCAGAACCGGACGCGGGCAGAAGTCGATGCCTTGATCGGAACGACGAACAGGTTGGTCAGCCTTCAGATGACGCAAACCTCGCCTCCCTTGTTCACCGGGACGATGGTGGCGAACAGCGGCACTCACGGCAGAGATTGGACCTGGTATTACGACCTCACGCCGCAAAGTCTCCAGGGCATCCTTGTACCGGGACGCTGGCGCTCCATCAGCTTGGACGCCTACATAAAAGACGGCACTTTGCACTACGCAACGGTCGTAGTCCGCAACTCAGGCGTCGACGACCAGGGGTGGTGGACGTTCTCCGGTGACGTTGCCGGTGTGCAAACGCAACTCGATCAGCACGACGCGCGCTTGATCGATCTCCGCCGGGTACGGGGAGGTTCGTCCAATCAGGTCGTCGCCCTCATGGTTTCAAACACTGGACCCCACGAGACGAACTCGTGGTGGTACGCGGGGCAGACCATGGCGCAGGTCACCGCCAATCTGACCGCCAACAACGCATACTTGGTGAGCCTTTCACCTGCCGACGCAAGTGGCAGTACTTTCGACGTAGTGATGAATCAGGCTCCCACCTCCGGGATCGGCTGGGGCTGGTACGTCGGCATCGACGAGAGCCAACTCGACGGCTTCAGTGCAGAGTACCAGACTCGCCCCGTCGATGTTCAGCGCTACGTTGTCAACGGTCAGCCCCGCTTTGCAACGATTCTGCTACAGAACAGTTGGACAGAAACACAGCAGAACCAAGCTGCCTGTGACGCTTCCGTGCTGGCGCAATGGCAGGCAACACCAACGGTGACCGGCATCGGCACGCCCTCAACTACAGCGGCCTTTGACAATCTCATCGTGCCGATGATGCAGGCGTACGGAATACCCGGCGGATCCATCTCCGTCGTTCGCGACGGGGAACTGGTGCTCGCGCGTGGCTACGGTTTCTCCGACCAAAGCCGGGCCCGCCTCGTTCACCCGGACGACATCTTCCGCATTGCCAGTGTGTCGAAGCAGATCACGTCTGCGGCGGTGTTGAAGCTTGTCGACCAGGGGCTGATCCAGCTCACGGATACGCCTTTCACCATCCTGGATTTGGCTCCTAATCCTGCAACGAACGTAGACCACACCCAGCTGAACTCGATCACGGTGACGGATTTGCTTCACCACGCAGGCGGGTTCAGTCGCAACCCAAATTGCAACGGTTGCTTGACGATCGGCGATCCGCTCGGACCCCCGACGACCTGGAGAATCGAAGCGGACCAGCACCTGAATACCGGCGTGTGCACTGGCAATGACCCCGTGACTTGCGGGCTTCCACCCAATTGCGATCAGATGATTCAATGGGTCAGGAGTCTCCCGGATTCAGAGACTTTGCTTTGGCAGCCAGGTACGACAGAGGATTACTCGAATTTCGGGTATTGCGTCCTCGGAGCGTTGATTGAGCAGGTCACTGGCAGCAGCTACAACGACTGGGTCAGGAGTAACATTCTCTTACCGGCCGGCGCTGTCGACATTCGACCAGGGCTCACCCTTACAACGCAAGATCGCGAGGTCAGCTACTACGATCGGGACGACAATCAGCTTTCGGTCTTCTCGTCCCAAACCGAGGTCATTCCAATCAATCCTTACGGCGACTATTACGTTGAGTCGTCGCCGGCCAGCGGCGGCTGGACTGCTTCGACCATTGACCTACTGCGCTTCCAGGCGGCACTGGACGGGCGAGGAGGAAGAACGCCGCTGCTCTCTCCGGCCCGAATCGCCGACTTGACGCGCCCACCCGGAATTGCGGTTGCGACGATCAATCCAACAACGAACACCATCAGCGCTGTGCCCGCGAATCCCAATGCCTGGTACGGCATGGGATGGTATGTCGATTCAAGTGACAAGTGGTCGCACACAGGAGCGCTCTATAGCACCGCCGCCTTGCAAATACGCCTGGGCAACGGCTTTGGGATGGCAGCATTCTTCAATGCTTGGCCGCCGAACGTGAACTCATCGATCAGTGCATCGTGGAACACGACAGCGTGCAAAGGCGACTTCTTCTGCAACTTAAATCAAGCGTTCCAGACCGCCTTGAACAACGCAGGCGGGGTAAACGGTGACTGGTTCTCTGAGGATCTCTTCGACCACTATGGCAACTACACATCCTGGCTAACGTCTGAGCAATACCAGGCGTTCGCCGAAGTCAACGCAAGTCTTGGACGCTATCCGTCGAGGGTGGATGCGGTCAACCTGACTGGTACGCCGCTTTTTCGGGCAGTCTTCGCACGTCTCAGAGGACACAGCATGGAGAGCCACCACAACCTGGACTGCCTAGCCTACCAGGAGACGGACGCCCGACTGCAGGCGGCCGGCTACACGCAAACGTCGCTGCAGGCCTATGTCGCCAACGATGGGACACGCCGCTACCAGTCAACCTGGGTGGAGTGGTCTGCGTGTTCGCCCAGCTGTTCATCAGGAGGCCCCTGCACCGCCGACGCTGATTGCAACTCGGGGATCTGTTCCACTGGAACGTGCCAACCGTCAGCGTGCGCGCCGACGTGTGGGATGGGAGCCGATTGCGGGTCCAACGCCGACTGCCTCTCCGAGCAGTGTACCGCTGGAAAATGCGCCGCTCCGTTGTGCTCCCCCTCCTGCGCGGGCGGTGCAGCCTGTTCTAATAACAGCAACTGCTCGTCGTTCGTCTGCAGCGCTGGCGCATGTGCACCACCCTGGTGTGCAGCTCAACCCGGGAAATGCGGTCAAGGATCGCCCTGCGGGGCAAACGGCGACTGCGGGTCAGGGATCTGCTCTGCAGGGACTTGCCAGCCACCGGCTTGCGCGCCCAGCTGCCAGAACGGGACTACTTGCGCCAACAACTCGGACTGTTCGTCATCGGTGTGTGGGACTACTTCCTTCACCTGTGAATCGCCGGGGTGTGCGACGCAACCTGGAAAGTGCACCACGGGAGCACCCTGCGGAACAAACAGCGACTGCGGGTCGGGAACCTGTACGGGAGGGATTTGCCAACCGCCGGCTGGGACCGGTGGGACCGGTGGGACCGGTGGGTCGGCAAATCTCGTTTCTACCTTCGATTACTTCAGCACTTGGGGTACGGGATATTGCGCCAGGTTGCAGTTGACCAACACCGGAACAGTGGCAACGACAGGCTGGACCGCTGTGCTCAATACGGGTAGCGGCCCGGTCAACAGCTCCTTCAATCCGACGTTTTCGAACGGAACAGGGCTGCACACGCTCAGTGGTGTGGCCAACGTCAACGCGATCATCCAGCCCGGGCAAACCGTCCCTGTGGGCCAGCGGCCTGGCTTCTGTGTGCAAAGCAGTGGCGCGCCGCCGTCTCCCATCCTTGTGAGTTTGGTGCCGCAACCCTAGAGGTTGCCCGACTCTGCTCGGGCGTCGCGGGGTGGTCGGGGACACGAACCTGACCACCCCAAGCGTACGCGGGATGCGCAGACCCGAGCGCATGTGATGCAGCTTCCGACGTCGGGGAACCGCTGGGGTTCGTTGGCAGTACGTTCGTGACCATGGGGCAGACGGGTAGACATGGCCCGGTAGGCCTCTTCGGCAACCAGAACTCAATCTGCAAACCCACGACGCCCAGGTGGCGCTCGACCGTGGAACGCCTGAGGCAGCATTTCCGGAAGGCTGACGGCTCTTTGACGGGGCCAGCGCTTCCGCCCGCCATTGAAGGCCGTGTGGCTCCCCGAAGCCGCGTGCACGCCGCCGTCGTCCGAGGTATTCTCTCCCCATGAGTCTCATCTCGCGAATCACGCACGACCCTTCCGTCATGGGAGGCAAACCGTGTTTGCGTGGCATGCGAGTCACCGTCGGAACGGTTCTCGGTCTCCTCGCGTCCGGAAAGAGCGCCGAAGAAGTGGTCGTTCTGTACCCGTATCTGGAACGCGACGACATTCTGGCGGCGCTCGAGTACGCGTCCTGGCGGACACAGGAGACCGAGCTTCCGCTCCAATGAAGCTCCTGGTCGACAGCCCGCTTGGTGTGACTTCTTGGCGAGTGAGGGATTCGAAGCTGTCCACTGGTCGGAAGTTGGCGACCCTCGCGCACCCGATGCCGAGCTCATGGCCTGGGCCGCAAGGAACAGCTGTGTCGTGTTCACGCACGACTTGGATTTTGGAGTCCTTCTGGCGGTCACTGGCGCGAAAGCACCGAGCGTTATTCAGGTTCGCGTTCAGAGCCCTCTCCCGGAATCCGTCGGGCGGGATGTCGTTCGAGTCCTTCGGCTTCGCGGCGACTTGATCGCGGCGGGTGCCCTTGTGACGATCGATAAGCTGAAGGATCGAATTCGCGTATTGCCCTTCGAGGGGCGCTCAGGGTCTTGAGCCGGTCGAGCGAGCCGAGCAGGCGTCGTGACTCTCAGCCCAACGCGAGTCAGTGAGCACTGCGCCGTGTTGACCAGGAAGTGGTCCTCGCGCATTGAGCTCATGAACCTCCCACAAAACATCCTGCTCACAATTTGGGCCTCGAACAGCGCCTCTTGGGCCGGGGCTGTCGATGGGACGACGGTCGGCTCGAAGGCAGTCTACGATTGGGTCGAGGTCTACGAGTACAAGTAGGATTTGCTTTTCCGAAGGCCCTCCCCGCCGTTCCTTCGGGCGGCGGGTGCTCCCCCTGACGGCGCTGGCGCCGTAGAGGTTCCTGCATCAGTTCTCAACCGTAAGTTCTGTCCCCGCACGCGCGAAAAATGCAAGAGAAGTGACCTCGGCCTCGCCTGGCTCGCCGTCCGTCGTGGATCATGAAGGGCCCATCCCATTCCCAACCCCCTGCGGAATTCGCGGGCTGGGGCCGGCAGTTTTTCCTGATAGGACAAATAATGTCCTATTTCGCTTGGGCTTTCCTAGCCATGGAGCTAGGCGGACTCAAGATGACAGCGCCCCAGTTCTCTGTGTTCATTGCCGCTTCCCTCGACGGTTTCATCGCCGGGCCAGGCGGGGACCTCGAGTTTCTCAAGACGGTCGAACGAGAAGGCGAGGATTATGGCTATGCGAAGTTCTTCGCCTCCGTAGACGCGCTGCTGATGGGCCGCGAGACGTATGACAAAGTCATCACTTTCGAGAGCTGGCTCTATGGGGACAAGCCAACATTCGTTGCCACCCGCCGGCCCGCCACCTCTCGACACAGCGAGAGGTTCGTGAGCGGAACTCCTTCGGAGCTAAGCCAAATCCTAGCGGCAGCCAATCACCGCCACGTCTATGTAGACGGCGGCAACCTCATCCGCCAGTTCCTCGAAGCTGGTCTGGTGTCCGAGCTGACGCTGTCTATCATTCCCGTGCTTTTAGGCTCTGGGATCCCGCTCTTTTCAGCGGGCGCGCCTACGCGCGGGCTCGACCTCGAGGGCTCGGAGTCTTTCTCGTCTGGCCTGGTTCAGCTTCGCTACCGCGTGAGACAATGAAGCTTTCGCGCACGTTCACCCCTAGAGGCCAGTTTGCCGCGTGAAAGTCAGCGACGGCGACCGTGGGGAAAAGTTGCTCTTCGTAGAGCCTATCTCTAGCAACACGGCGGGCCAGATTTCGGCTTCGTGGTGGCCCTGCTCAGCGTGAGTGGCGTTTGGATACGCTCGCCTTCCAACCCAGACGGTCCTAACCTCACGGCGTGCGAAACCTAGACGCGCAGGAGCTAGCTCGCTGGGCGCACTGTATCAGCCCGCGAAGGCGGCGGTTTCTCCCTTTGGCCGCCGAACGTAAGACTTACAGCCAGTTTTCAATCGTCAAACCAGGCACTCGTGAGAAGTGTCGGCCGTTATTGGTGACAAGGACTCGGGTCTGTGACTGTGCGTGAGCGGCAATCATGGTGTCGACGATACCAATGGGCGTTCCTCTTCGTTGAAACAGAGCGCAAAGCCTTCCGAAATGCATCGCCGCCTCGGCATCGTAGGCCAGGACTTCAATCGTCTTACTGAATATGTCGATGAGATTGTGCAGCCTCTTCAATTTGCGCTTCTCAGCTCCAAAACGGAGCTCTCCGAGAGTCAGGGAGCTCATCGCGAGCTGTGATGGCCTTTGGGAAAGTATCGCCCTGGCCACGTTCCCCTCGCCGCGAAGCTGACAGTGTCGGTGTCAAGTAGGTAGGCGTTCATGCGTCAAACGGATCGGGCTGCGTATCGACCGCTTCGACGCGCGGGCGCTCGATCGGATCATGCCAAGCTCCCAAGCACGCTCGAAAGACTTCGGGCCACTCGTCGAGAGGTTCCAGAATGACCTTTCGGCCGATGCGTTTTACGGACACTTCGTTCTGACGGAATCGGGCACCTGAGCGATGCGCCGAGGGGGGCAGATCCATCCAAACGACGAGGTGGCGACTACCATCTTGCCCCTCTGCGCCTCGAGCTCCGCTGGCCTGTGGGACTCACCATCGTGACTGCGAAGCTTAGGGTAGAGTCCGATGAAGCTCTTGTGAAACTTGCACGAAAACTCGGACAGAACTTCGGGAAACGTCGCATTTACGCCTCTCCCAGGCGCGACTGGGCGTTGACTTGCTCTTGACTATTGACTACTGAGGATGTGGGTTCTGGCAGCAGAGGATGCGGAGCCCTGAAGGGGGCGTTCATCTTTGTGCTGTGTTCTCAGGCAACGCGCACGGGGCGGAGCCTGTCTGTGACAGAATTGTGAGAGAAAGGGAGCGATGAAGAAGAATCAAGTACGCAGCGCCGGAATCTCCATGCGCGAGCTTCTCGAGTCCAGTCGGTTCGGATCCAACGCGCGCGAGGAGTTCCTTCGTTGGTTTCCGAGCTCCCCCTGGATCCGACCCCTGCACCAAGATGACGCACTCCGCGAGCGGGTGCTCTCTCGACGGGCTTGGCTGGGTGGCATGACGAGCTCCGCCGCCGGCGTTGCGCTCGGAACAGGACTCGTGCTCCCGAATAGCGGCTGCTCTGTTCTTGCCTCGGCTTTGCCCCTGATTTTCGAGGCCATTCAAGCGGCCCAGCAGATTTACACGGCGGCCTCGGATGTGGGCGGCTCCGCCCTGTTCACCAATTCGTCGCAAAGCCGAGAGTCCGCCCAGCTTCTGACTGAACTCATGAAAGGCTCGGACCCGGGCAGCGGGGACCTTCAGGACGAGGCAGAACACGAGGTGAAAGTGCCCGGGAAGGACGACGGCTTCCTTTACGCGTTTGACGGACTTGTGTCAGGTCTGACCGGAGATCACTTTCTCTCCGGAACGGCAGTCGGAACCAATCACATCAGCGACATCTTCGACTATGGCTCCTAACAAACTCTCTTGGTCGGGTATCGGACTTCTTCCGCTTTTGCTCTTGGGTGGGGTCGGCTGCGCCGACCTCGACAAGCTCTTCAACAAAGACGAGGGGACCAAAGAGAAGGAACCGATCGGCTGTCCGGGTGAGTCGATCGGGAGTGCGAAGAACGTCACCCAGTGTGTTTGTTCCAAAGGACGCGTGCTCAAAGCTGGCTCCCTCGAATGCGCGGCCTGCGATACGTCCGTTTCAGACGGTGCCTTTTGCTCTTGCACTGACAAGAACGCCATTTTTAGCTTCGACGGGCGCATGGAGCGCCCGCTTCGCCTCGCCTCCGCTCAGGTGACCTGCGTAGAGCCGACCGAGTGCGAGTTCGGAAAAACGAGTGACGACGAGGGCGAGTGCGTTCCCTGCGGGCCGACCGAATGTGGCGATACATGTGGCGCTTGTCCGGTTGGAGCCTCGTGCATCAGCGGCATCTGTAGTGACGCAGCTGCTTGCGTCGTGACCCAGGCTCGTCCCGGACTCATGGACACGGAATGCAGTCTGAATGTCGGAGACATTGCCGGTTATGCCGAGCTGACACAGCTACTCCCCGACACCACATGCTCAGCGTCGGACTTGCAGGACCCCACGTGCGTTTACGATGGGTATAGTGTCCCGCTCTCGACCCCGGGCAGCACCACGTGCCCAGGGGAATCCTCGTGGAGCCAGTCCGATGGCGTTTGCGGCTGCGGCGAAGGCAAAGTGCTGCGTGCCGGAGGACTCGAATGCGGGGATTGCGAGCCCGGCGCTTCTCGAAAAGCGTATTGCGACTGCGGAACCAACAAGGTTTTCAGCTTCAACGGTCTGCTCGATATCGTCTATGATCTCCCGTCCGAACAAGTCATCTGCACAGCTCCAACGACCTGTGAGGACGGCTTGCGCGAGGATCGCCTCTCTGGCGAGTGCATTGCTTGTGCCGAAAGCGAGTGCGGGCCGACCTGCGGGAACTGCGGCGTGGGGCAAACGTGCGTGAGCGGACGCTGCGTCTTCGGGAGCGGTTGCCGCGTGACCGGCGTCACTCAAGTCGATCCGGAGGCCGCTCCTTGCCACTTCCACGAGGGTGAGATGGCGTACGTCGACCTCATTGATGTGCTTCCGCTCGGTACGAGCTGCGGGTTCGACGAGGCCGGATGCAGCTACAAGGGCGTGGTCGAGGGGCTCTCCAAGTAGGCGTCTAGGTCAATTCACTCGAGAACTTCGACCCTGCCCGGCGGGCGCCGCGTGCGGGGTCGTTCCCCCGTTCCGGGTGCCTTGCGAACGGTGAGCGACTGCGGAGGCCGGTTGCTGCTGGTACGGCTGCTGGTAGGCCTGCTGGGACGAGCGAGAGTTGGAACTCTCCTGCTGGTATTGCGGTTGATGCTCGTATTGGGCCGGCTGGTGTTGGGCGGAGCCGGAGGATGAGGAGGAGGTCTGAACGGTCACAAAGCCACACCCCAGGGTCGACAGTCCTAGTGCAATTGCTGCGCTACCTATCCACGTATGATTTGCAGACATATGCGTTCCCCTCTCTCTATCGCCACCTAGCCACGCTAGACACAAGTAGTCAAGCGTAAAGGGCCTACAGTGGTGCGCTTCGGATCTTCCCTCCGAGTTTCGGAAACTCACCTCCCTCGCGCCCGCGCGCCGGACTGATTGAGTCCACGATGTTGAACCTGTTCGCCCGCCGCGGGCAGGTGCTGGCGATTGACGAGGTCGGATCGGCTTTCCGCCTCATGACCATCGGGAGCGAGGGGCTTCAGAAGGCCGACTGGACGCCGGGAGACAAGGTCCAGATTTCGCTCGGCGGTTGGGCGTGCCGAGAACGATGAGCACCTGGACGCGCTCGAAGAGACTCTGCGCCTGACGCTCGAAGGCGAGCCTTCCGCGCACGTTGTCCTATCCGGCAAAGCGAGCTCGGCCCAGCGCATGTGCCATTTGCTCGAGCCAGACCGACTTCGATCACGGCCCGAGAATCTCACTTTTTCTTCTTTTTCTCCTGCTTCTTCTTGGCGGGCGCTTCTTCGGGCTCGCTGGGCTTTGACTCGAAGCTCGTCTCCTTGGCCGTCGGCTTGGCTTCAGCACTCGGCTTCTCAGCAGCGGACTTTGCTACAGCAGACACGGGCTCGGGGGCTGACGCCTGAGCCGTGGGGGACGCGACAAGCGTCGCTGCAGCGGTCCCCTGTGGCGCCGCGCTTGTTTGGCCCATGGGAGCGGCGGCTCCCGCCGCGGCCGCTGCGGCTTCGGGGGTCTCGTAGCGAATCAGCGCAACGATGAAGGGACGGCCCTGGTAGTACTCTACACCCAGCATCCAAGCGGAGTTTTTGCCGGTCTGCGGCGAGAGCGTCACCGGAAGCAGGCCGCTCAACTCCACAGGCCAGGTGGTTGGAAAGCCAGCATCGATGGGGACGCTGCGCTGGCCACAGAGTATCCGTGGCTCCGCCGTCATGTCGCGAACGAGTCCTGGCACGAGCACGTTCGCAATCGAGCCGGTCGCACTCCCAAACTGCTGACTTTTCGTCGAGGTGAACTCGCGCGCTAAGTTCGCCCCCAGCACGCGCACGCTTGGATCGCTGATGCGAGTCCGGAGCGACAGGCCATGAAGCGGGGAAACGAGCGGAGTGAGATCCGCCCAGCGTGAACTCGAAGCGACTTCACGAAAGGACGAAGCAAGGACAGCCACTTCCGGCCCCGCGCAGGCGCTTGGGCTCTGTTCCACTAAGTATTCTCGCCGAACCCAGCCGTTTCCGGCGGGTGTGAGGACCTCAGTCCACAGGGCGCCCCGCACGTTCCTCACGCTCGCCGTCCCCTGAAGACCGCTCTGCCCGGGATTGAAAGAGAAGACCTTAACTGAGGCCGCATCGGGTGCGGCGCGGACGTTGAGCGTATCTCCGGCGATCACATCAAATACCGCGTACGAAGGACCCGATGGCGCGGGCGGTGGTTGCCCCAGCGCGGGCTCGGGTTCTTGCTCGGGGGCCGTCGGAGCTCGGAGCGGTTCGGGTTCGGGTTCGGGTTCGGGTTCGGGTTCGGGTGCTGCGGCGACGACTGGCGCTGGCGCAGCTCTCTGCTGCTGAGGCGGAGGCTGAAACTGCTGGATGCTCTTCGGCCCTAGTGCTTTGTTTGCCATAGCCGCTGCATTTACGGCGCGAGGCAGCTCCTCTTGGATCACCTGGGCGAACTGCTGCACTGCGGCGCGGTATTCGCCATCGAACATGCACGCGGACACTTGACGCGCCATCGCCTGCTGAGCGGATTGCATCGTCGGCGAAAGTCGAACCAGCATGGCCTGCTGCTCTGCCGCGTCGAGTTGGTTGACCTCGAGCAGCGCTGCCACGAGACCGGGCTGGAGCTTTTTCATCTCTCCCGCAGCCGCGCTGCATCCTCCCATTTTGGAAACATCGAGCGCCGCGAACTTCTCGAAGCTCGCTGCGATCGTGGCCTCAGGCGACGGCGTCTTGAGGAACCAGACAAGCCCGCCAATAGCCAAGGCCGCGGACCCGCCCACAAGAACCCCTTTCGGCAGCCTGATCGGTGGACGCGCGGCAGCTTGGCTCTGTGCGGCCATTAATGGCGAAAGCTGCGGTTCTGCCGTCGTCCACTCGGCGGGTGTCGGGTGCGAAGCAGCGGGCGACCCTGGCTCGGCCATCGCGCTACCCACAACTACCGGAACGCTGACCGGCTTCTTTTGAAGAGAAACGACGGCCAAGTAGATTGCGGCAGCAAAGAGCGGAATCGGTCCAAAGGAGAGACCCGCCTTGATGCCCTCCCAGGCGAATGCCAGACTCATTTGCATCGCTTCCGATGCGGCTCCGCCGCCGTCTCCGCTGGGCATCATCGAAATGAGCGCCCAGAGCAAGCGCACGAAAAGCAAGCCGAGGAGGGCGAGCGGCATGGCGTTGAGCCAACGCGCGCGCGGATCTCGCACGAAAGGAACGACCGCAGGCGCAAGGAGCGCCACTAGCCCCAGGTAAGCAAAGAACCCGCGGCCACCCTCCCCCATGACACTGGCCAATGGGTTGCTCAGGTCGACCCCGAGCATGTCCCAAAAGGTGTAAGAAAGCGGCGGCGAGCTGAACGTGGGAAAAACAAACGCGCCGAGCCAAAGCAAACCGATGGCAATCAGCTTCTTCGGTCCAAAAAGCGCTGCGGCTCTGCCGTAGCCCTGCCTCGCCAGCGCTGCTACCTCAGTGCTCTGCCCATGCATCAATGCGCGCAAATCTCCGCGCGTCTGCGCGGCCGCCTGTTCACGCAAGGCGTAGAAGAAGAGAGCCGCGCTAGCGCCGACGAATACGATCACGCCGAAGCTGATGCTTTCGGAGATCATAGACCAAACCATGTTTTGGGCCGCGCCCCCCATCGCTTGCATGCCTTGCAGAAAGGCCTCAGCCCCCGGATCACCATGGACGCCTAACGATTGACGAAGGCGGTCAGCGTTCTCGCTCGCCTCACGCTGAGCGGCCCCGATAGCCCACAACACTTTGGCTAGGACGATGAGGACAAAGGCAAAAGGTGCCGCCCTCAGCCAATGCGCGCGGCGCTCTTTCCAGAACAGGACGCCAACGGGAGCGAGCACGCTTGCCAGGCCGAGCAACACCATGAAGTTGAGGCTGGGATTCAGCCAACCCATTTTCGATAGGTCATCGAGGCCCGCCTTGAGCGCAGTGAAGAAGCTCAGGGAAATGGGTCCGAATGAAAACGAGGGCAACACGAAGAAGCCCAGCCAAAGCGCTCCGAGAGCGATGAGCGAAGGTTTGCCCAACGTCGAAAGGGCCAAAGAGAGTCCGCCCTGAGCGAGCTCCGCCGCTCGAGCTCCAGCATCCGGCGCGAAGAGTTCGGCGCCGCGCACCTCGCCCGCTACCTTGCGCACCGCGCCCTGTTCATCAAGCTCTACCTCCACCTTCATCCCGGCGCGTGGAGCCGCTGGGACCAGCCACATTCCCTCGAGCACGAAGCTTTTCTGCTCCGCCCCGACGAGCAGTAGGCCCGGCGTCGCATCGGGGACCTTGACGATTGTTCCGCGAACCCGCGCGGGAGAAGGGGGATCAATGTCGCTCGGCGGAGTGGATGACGGTTCGCTCATGGATGCCCGAAATGAGATGGTGGGTGAGTGTACGAATCACGGCGCCTTCTGTGCCTGCGCGCCCTTTACTTTGACTTATCCAGGGCGCCGCGTGTCTCGAATGCTTCGGGAAAGTATCGTGACTGTTGATTGGGGCTGCGATGGACGCCCGCATGTCCCGGCCGTGCGCGTTCTCGTGGCGGGAAACGCAGCCGACTCTTTCTACCAAATCGCTCGCTCGCGATTCTGGCGCTGAGAGCAGCCGAACCCGCAAGCGAAGGAGCGTCTCGAACTCACTACCCCAGAGCCAATTGAGCCCGCGGCCCATCGAGCACGTCGATGTCGCGCCGGTCATAGCTTTCGGCCACCGGGAGGTAGGAACGATTGAAGGAATACTGGTAGAGCATTCCGCTCCGGAGCGAGCGGCAGCCGCGTAGAGCAAAGCGAGAGCGGGCTGCCTGTGCAGTAAGTCGTCCGCTTGGTCCTCCTGAAACTCGGAGTCGAGGCTCTTGCCGGCCTTTCCGAGGAGCTTGATGACGCGCCGTGCGGTGCGCACTGCCACCTCGGCGACCCTGCTCGGGGGAAGGCTCGTCGAGCTTGTGGAACGCGAACGCTCCTTCTCCAGCCGGAGCGCCGCCAGCTTCCCTTGCTCAGCCCAAGCCTCCGCTGACGTGAATCACCTGACCCGTAATGTAGCTGGCCTCTTCGCTGACTAAGAACCCGACCAAAGCTGCCACCTCCTCCGGCGTTCCGCAGCGCTTCATAGGGATCTTTCCGAGCAGCTCGGCCGAATCGAGCCCCTTCGTCATATCGGTGTCGATGAAACCCGGGGCCACCACATTTACGGTTACGCCACGCGCTGCGACCTCGAGCGCGAGAGCCTTAGTCGCACCGACTAGGCCGCCCTTGGCTGCCGCGTAGTTGACTTGACCCGCGCTCCCGAGGCTCGCCGCCAAAGATGAGATGTTAATGATGCGGCCCCAACGCTGCAACGTCATCGGTAAGACGAGCGGCTGCGTCACATTGAAGAAGCCTTGTAGCGTCGTATCGAGCACGTCTTGCCACTCGAAGGGACGAAGCGCTGGGAACAGGCGATCGAGCTTGATTCCCGCGTTATTGACCAAAACGCTCAGCGCAGAAAAGCGCGATAGAACCCCATCGAGGGCCGCGCGAGCGGCCTGGGCGTTTCGCACATCGAACGCCAATAGCTCCGCACTTCCGCCCGCACTTTCAATCGCCTCGACCACGGCGCGCGCGTCCTCTTCGCGACTCAGGTAATTGACCAAGACATGAAAGCCGGCTCGACCGAGACGCTTGGCAATGGCGGCTCCGATACCTCGGCTCGCGCCTGTCACGAGTGCAACCTTCATTCTGAACTACTCCTGGCGAGCTCACTGCTCGCCGCCGCGGCATTGCTCGCGGCGGCCGCATTGCTCTTGGGGCTCACGACCACCAAGAACTCGGCTTCGAACATTCTCACCCCACTGAGCGAAACGCTCCCACTGAACTGGCTGGCACGCCCGACGCGGCCCTCCTCAACAATCTCGATGCAGAGCTCAACCTGCGTCGGGACTTGGACCTCGTACAATTCGAGCTTCGAAAGTGAAACGACTAACCCTTCCTGCCCGGCTAGAAGCGGCTCGGCTAACGAACCATAGGCTGCGGCCGCCTGCGCCAGCAATTCAAGGCAGAGAGCTCCATTGGAATCCTCAACGCGAGAGGACGCGGCCAAGCTGGGTAAGGAGCCGAGGCACGAGAGGCGAGGCGGCTCGAAGCCGAGCACCCGGCTGAGCCATTGGGCTGGCCCGCGCTGCGGGATTAGTTCCGAAATACTTGGGAAAGACACGCGAGTTAGCCCTCCGAGAGCGCAGAACGTGACCCCGCTCGCGGCGAGGGCTCGAAATTTCTAGCGGTCATTGCTATCCAGCTCTACCGCCAACCGTGAAAACCATACTCGACATCTTTCTTCATCTCGACCAACACCTCGGCGAACTTTCAGCTTCGCTCGGCGGCTGGATGTACGCCGTGCTCGCCTTGATTATCTTCTGCGAGACCGGCCTCGTTGTTCTGCCATTCTTGCCAGGCGATTCGCTCCTGTTCGCCGTGGGCGCGCTGTGCGCCGTCCCGGCATCCGGGCTGAACCTTGGCGTGATGATGCTGATACTCTGTATTGCGGCTGTCGTGGGAGACGCGGTAAATTACGCCGTCGGTCGCTATCTCGGCCCGCAGGTCTTCGCGAGCGATGCGTCTAGAATCTTAAACAAGAAGCACCTTTTGCACACCTCACGCTTTTACGAGAAGCATGGCGGTAAGACCATCATCTTAGCCCGTTTCATCCCTATCGTTCGCACGTTCGCGCCCTTCGTCGCCGGTGTTGGCAAGATGTCGTATCAGCGTTTCGCGCTTTTCAACGTCGTGGGTGGGCTCGCCTGGGTTATCGGATTTCTCGGCCTCGGTTACGCCTTCGGCAATATGCCAGTCGTCAAGAAGCAGTTCCATTACGTGATCCTTGGGATCATCGTGGTTTCCGTCGCGCCCGCCGTGATTGAGTTCTTGCGAGCTCGAAGCAAGGCCGACCCGCTCGACGAGAAGTAAGCGGCGGAATCAGCGCTCGCCGCCTAGCTCGAGAGGCATCCCGCTCAGCGCTCAGCCCTGAGCGGGCCCAACTGGCTGAGCGAGCTTAGGCTGTTTTGGACAGATCGAGCACGACTCCGAATTCGCAGCGATGACTCGGGAGGTGGACGCAAATCGGTGCGATCCCTGTCAGCTCTTGGAGCCGCGCGAGCTGAGTATCGACCGAGAGCAAGGCTCTCTCATCGTTGATCTTGAAGGTAACTACGATGACCTTCACCGTCCGCTTGACCAATGCGAGCGCGTGCGAAAGTTGCGTCAACGCCACCGGCGGCGCGAGGTTGATATCGCTCACTAGCCAGGTCACCGTGCTCTTAGCTGCTTTCAGATCAGCCCGTTCGAGTGCCGAAGCCTTCTTCGCAATGTGCGCATAACTCGACCCCAAGCGGGCCGCCAGCAGCGGCATGTTCGGATCCATTTGTGCTGGATCGAGCGCCAGCACATTCAGGCCATACTCGAGCAAGGCCAAGCTAGCTCCTCCAGGGGCCGCACCCAGCTCGAGCACCGTCTCTCCCCTGGTGGTTGTGAGACCCAAGTGAGAAACCACTTCCTTCAGCTTAGAATAAGCCCGCGACGGCGCGTCAGGAGGAGGGAGTTCCGGCACAAGAATCTCTGCCTTGGCCCTGGCTTCCCGAGCTAACCCCCAAAAGAGTGAAACCGCGGGCTGCTCGAGCGAGCCCGGCGAGACCACCACGTCCAGCGGCCTTGCGCCACGTTCGTCCGTGACCGTGAGCCCTACAGACTCGATCCGACTCAAGGCGAGCGCGCGGAGTTCGCTCGACTCCGTCTCTGGGACCGAGGAGAGCCCCTCCGAGGCCGAGCGCCAGAGGCGGATTCGATACCTCGACTCGAGGCTAGCGCGTGGAGGTGACGATGACGCTTCGCTCTCCCCGAGCATCCCCCACGATTGGCCCGAATGGCGAGCTAAGCGGGGCAGGAACTCACCTTCGAGCTCCCCTTTGAAGGTAACCAGCCCTGGCCGGCTATACGAGAGACGCAGGCCGGGATAACGGAGAAGGACCTCACGCTTGAGTAGCTTCTGACATTCTGGAGCACACAGCGCGTACCAGAATCGGGGCGGATGCGACTCCGAATTCACGGACGCCTTATAAGCTGGGTCTTGTCTTACCCGATGCGCTTTCCGCGAAAATAGACCGAGCGGGGCTTGCGGCTCGACATCGGTAGCCCGGCCTCGGGCGGAAGAGGATTCACCGAGGGGCGATCGGGGTAAGAGGGTCGATCCGCCGAGGAGGGACGGTCCTCCGAGGAAGCGGGGTTGGGTCGAGACGAAGCACGCTCGTAGCCCGCGCTGGGTGGCCGTGGGGCTTCCCAAATGGGAACCGAGGAAACCAGCGTCTGCGTTGGTTCGCGCAACGGCGGAGGACCAGGCGTAAAGGCAGGAGGACCAGGGGCGAAGGACGGCGGACCAGGAGTGAACGCTTGACCATCGGCGCCCAATTCGCCGCAGCGCTGACCGACGAGGTGCATGGCCGAGCGCAGCGCCGCATCATTGACGCTCGCACCAGCGAGCACCACAAGCGCTCCGCCTGAGACGGAGCGCAACGCCAGCTTGTGATTCGGATAGCGAACTGTGAGCATCGACACATTGCCACCCTCGAGCGAGAGGGCATCGCGAAGCCTAGTGACTCGTTGCCCCACGCTGAAAGCAACCGCCTCAAATGCAGGAGGGAAGTCGGCCTCCATCACTTCTCCCTCAGAGCTCACAAAGAAGCTGCCCAAAATTCCCTCGATGTCGCGCAACGAACCGAGCCACTTCTGAAGGGAGCGTGCCGATCCCGAGGCAGGCCCTTCCACCTAGAACCCCGCCTTCTTGCGATAGCTGGCCACGTTGCTGTCGCTATGGGCTTCAACCGCCACCACCGTCTCTTCGTCGAGAAATAGGAACAGGCTCTTGTCTGCCACTCGACTCTCGAGCCCCACGAACGGGCCCAGGCCCAAGCTCTCGCCCAAGATACGCGCCAGACGCAAGGCGTAAGCCGATGTGTCCGCGAGGTCACCCACATGACCTAGGTGGCTTATCACCTGCCCATCTTCCTCAAAACGCACCGCGCGAATCACGCCGTATTTATTCGCGTCGGTTTCGCTGTTGGCCGCCATGCTCGTTTCACTTTCCGTGCTCATCCGAACGGCCTTTGGCCCATCTGCAGCCGGACGCGAAGCGGACCGCGACTGCACCTCGATCTCTTGGGAAGCGGGATCCTCGGAGGGCGGCTCGACTTCACGCTCGGCTTCGTCGCCTCGCCGCATGGCCTCGATCAAAAGAAACTGCCAGCCCACGGAGATGCTCGTTTCGCCGGGCCAACTCGCGTCACAGGCCTCGAACGACCCGTCTACCCAACGTAGCATCTCGAATACGGCCGCTTCACCCACGAAACGCCCCGACAGCGCGTGCACGAGCTGCCCTCGATCAAAGAACAGGAGGCCTCGCGCCTCCGAGGTACTGACGCGAACCACCTGACGTGTGCCACGCAAACACTCCATCTGGATGAGATCGACGAGCTTCGCTCCGTTCAGCTTAGCCACGAAACCACCGGGGGGTTCGTTAACCGACTTGAGAACTTTCGGAGCAGTGGGGGTCATCGGCTTCGCTAATTTTTAACCTCCCCCGTAGTACAAATTATACCCGCTGAGGGCCGCTGTCAAAAGCATCACGAAACTCTGTTCTTGCAAGCTGTCGCCTATGAATCGACGTTGAGACACATACGGGATTGTTGAATGTCACCTTCTCGAAACAAACTTTCGCGGAAGTGAACAGAAGACTTCTTGCTCAACTGGCGTCCTCTAGAACGGCGAACTCCCTGAATGTATACGCGAAAACTTTTCTTGCCTCTGATCGTTTCGTGCGCATTCGTAGTCGTATCTCTCCTGACGTGTGCCGCCTTCGCTGAGACTCCGACTGAACCTCCGCTCAGTTGGGAACAATTTCGCGATCAAACTGGACTCTTGAGCAAGGAAGCGGTGGAGAGCTCTCCGCTCGGTGGTGCGGGCGGTTACGGCGAGAATGCCTTGTGGACGGTGGTGGCGGCCGTGCTTGTGTTCTGGATGCAGGCCGGCTTCGCCTTCGTTGAAGCTGGGTTCACACGCGCCAAGAATACGGTGAACATCCTGATGAAAAACATCATGGACTTCTCCGTGGGCTCCATCGCCTTTTGGGCGGTGGGCTTCGGTCTCATGTTCGGCAAGACAAACGGGTTTCTAGGCACCACAGACTTCTTCGCCAGCGGCGACAGCACCTGGCTCTACACCTTCCTGCTTTTCCAAACCGTCTTCGCCGGAACGAGTGCAACGATCGTCTCGGGTGCCATGGCAGAACGCACCAAGTTCGTCGCGTACTTACTCTACAGCCTCATCATTTCGGCCTTCGTCTACCCGGTATTTGGATCCTGGGTTTGGGGAGGAGCCTACGCGGGTAGTGGCTGGCTCGAAGCCCCCGCTGGCGGCCTGTTAGCTAGCCTCGGTCTGCCGCGTTTTACTGATTTTGCGGGCTCGACCGTCGTCCACAGCATCGGTGGCTGGGCTGGCCTCGCCGGGGTCATGGTACTCGGGCCGCGCCACGGCAAGTATGGTCCGGATGCCCAACCCATCCGCGGACACTCGATGAGCCTGGCCGCGCTTGGCGTCTTCATCTTGTGGATGGGGTGGTTTGGGTTCAACGCCGGTAGCACCACTGGCGTGACCGGTGGCACCGCTTGGAGCGGCTCGGGTAAAGCCATCGGACTGATTGCCGTCAACACCAATTTAGCTGCCTGCGCCGGCTGCAATGTCGCCACGTTCTTGACCTGGCTGCGCTCGGGCAAACCCGAAATCAGTATGTCACTCAACGGCATCCTGGCGGGCCTCGTTGGCATCACTGCAGGCTGCGCTTACGTCACGCCTGTCAGCGCACTGATCATCGGTGCGGTCGCCGGGCTGATCGTGGTCTACGCCGTGGAATTCTGGGAGAATCTTCAGATCGACGATCCTGTCGGAGCGATCAGCGTCCATGGCGTATGCGGAACGTGGGGGACCCTAGCCGTGGGCCTATTTCATCGGGACGGCTTCGAGCCGAAGCGCCTGCTCACCCAGGCCATCGGCGTCGTGGCCGCGTTCGTCTGGGCATTTGGGACCTCCTTCATCATGTTCAAGATCCTCGAACGCACCGTCGGCCTTCGAGCGGAAATCGACGATGAACTCGATGGCCTCGATCTGAGCGAACACGGCAGCGAAGCGTACCCCCGCGACTCCTGAGCTTGCCCTTCAGCTTGCCCTTCAGCTTGCTCAGCGCCGTGGCGCCCGGGGGATAGCCCGCCCTCGGCCCCCCACTATCCCAGCGATTTTGAGCTCTATTCGTCCAATAGGTCGCCGAGGCCGCCCGAGCCGAGGCTCAAGGTCGAGCCCGGCGCGGCCCCTGCCAGCTCACGTACAGCGCGCAAGTGGTGCGCCAAGAACTGACGATTGTCCGTTACGTTCAGGTTCTGCATCTCGAGCGCGCCAATGCGATCCTCGGGCAGGAAGGGAGCATCTGCTACGCGTTCCATGCTGAGCTTCTCGGGACCATAAGCCATGTAACTGGCTTCGGTATTGAGGATCGTGTAGTCGTCGCCGCGGCGGAGTTCGAGCGTCACTCGACCCGACACAGCGGGCGCGATCCACCGAGTCAGCGCGTCCTTGAGCAACATGCATTCAGGGTCGAACCAGCGTCCTTCGTACAAGAGGCGACCGAGTCGGCGACCGAGCACGAAGTATTGGTCGAGTGTATTTTCGTTGTGAATTGCAGACAGCAAACGCTCGTAGGCGATATGGAGCAGCGCCATACCAGGGGCCTCATAAATGCCGCGACTCTTGGCGTCGATAACGCGATTTTCTATCTGATCGCTCATGCCAAGCCCGTGACGCCCACCGATACGATTGGCCTCCAAGACCACGTCGATCATCGATGTCAAACGCTTGCCCTGGAGTGCGACTGGAACGCCCTTGTCAAACTCGATGCTGACCTCTTCCGCCTGAACCGATGACTCCGACTTCCAATGGGCCACGCCCATAATCGGATCGACGATGCGCATGCTCGTGTTCAAATACTCAAGGTCTTTGGCTTCGTGAGTCGCGCCGAGCACGTTCGAATCCGTGCTGTAAGCCTTCTCTTTGCTCATCGTATAGGGCAAGCCTTGCTTCTCGAGATATTCGCTCATCTCCTTGCGACCGCCGAAGGCCTGCACGAAGGCATTGTCGAGCCAGGGCTTGTAAATCTTGAGCTCCGGATTCGTTAGAATCCCATAACGATAGAAGCGCTGGATGTCGTTGCCCTTGTGGGTGCTGCCGTCGCCAAATACATGCACATCATCCTCGCGCATGGCGCGGATAATGGCGGTCGTCGTCACAGCTCGCCCCAGCGGCGTCGTGTTGAAGTATTTTTTTCCGGCACTCGCCAAATGAAACGCCCCGCACTGGATGGCGATCACCCCTTCGCGAGCCATATCTTCGCGGCAGTCCACGAGCCTCGCGAGCTTGGCACCATGCGTAACGGCAACGGGCGGGATCTCGCGCGGATCCTTCTCGTCTGGCTGGGCTAGGTCTGCCGTGTACGAGTAGACGTCCATGCCCTGTCGGGCGAGCCAAGCGACGGCGCAGCGGGTATCGAGGCCGCCGGAAAAAGCGATACCGAGCTTCGTGCCTCGCGGCGGGAGAGAGCGATAGATGCGACTCATGGGGCGGCTATACCGGTCGTCGATAACGGGCCGCAAGCCGGGCGCAAACCTGCCTGACTCTGGCGAGAAACGGCTGGCTTTTCGCGCTTATGGCGGAGCGAGTGTAGGACGCACCCCCGGCGGTCCTGCCTGCTCGATGGCAAATAGCGCGAGCCCCAGCAGCGCCCGAATCTCCTCGTAGCAATGCGGGTCGACGGCGCCCCACGAGAAATTCAAGGTGCCAAGGCGGTGGCCCTGGTACGCCAGCGGGAAACACAAACTGGTGCCGGCCCGCTCAAGGATTCCATCTTGGCCCAAGGATTTCAAAGGCAACCTGGTGCCGACGGGCGTGCGAAGACCAGCGGCCACGGAAGCCCCCGAAGCTATCACAATCAATTCCTGGCCCCCCGGACCAAGTCGAGCCACGCAATACGACTGAATACCCAAGAGCGGCAGTTGCTCGCTTAGCATCTCAGCCAACCGAGCCACATCAGGACGACCCACTTGGCTCAGGCAACCATGCGTCAAGGAATACATGCGCGTCGACAGAGCCTCTGTGTGTTCACGCACGACCGATGAGCCAACGCGAGCCAAGATGACGCGACCCTCTTGAAATATATCTTCGAGCCGAGGCCGAAGTTTGGGCTCTACCTCAGAACAAACCAGGGTCTGGAGCCGGAGCTCAGTGAGCACATCGTGACAAACAATTGGGTCACCTCCGCCCACGGCGTGCATGCGCGTGACTCGCTCGAGCTCCCAGTAGAAAGCGCCGCCTTCACCAGAATCGAGCTGAGCCGACAGTGAATCGATCAAGCGCCCCTCCCAGTCCTGAACGCCGGTCATTCTACCCCGCGCTGCGCGAGTTAGCTCCGGCACGATGTTCGAGCGGCGTTCGATAAGCGCCAGCCTGAGCGAGCGCGCGATCTTGGGGCGCTCAAAGCGCAGATCACTCGAGTCGTTCACTGCATGACTGCGGCAGCCGCAGGAGTCGCGAACCACGAGCGACGCTTCCAGGACCTTCGAAACGAGCGGCACACCCCGCTCGAGATAGTCGACTAAGATAGAGGCGGCGGCCTCGGCTTGGTCCATCACACGCTGCGAAATCGTGGTCAACGGAGGATTGGCTAACTGCGCGCCTGGCGCGTCATCGAAACCGATGACCGACAGCGGGCGCGGCACCGCGATACCCCGCTTGTGGAGGGCTTCCATCGCGCCGAAGGCCGACTCATCGTTCACACACACGAGCACGTCTACACTGCCCGGACGAATACCCCGAGACACCAACAGCGATTCGACTGCATTGATGCCATCATCGCGCATGAACCCGCCCGGCAGCATCCACTCCTCGCGCAGTTCCAGGCCCGCGCCCTGCAAAGCTTCGCAAAATCCTTCAAAGCGCGCCGTCGCCTCGGCGCTCCCGCGCGGCCCCGCTACGAACGACAGCCTTCGTGCACCATGCACCTCCACCATATGCCGAACGAGCCGCGCCATACCCGAACGGTTGTCGACCGTGACGCCAGGCACGCCCTCGATGGCGACGCCCAAGGTCAAGGTCGGAATATGTTTGAAGTCTTCGATCAGTCGCTTTACGGCGCCCGTCCCAGCGACGTTGCCTAGACTCCCCGAAAGCACGATCAAGCCATCGACCCGGCCTTCGCGTAAATATTCGTAGACGAAGTTTCGCTCCTGGGGCTCTCCTTCCAAACCGAGCCGCCCGCCGGCCACAACCACGAGCCGCGCGCCTATGCGCGCGAAGACCCGCCGCACCCCGATGATAACATCGAGCTGATAGTCGGATTCAATTTGATCCAACAGAAGCGCGATGCGCGCGGTGCTCCGCTCCATCTTTAGCTAAATCTCCCACATTCCTGTACCCAGCGCACCCGACACGCTGCAGAATGAGCCCTATCGGACTCTGCCCCCACCTCGCGCACCGCTCAACCGGCGCGGCAAACCCCTTCAGCAGGCCCCCGCCAGACCTTTCGGCAGCCCCACGCTCAACGATAGCGGTAAGTGACGACGACGTCCCGTTTTTGACCAGCGTGCTCCGATTTATACTTCCACTCATTTCGTCCTTCCAGCGCTTTGCCCGCGAGCTCATCGGGACCTTCCGTGAGGAGATAACACTCGTCCTGGGGAGTTCCGTCGGGTGCGATCGTCAGCCGAATGATGGCGCGATAATTGGCGCCGTCGGTTCGCTCAGGAAACTTAGCCTTCGCGGACTCTTCTGCGTCGCATTTGGGCCAAGCTGGGGCGTCGACAATTTCGTCTGGATGCGGATCTCTCTCCGATTGAACGCCTGGTGAACTCAGCTTGGGCTGAGAGTACGAATCCTGCCCCTGAGGGCGACCTGTCTCCGGAGCCACGTGGATCGTCGACGTCCCGCAGGAGAGCAGAAAACCCGAGACCAGCGCCACCCCCACCCCAAGTTGGAATCCTGCCCTCGTGGGACTCCCAGCCAAGACGGAGCGCGTCCGGACGGCCATACGACTTCGAAGCGGATTGGTTTGCATGATCCGCTATCCTATCGCCGGCAAGCTCCTCATCCCAGACGCGCGCCAGCATATGGGTCTTTTCTTCGCGCTTGCAGCAACCCTCATCCGAGGAGTAACCCGCGCTGCGTGCGTCTCGTCGCCCTGCGGGCCTACCTATTCTTCTGTTTCGGCACGGTAGGACTCTACATCCCCTATTTCCCCACATGGCTCTCGGCCAGGGGCTTCCGGGGCCTCGCGCTCAGCGCTTTCGTTTGCCTACCGCCGTTCGCTTCGCTCGTGGCGCCTTTGGTCGTGGGCATGCTCTCTGATCGCCTGGGAGTGCGAGGCAAGCTCATCACGTGGAGCGCCTCACTCGCGACGCTTGGCGCACTCGCGCTGACCGTCGTCGCGACCGCTTTTTCTCCATTACCTCTGACGCTCGCCCTGAGCGGCTTCGCCCTCTTTGCGCTCTTTCGAGCGCCCATGATCAGCCTCGGCGATGTGATGACGATCGAGCACGCACAAAACTATGGCAAGACACGCCTCTGGGGCTCACTCGGTTTCATCGCCAACGCCTGGCTCGGTGGACGCTTCCTCGATCTGAATCATCCATTTGCGCTACCGCTCGCGTTGCTGGTCGGACTCGCTGTGTCCTCACTCATATCTTTGCGCCTGCCTAAGGCCGCTGCGCTTCCGTCACGTCCGGCCCTCGACGATGCTCGCCACTTCTTATCGGACGCGCGCTTTCATGCCTTTTTGCTCATGGCCAGCTTCGCCTATGCGGCGCTCTCAGCCTATGATTTTACCAGCACTTTTCGGCTGCGCGAGCTGGGCGCGCCCGGCCACCTCATCGGCACCTTTTGGTCAACAGCGGCCGCCGCCGAGATCGTGCTCCTCTACTTCGGGACCCGCATCGCCGCGTTCTTTTCGCCCGAAAAACTCCTGCCCTGGATCCTGGGCTTAGCTTCTTTGCGTTGGCTCGGCATGGCTGAGTCCAAGTCGCCCTGGCTTTTGGTTTTGCTTCAGCCCCTGCATGCCATTGTGTTCGGACTCTTTTTGCTGTGTACGATCGATATCCTCAAACGCCGCGCGCGGGGCCGTGGTCTCGGTACAGCTTTGGGACTATTTTCGGTCGCGACCTCGGTCGGGGCCATCTTGGGCTTAGCGCTTTGGGGGGCACTGCACACGAGCTACGGATCGCAGTTCGTCTTTCGAGTCGCCAGTGGCTTGTCACTGGGGGCACTCGTAGCCTCCCTCCTCGTCTCTCCGAGTAGCCCCAAGCAGCCCGCGCTATCTGCATAAACGCGCTCTCGGTTGACCCTAACTCTTGGCTAGACGACGCTCGCTCTTATGTCAGCGAACGCGCTTCGAGTTATCGCCAGCCTCATCGGCGCGCTAGGGATCTTAGCGGCTGCTTTTGGCGCGCATGGGCTCGAACGAATCACAGACGCGCGAGGCGTTCGGCTGTGGGCCATCGCGGCGGCTCTGCAATTGGTCACCGCCCCTGTGCTGCTCTGGTGTTCGAGCGAGATGCGCGAAGGGCGGCTCGGGCAAGCGCCCCCAATTTTACTCGGCATCGGCCTCCTTCTTTTTTCGGGCACGCTCTACGCGATGGCGCTCGGCGCGCCCAAAGTGCTGGGCGCCATCACTCCGCTCGGAGGCCTCGCCCTCGCCGCGGGCTGGCTCGCCCTCGGCCTGTGGCGCAGCTAGCTCCAGCCCTACTCCCTTTCGCGAACAACGGAGGTCGGTAGGCCTCGCAAGAAATTGGGCCAGCTCGGCCCAAACATGCCAAGCGGGAGGGCGACGTGGCACCCTCTCACAGCAGATCTGCCTTTCCAAAGGCTTCGGGGCTGGAGCCGGAAAGGCCCGGGCCAACGCGGCTCCGTGGGCGCTTTGGGGCCAAAAGTCCATGGACTGAAGGGCTTTGGTGCTTGGCTTTGCTCGGGGCCCTGGGCTGCGGGAAAGCGCCGCATCTGTCGAAATCAGCTCCCCAGGACGGCGATTTCGAACGTCCCGATCTCGGCCCGATCAGCGCCGAAGGGCCGTTCCTCGGTGCACTAGCCGACCGAGTCGTCGTGTACGGAGCGGCCTCTAAAAAGTCGGAAGAGCTCGGCTACTTGCACGCCGGCGCGCAAGTTGCGCGAAGCAAGAAGTCGCTCGAGACGAGCGACTGCCCCGGTAGCTTCTACCAAATCGCTCCTAAAGGTTACGTTTGCTCCGATGGCGAGGCCACCCTTGGGCTCGACCATCCCACGCTCAAAGCCATGGCGTTGGCACCTGCGCTCGAAGGGCGACTGCCTTACGTCTACGCTCGTACCACGAAGGTAACTACGCTCTACAACAAGGTGCGCGCCTCGAAGACGACCGACAAAGGGGTTGAGCTCACGGGACGCCTCAGCCGCAATACGGCGATGGCCATCGTGGGTTCGTGGACGGCACCTGACGAATCCCGTGAACCGCAAGCGCTCGGACTCAAGCTGAATGGGCAATTCGTGCGCACCGAAGACCTGGCCCCCGCCGAGGGTACGACCTTCCATGGTGTCGAGCTCGGCGGCGCGAGTTCACTCCCCTTTGGGTTCGTAGTGCGGCGAGGCATCTATTCGTTTCGGATCGACGCTGGTGGGCCCGCCAAGGAACTCGATATTCCGTACCATACTCACCTTCCGCTCACAGGAAAGTTTCGCAACGTTCGCGGCAGTGAAATGTGGGCCCTACCCGATGAGCTGTGGGTGCGCCACCAGGACATCACAATCGTGCAAAGACGCCACACTTTGCCCGATTTTGCCAAGGGTGATCAGCGCTGGATCGACGTGAGCATCGTCACAGGCACATTGGTGCTCTACGAGGGCGACAAGCCCATTTTCGCCACATTGGCCTCGGTAGGCCGAGACCGTCTCGGCGACTCGAAGACCACCGCTTCGACAGCGCGCGGCAGCTTCCGCGTCGTCGCAAAGCACATCACGAGACGCGACCTAGGCAGCCCCGACGAGGCTCTCCATGACGCGCCCTGGGCGCTCGAACTCGAGAGTGGTCAGTGGCTCACCGCGAGTCCCATTCACGACCGCTTTGGCATCGAACACACCGATGGCAACATCGAGGTGTCGCCTGTTGACGGCGCGCGTATTTTCCGTTTCGCCACTCCCGAGTTGCCAGAGGGTTGGCACGGCGTCCGCCTAGGCGAGAACGCCCAAGCGACGTTGGTCCACATCCGCAAGTAAGCACTGGCGACTGAAGTGAGTCGTTTGCGATGTAGGTCGCCTAACGCTGCTGCACCCTTCGAGCCGCCTCCGGAGCGCGTGGACTGACTCCACCTGGCGCTCGACTGCAATCTTGCGGCGTTACCCGAACGCCAAGCCTAAGCACGATTTCTCGTGCGCTCCCGACCCGGTCGAGCTAGTCATGGCAGCGCTACCATGAAGCTTTCTTCCTTGAACTGGATGCTTGGACTCGCCCTCGGGACCGGCGGAATTCTAATCGCTTGTGAAGGCCCCCCCCGGCTACCAATCAGCAGTGCTCCGCCCGCGTCGAGCGGCGGATTCGGAACTAGCGCCGGGGGCACGAAGGGCGAAGTTTGCAACGTGCCAATCCCCAGCGAGGGGATAGGCGGCGGTGTCGCGCTGGGTGGGCAAGGCGGCGCACCCGAGGAGCCCCAAATGCCCACCGATACCCCGGTGAATCGTTTTGGCCACCTCCAGCTCTCCGGCACTCACCTCGTGAGCGAAACGGGCACACCCGTTCAACTGCGAGGCATTAGCAGCATGTGGCTCAATTGGGAGAACCGGGGTTACGCCACAGATCTGCCATCTCTCTTGTGGATGCGCGACAACTGGAATCTCGACGTCATCCGCGCGGCCATGGGCGTCGACGTGGATGGGGGCTACGTCATGGGCGGCAAGGAGCGCATGCTCGCGCAGGTCGAGCAGATGATCGAGAACGCACGGCTCGCCGGCGTATACATCATCGTCGATTTCCACAGCCACCACGCGAACGAGTACGAAGCCGAAGCCATCGAGTTTTTCAGCTATATCGTGCAGAAATATGGGCATTTGCCCAACTTGCTCTTAGAGCCGTTTAACGAACCGCTCCCCAATCTAACTTGGCTGACCAACCTTCGGCCGTACCACGAGAAGGTGCTCGCCGCGATTCGTCAGAACGACCCCGACGCTCATCTCAATATCGTGATCTTGGGTACGCCGAGTTACGACCAAAGGCCCGATGACGCCATCGGCTCGCCCATCGTCGATCCCGCCGTGATGTATGCGGTTCATTTCTACTCCTGCACTCACGGCTCAACCTTCCGGGCGCGCGCCGAGACGGCCCTGAGCCAAGGCCTGCCGCTATTCGTCACGGAATGGGGAGCGACCAACGCCGATGGCGGCGTCAAGGGCACACCCGCTTGCTATCCCGAGGCCGACCAATGGCTGTCTTTCATGGCTCAGAACGGCATTAGCTGGACGGCCTGGAAGCTGGCTGATTGCGCCCACGAGAAGTCGGAAAACGGCGTTGAAGATACAAGTTGCCTGCTCAAGGCGCAGACACCGGTCGGCCAGGGCTTTCCCGAAAGCACGCTGAACGGCCACGCACCCTACGTGGTCAAGAACATGCTCTGCCGTTGAATCACGTCGTTTCTTGGGTGCGCACGGCGCTCAGCCGTTGCGCACCGCAGCGCCGTTGCGCACCGCAGCGCCCTTATGCAGGCACCGCGCCCGAGCTTCTGAGGTTGTCTAGAATCTCACGCGTAGCGAGAGACCGGTTCAGCGTATAAAAATGCAGCCCCTGCGCGCCGCCGGCTAGCAGGCCCTCGGCCTGCTGGGTAGCGTGCTCGACGCCGATGGCGCGAACCTGGGCTCGATCTTCCTCACACGCCTCAAGCCGTCGCAGGAGTTCTTGAGGCACCTTCGCGCCGCAAAGCTGCGTGAATCGCTTCACTTGAGCCACGTTCGTGATGGGCATGAGTCCGGCCACCACGGGCACATGAATCTTGGCTCGCTCGAGCCGCTCAATAAACCGAAAGTAGTCGGCGTTGTCGAAGAAAAGCTGCGTGATCAGAAACTCGACGCCGCTGTCTACTTTGCGCTTGAGATGTTCGAGGTCACTCTCGGCCGACTCTGCCTCCGGGTGCATCTCTGGATAGCAAGCGCCGCCGAGGCAAAACGAGAAGCCGCTCTTTCGGATAAAACGCGTGAGCTCGTCGGCATGTTTGAAGCCGCCCTGCTTATCAAAAAAACTCGCGTCGCCCTGGGGAGGATCGCCCCTCAGCGCCAGCACGTTCTCGATGCCCGCCCCAGCTAGCTCGAGAAGAACGCTAAGTAACTCCTGCTCCGACGAACCCACGCAGGTCAGGTGCGCCATGGCCAGAAGGTCGAGCTCTCGCGTAATACGACGCACCAAGTCCACCGTAAGACTCCGTGTGCTGCCCATGGCCCCATAGGTGACGGAGACGAAATCGGGCCGATATCGTACGAGATCAGCTAGCGTCTCAAAGAGACTCTGCACGCCAGCTTCGCCCTTCGGCGGGAAGAACTCGAAGGAGATCGTCTTTTTGGAGGATGAAAAAGCGCTCGCAATTTTCATGGAAGGGGGCTCACCGTACACGAAGCAACGCCGCGCGAAAGCGTCCTCTCCGGGGTCGCCCGAGGGGGCGGTTTCGGAGCTCGTCATTCCGAGCTATTTCGAGCCCATGCGTATCTTTTTGAGCGGAATCGCCGGCACGGCGATGGGAGCTCTTGCGGGCCTCCTTCGGGAGCAAGGCCACGAGGTCATGGGCTCGGACGTGGCCTTCTATCCCCCCATGGGTCCCTGGCTAAAAGAGAGCGGTATACAGCTCTTCGAGGGCTTTCGCGCCGAGAACATCGACCAGGCCCAGCCCGACCTGCACATCGTCGGCAACGTGTGTCGCTCACAAAACCCAGAGGTATTGCGTGGGGCAGAGCTCGACCTTCCGCGGCTCCACATCGCCGACGCTCTCGCGCGGTTTGTACTCCCCAAGACCTCCCCGTTGGTCGTGACAGGGACGCACGGCAAGACCACCACTAGCTCGCTCGTAGTCCACCTCTTAGAAGAGACGGGCTATAGGCCAGGCTTTTTGATCGGTGGCGTTGTGAAGAGTTTCGGCCGAGGTAGTCGGCTAGCGGCTCGACCGAAGCTCGAGCTCTTGGACGCGAGCCTGCGAGGCCCAGGCCGAACCGAAGCGGGCGACTCAGTGCCGCCCCGTCGCGCGCCGCCTTTCGTGCTCGAAGGCGATGAATACGACACCGCTTTTTGGGAGAAGACCGCCAAATTCTTGCACTATGGCGCAGAGGTTTGCGTGCTGACCTCGATTGAGCACGACCACGTCGACATCTACCCAACGTTCGAGGACTACAAGGACGCGTTTCGTAAGTTCATCCTCGGTTTGCCGGAGACGGGTTTGCTGGTGGCTTCGGCGGCCGACCGAACCGTGCGAGAACTTTCCCAAGCAGCGCCGTGTCCGGTGCTCTATTACGGAGTCGCCGGTGACGATTTCGGCGACGCTGCGCCGCACTTTTTTGCCGAGCCAGCGCTCGAGAACGAAAATGGCATCAGCTTCGATTTGTTCGTCGGTGGCGTCCTAGCTGGGCGCTACCTCACGCGCCTACCCGGACGGCATAACCTACAGAACGCTCTGGGGGCGCTCGGAGCTGCCTCGGCTGGCTATGGTGCGAAGCTCTCGACTCTCAAGAGTGCACTCTCAAGTTTTCAAGGCGTAAAGCGGCGGCAAGACTGGCTCGGCAGCCCCCGAGGTATTCACGTCTACGATGATTTCGCTCACCATCCGACGGCCGTCCGCGAAACACTTTTGGCCCTCCGCGCCAAGCACAAGACGGGCCAACTCTTCGCTGTATTCGAACCTCGAAGCGCGACGGCCTGCCGAAAGCAACATCAGCACGAGTACCCGGCAGCGTTCGGCTCAGCCACCCACACGTTCCTCGCCCCCGTCGGACGACCCGAGCTCGAAGCCTCCGAAAAACTCTCCGTCGAAGAACTCGTTCATGACATTCGCGCCCAGGGCGGAGCTGCGGAAGGGCCTCTCGCCGTGCCCGAGCTGGTAGAGCGGTTAACCGAACTCTCCCAGCCTGGAGATACCATTGCCATTCTATCGAACGGGTCTTTTGGCGGCATCCACGAGACCTTGCTCGCCGCCCTCGGGCATGGCATTGACGGCCCCCACGGTGAGCCAACGGCTGGCTAGAGAGAGGAATCCCCCGAAGTGACTTGTACCTGCGGAAAAGGCGAAACGTTCGAATCCTGCTGTGGCCCCATCCTTGCCGGCACCCGCCGCCCGAAGACGGCTGAAGAGCTGATGCGCGCGCGCTATTCCGCGTTTGCTACCGAGGACGTCGACTTCATCCTGAAGAGTCACGACCCCGATACGGTGGGCCAAGTCGATCGTAAGTCGACGGAAGTTTGGTCTAAAGAGTCAACCTGGAAGGGCCTCGAAATCGTCAAGACCGAGCAGGGCCAAGAGGGCGACAACTTCGGCCAGGTCGAGTTCATCGCGCATTATGAGATCCGCGGCACGCCCATCGATCATCGCGAGCTCGCAACCTTCCGAGCCGCCAATGGGAGTTGGTTCTTCGTGGACGGTGAACAAATCGCAGGCCCTCCGGTCAAGCGCGAAGGCCCCAAGGTCGGGCGCAACGACGATTGCACCTGCGGTAGCGGCAAAAAATACAAGAAATGCTGCGGTAAAGCAGCCTGAGTCGGCCCCTGGTTCGCTGCGGTCCCTAGTTTGCTGCGGCCCCTAGTTTGCTGCGGCCCCTAGTCCCTGCGGCATCGCGATGGCGTGAGAGCTCGCGCCTCGCACCCCTAGCTTCAATTGAGGCGATTGTGCGTGGAAGCACGAGCTTAGAAATTCGCGTATCCTCACTCAGCCATGGACTCGCAAAATTCAGCGCTCGCCTCGGGCGCCCCGAACGACCTGGAAGGACTCGGCGGTCCCGAAAAACTCCGGGTCATCATCGATGATTTCATCGAGCGTGTGCGAAAGGACATGATGATCGGCTACCTCTTTCGGCACGTCGATCTCGGAGCTTTGAAGAGCAAGGAAGCAAGCTTCGCGGCCGAGCACCTCGGGGGCACTGCGCCCTATCAGGGGCGGCCGCTCAAGGTGGCTCATGCCCCCCACCGCGTTAAAGGTGGCCAATTTGATCGCCGTCTCACGATCTTATCCGAAACCCTTGTGGCCCACGGCGTCCCCGCTGATATTCGTGAGCGTTGGCTCGACCACAATCGCTCCCTGCGGTCCTCCATCACGGGTGATGACGCCGGCTTATGTTCTCCCTAATTTCTAAAGCCCCCTCTTCGGCTCGGAGCCCCTCTTCGGCTCGAATCGTCGTCACGGTCTTGCTCGCAGCCCCCCTGGCACTCGGTGGCCTCGCTTGTGCCAGTGGGCGACGCTGGGTTGCCGAGCCGGAGCAAAGCGAGGATTCCGAGAGCCCCACGTGGCTCGCTAGCTCGAACTCGAAGTCGTCTCCTTCCGGGGCACCCCCATCGGCAGACGAGGAGAGAAGCGAATCCGAGCTCGAATACGCTGATGCTCCCGGCAAGAGGCCACTCCTCGCGCTCGACGGCAGCGCCGAGGGCGGGGACGCTCCACCCGACGCCGTGTTCCTCGGCGTCTTCCGCAACACTTACTACGACTTCCCGAGTGAAGTGGATTTTTCAGGAGCCGAGGTCGAGCTCAAAAACCCGAGCTGCGGAACAGTCGCTCGCGTACCCAAGGCTTTTTTTGAGGTGCTCTGCGTCCAAGGCAGCGGCACGCTCGCGAGCGGCTCCACGGTGAGCTTTTCGAACCGCGACTGCGCCTGCGCCGAACTCTGCCCAAAGACCTCACAACGCATTTGCTTCGACGCACTCGATCGAAAAGAGTTCCCCTGGGGGCGCGGGGCCATGGGCAAGCCTATTACTCCGCTCAAGACCGTAGCGGTCGACAGCGCACTCGTTCCGCTCGGAACGAGCCTCTACATTCCCGAATACGATGGCATCCCGCGCGGGCCCGACGGCTCCCCGCATGACGGCTGCTTTGTCGCGGAAGATCGGGGGCTCCGCGTCGTCGGCGAACACATCGACGTATTCACAGGTCACCCCCAAATGACGGTACACATGAACCAAGCCGTACCCTCGAACCGAGGGGTCCACGTTTACTCGCGAACCGCGCGTTGCCAGTAACGTTCAAGAACGCCCTCGCTGCACCACAACGGTGACAAGGCCCGGTTATCGCGAGGGAGCACGCGGCCAAAGCGCTTACCCCACGCTTCGATGGGGCCTTGGAGAAGGTGTTGCTACGGCAAATACTCTTCTATGGCTGCGTACCATTTCGCGGCCATCCGTCCGTAGCCTGCTTGATTGGGGTGCACGCCGTCGCCGAGTTCGCTGGTCGGGAAATCCTTGAATTGGTCCACGAATACGATGTGTGCGCCTTCATCTGCCCGCTGCTGGACTTGCGCCGGAACGGCCGCATTGAAGGTGGTCGTGGCCGCAGCTCCCGAAGGAAATGGAATAATGTTGCTGACTACGATTAGCGCGTCGGGTGCGGCGGCGATCGCCTTATCGATCAGGTCGCCGAGCCGATCAGGTGCCCCGGCTGGCGTCTGATACATGTCGTTGGTCCCAGCATGAATCAGGACGATATGCGGCACCTCCGTCATATCGGGGCTCGGTACGCGACTCGCGATCTGGGCAATCGTTTGCCCACTGATACCGGCGTGCTTCTTCGGAAATGTCTTGCCATCCACCATGGCGGGCCCGTTGGGCGATTGGGTGCCGGTGAAGGTGATCTGGTGATCGTCCTCGTTGGCCAAGTGGAAAAGCTCAACGCGGTAGCCGCCGTCGAAGCCAAGACCGAAAGTGATCGAGTCGCCCAAAGGCAATACCTTGCATTCGCCCGTAGCGGGACAGGGCTGAAAGCCTCCGTTGGCTGAGCCACCCGTGCCGGTGCCGCCGACTCCGTCACCGCCGCCTGCTGGCGCGCCTCCACTCGCCGCCCCACCACTTGCACCGCCGCCGCTCGCCGCGCCACCCGCAGAGCTACCTCCTACCGACGCACCCCCCGCAGGCGCTCCGCCTGAGTTCGCCGCGCCACCAGCCGCCGCGCCACCAGCCGCTGCGCCGCCACTCGCGGTACCCCCGTTCGCCGTACCGCCATTGCCGGAGCCGCCGCTGCCCGGACTGATCGAGACGCTACCGGAGCACGCAAACTGCGAGAACAGCGTAAAACTAACGCCCAGCGCGAGAGCAGGTACGGACCGAAGTTTGATTGCAACCATAACAGAAATCCATTCAGTGACGACGGAAGGGCGAGCTTGTCGTGCTCTTGGTCCCATAGCACCGAGGTCCGGAGCGATCGTTCAGGATTCCGGCAAACTATTGCCGATTCGCGGTATTTCCGTGTCAAAGGAATACTATAAGTTAGCGATAATTTTAAGATTTCTTAGACTCGCTCTTGCCGAGAGCCCTTTCCGGGTGATCGATCTGTCGCCTGGAAGGTATGGTAAACTTCCCGTAAGTCGGTTGAGTTTTTCAGCGCAACCATGATCCAAGAACTCCCAGCAAAATACGGTGCGGCTTTGACGGGCTCGGATTGGCCCGGCCTGCCGCTGCGCATTGGTCATGTTCCCGAGAGTGGACTTATCGAGGACTTGTGGGGGCACGCCGACACAGTTTTGGTTTGGATGGGTGGTCCGTCCAAGGTGAGCATCACTTACGACCATCCGGTCACAGGCGAAGACGTCAAACACGACTTTGAAAGGCGTTCTGGAACGGTGGACCTCCTGCCGGCCGCTATCCATATGAGAACTGTCAGTTGGAAAGGGCGCGCTTCGACCTGCATTTCCGTGAATTTCCCCGCCGCTTGCCTCGAGGCGCTCCACGCCGAACCAGGGCTGGGGTTAGACAGTACGCGAGGGCCGCAGTACGGCCTCATCGATGCGCACATCGTTGACCTGGTAGTTCGTTTGCAAGGCCAAGCCGATGGCAAGGATTACCTCGGCGCGCTTTACGTGCAGTCCCTCTCGCTAGCCCTGGCTTCCTATGTCCTGGCGCGACACGGCGCCGAGCCTCCGAGGCTTCCTTCGAGCAAGGGGCCGAGCCTTTCGAAGGCACAATGCGCCAACATCCAGGCGTTCGTCGAAGACGAGCTCGCGAGTAACTTCGGCTTACTCGACCTGGCCACGCTGGTCGGCTATTCGCCCGACCACTTCTCGCGCCTTTTCAAACAGGCCTTCGAACAATCTCCTCACCAGTATGTGCTGTCACGGCGCATCGAGCGGGCCATGGTCATGTTGCGAGACGAAAACCTCGCCATCGCAGAAATCGCACTTGCCTGTGGTTTCTCGAATCAAGGCCATTTTACGACCGTGTTTAAGCAACGCACCGGTTCCACGCCAGGCGCTTTTCGCCGCGTTTGAAGCTGAACTGGGTGCGTGCCCCAAACCTCTCGTGTAGAAGAGGCTCATGTACGTCAAGGGCGGAGGGACGAGAAAGCGGCTCGTGCGAACGCACGGGGGAGGTGGGCGTCTGGGCTCTGGGTTATGGGCGCTCGCCCTCAGCCTGTGCTGCTTGACGGCTTGTGACGAAAAACCTGAACCAGTCAAGAAGCCTCTCACGCTCGAGAAGAAACTCGACGAGGCCGTCGTCGAAGAGGCGAAGCCCGAACTCAAGACTCGTCCGACATTAGCTATCGATGATGTTAGCGCTCGCGTCGGTTCGACCCGAGCCTTCCTGACCAATTCGACGGGACAGGAGAATCCGCTTGAACGCGAGCAACTCGCCAGCGATCTCGCGCTCGCGCGCCCTTTCCTGGAAGGGCAAGAGCTGACACTCGAGGTGAACCGCAAAGCTCGAGCCGAGTGGGTCAGCACCTATCTCGAGGAGCTCTTTCGCCAGAAGCCGAGCCACGTAAAGATTGCAACCGAGACGCGCCCCGATTTTCCCAAGGCCATCGAGTTCACCGCGGCAAGCGAAACTACGCTGGCTCCGTGCACCCTAGTCGGGTTCATCTCTAAGGATCGCAGCACCTCCGTATGGAAGATGTCGGGAGGGGCGGCGCGCAGGCGTCCACGGGGTCTCTCGGGCCCGGACCTATCGCGCACCGCAGATACAATTGTGAGTGCGCTCAAGGGCTGTGCGAGCGACGTGTTCATCGTCCACGCCATCCCCGAGATTGAATGGGGAATGATCTACGATTTAGCTGGCTCGGGCCTCAGTGCGGAAAAAACCACCCTGAAACGAGCTCTATTGCCGAGGGAGAGACCCACCCCCGGAACGCCCCTCACGCTCCACTAAGCGCCGGGTTAGCGTTTCTACTTCTCCCAGCCGAAAGGGCTTGTTGAGCACGGGCCCCTCGTAAGACTCGAGGAATTCACGCGCCTCATCGGTCACGGCTCCGCCCGTCATCAGCACGAAGCGCGGCAAGAGCGCAGGACGATTTTTGGCGATAGCCGCCTGAATGTCGATGCCGCTCACTTCAGGGAGACGCAAGTCACAGAAGATTGCGTCAAAGGCCTCGCCCGAGAGCACTCGGCCGAGCGCGCCTTGCCCGCTCGTTTCGAGCACCACTTCAAAGGCTCCCTCGAGGCCAAGCTGAAAGGTGCGTCCCAACATGACTTCATCATCAATGATGAGCACCCGAGGCCGACGTTCCTGCGCACCTTCTCCTTTGACTTGTTCACCCGTCATGTTTCCCCCCTTTCGGTCCGACCTTCCCTTGCTTCATGGCATAAAACGGCTCGAATGTCGCCGACATTACCCTCGCCCGACGGGATAGGGACAGTCGGGCCACTCCCAGCGAAACTTCGGCCGAACAGCCGATCAGTCGCGAGCCCGGGCGCCCCTTGACCTCGAGCCCTAAGGAAACCAGGGTTTCCGAAGCTCCCTTGGCCACCAAGAAGAATTCCCCCGCCCCGAAGAAGACCGCACGCAAGGCGAAGGGCCAGGTAACGAGCGCCACGTCGAGCCCCTCTGCCAAGAGGAGAGCCGCCGAAGAAGATGAGCCAGAGGTGGTCGATAGCGATGGCGTCGAAGTTGAAGTGCTCGGACCCGACGACGACGGCCCCGATGACATTGGACAGGACTATTCTGAACCCGAGGACAGTGGCCCGAAGAAGCCTACGCGAGCGCGCACTCAGCTCGTCAAAGCGCGCCCGAAAGATCGCGCTCTAGCTCGACATGATCCGCTAGAGGCCTACATGCGGGAGGTCCAGTCCCACAGACTCCTCACGGCCGACGAGGAAAAGTCGCTCGCGGTTCGCTACGTCGAGACGGGCGACGTGAACGCCGCAGCTAATTTGGTGACCGCTCACCTGAGGTTGGTGGTGAAGATCGCCTACGAATACCGGCGCGCGTACCGCAACATGATGGACCTCATTCAAGAGGGCAATATGGGCCTCATGCAGGCCGTGAAAAAATACGATCCGTATCGCGGAGTGAAGCTCTCGAGCTACGCCGCCTGGTGGATTCGCGCCTACATGTTGCGCTATATTTTGGCGAATTTTCGCATGGTGAAGCTCGGCACCACGCAAGCTCAGCGCAAACTGTTCTTCAATCTGAACAAAGAAAAAGCCAAGCTGACCGCGATGGGAATAGAGCCCACCTCGAGCGAAATTGCGGCGCGCCTCGATGTGACCGAGGCCGAGGTCGACGAGATGGAGAAACGTCTAGCCCGGGGTGACGCTTCCCTCGACGCGCCCGTCAATGAAGCCGACGGCAGGCAAACGGCACGCGTCGAGCTCTTACCCGCACCGGGGACCTCGCCGGACCTAATCAACGAGGGCGCCGAGCTCAGCTTTTTGGTGCGTAAACACCTGGATGAGTTTCGAAAGCACCTGTCGGGCAAAGACGTCATCATCTTCGACCAGCGCCTCGTGGCCGACGAGCCCAAGACCCTGCAGGAGTTGGGCGATGATTTCGGCGTTTCTCGCGAACGAGTCCGGCAACTCGAAGCGCGGTTGACCGGGAAGCTGCGCGACTACTTGAGCGAGCAATTGGGCGACGCTGTGCAGATGGACTAGCGCGGCTGTGGATTGCCGGCAGAGATAGAACTAGCGTGCAGCTCGCCTAGCGAGCGGATCGCGCCCGCATATGCACGTACGCACCCCAAGGGCTCCTTGAACCACGGCACTCTTTATCTCGTAGGCACGCCTATCGGCAATTTGGGCGATATTACCGTGCGGGCCACCGACGTCTTACGCAAGGTCAGCCGCATTTACGCCGAAGATACCCGGCGCACCCTGGCTCTGCTTTCCTATCTGAAGATCGAAGGCCCGCGCTTGCTGGCGCTGCATGCCCATTCGAATGAGCGTGCACTCGAGACGGCCATCCGCATCTTGGAAGAAGGCCAGGACGTAGCCCTCGTCACAGACGCTGGCATGCCCGCCATTAGCGATCCAGGAGCCGATCTCGTTGACCGCGCACACACCGCGAAGATTCGAGTCAGCGTAGTACCTGGTCCGAGCGCTGTGAGCAGCGCCGTGGCTTTGTCAGGACTCGTCGAAGGGCCGTTTACGTTTCTCGGCTTCTTGCCGCGAAAAGGGCAAAAACGTCGTCAATTGTTCGAATTCTTGCGAGAGTTGAGGCACCCCACGGTCTTCTTCGAAGCGCCCACCCGCCTCCAAGAAACACTGGCCGATCTGAGCGAAGCGCTCGGACCAAGACGCATCGCCATTTGCCGCGAGCTCACCAAAATGCACGAAGAAGTACTACGCACCACCCTCGAAGAGGCGGGCGCGCCAGATTTTCGCGCCGAGTGGCTGGGGGAGATCACGGTCGTGCTCGAAGGTGCGGCAGACAGCGAGCCCAAAACGGACGCGCTCGACATCGATGAGCAGATCCAACAGCTCTTGGCTCAAGGCCTCTCTATCAAGGACGTGGCCAACCAGATCTCCAAGGGGAGTCGCGACAAAGGTCGCAAGTCGAACCGACGCGAACTTTACGCCCGCGCCGAGGTCCTACGGGCCGAGGGCCTGGAAAGCGGAGCTGCTGAGGAGCGAGAGGAAGCGCCAGACGAAAAAGCGCACGAGTCCGAGGCAGATTCCCCCGAATCAGACGATTTCTGAGGCTCTGGCGGCGACCGGCCTTGTGCTCCGCCAAGGCCCGAGGCAGTTTTCCCCGCTCTGAGGTCCCCTAGTGTTTGAAGCTCTCTCGAACGGCTTCCGTGAAGCCAAAAATCGCCTGGCCGGGCTCACTGAGCTCGACGCCAAAAATATTGGTCCCGCCCTCGCTGAGGTGCGCCGTTCGTTACTCGACGCCGACGTCGAGCTAGGCGTCATCAAACGCTTCCTCGCCCGTGTCGAAGAAGTGGCCCTAGGACAAACCGTCCAGACCCGCATTCGCGCGCAGGGCGAGACCCATCGCGCGGGCGCCTCTGATGTCTTCATCAAGATTTGCCACGACGAGTTGGTCCAAGCTCTCAAAGGGGACGGTCGCGAGCCGCTCCGTTTCGCTGCCAAAGGCGTCACGGGCATCATGATGGTGGGCCTACAGGGCTCCGGTAAGACGACCTCCACCGCCAAGCTAGCGAGGTTTCTCAAAAGCGAAGGCAAGAAGCCGCTCTTGGTCGCGGCCGATATGCAACGGCCCGCGGCGGTCGAGCAGCTCAAGATCTTAGGGCAGCAGGTCGATGTGCCGGTCTTCAACATTGCCGGCGCGACCCCCGTCGAAATCTGTGTCGCTGGCTGCGAAGAGGCAAAAAAGGGCGGCTTCGATGTTGTCATTTATGACACCGCGGGTCGCCTCGCCATCGATGAGAACTTGATGACCGAGCTTGGCTCGATTAGCGCGCTGGTCAAACCCGAAAATACGCTCTTGGTCATCGACGCTATGATCGGGCAAGACTCGGTCAAGACGGCGCGCGGCTTTGGCTCGCGCCTCGAAATTAGCGGCGTCGTGCTGACGAAGTTGGATGGCGACGCTCGCGGTGGCGCTGCGCTCAACGTGCTCGAAATCACGGGTGCTCCGGTGGTGTTCGTCGGTATGGGCGAGACGACGGACAAGCTCGAACCCTTCCGCGCCGAGGGCATGGCCGGCCGCGTACTCGGGCTCGGCGATGTCGTCGGCTTGATGAAAGACTTTGAGCAAGTCGTCGATAAGAAGAAGGCTGAAGAAGATGCGCTCCGCATGATGGAGGGCAACTTCACGCTCGACGACTTCCTCGGGCAGATCCGCATGATCCAAAAGATGGGATCTCTGTCGGAGCTGATGGACAAGATCCCCGGCATGAGCTCGATGCTGCCTCCGGGCGCGAGCCAAATGATGGATGACAAAGAGCTTCATCGCATCGAAGCCATGATCCAATCGATGACCCTGTCCGAGAAGGCCGATCCGCAGTCCTTCGTGCGCGAGCCGGGCCGTGCGAAGCGCGTGGCAAAAGGAAGCGGTCACACACCCGAGGCTGTCCAAGAGCTGGTGCAGAAATTCTTGTTCATGCAGCAAATGATGGGCGGCATGGGCCAAAATTTGGGCGGAATGCTGGGCAATATCCCGGGGCTTCGCAATTTGGCCATGGCTCGCAACGTGCGCCGGGCCATGAAGAACGGAAAGATGCCACCCGGGATGCCGGATCTCTCGAGCCTCATGGGTGGAGGTGGCATGCCGGGCGGTTTCCCGGGTATGCCCGGTGGTTTTCCAGGAATGCCAGGCATGGGCGGATTCCCCGGCATGGGTGGACTCCCCGGCATGGGCGGACTGTCGGCCGCAAGCGCTCCCAAGATGAAGACTCTCTCCAAAACGGAGAAGAACGCGCGCAAGAGCGCGCGTAAATCCGAGAAGGATGCCCGCAAGAAGGGCCGAAAATAGCCTATTCGCCGGCCATCTGCAGGCGCTCACCGACGTAAGCGCCGATCAACGCGAACAGCAAACCTAGGGCCGAAAATAGCGCATACATGAAGGCGGGCATGGTGCGCACCGTCTGTCCTCCGTAAAGGACGAAGGCCGTTGGCACAGCTACGAGCAGAACGGCGAGGACCGGCTCAGCGAAGGTTCGCCCGGGAGAGATCAGGCCGACTAAGAGGCCACCCACGAACCAAACCGGAATCGCTACGACCATGCCGGCCGAGCCCTCAAAATCGAGCGCGGGGATGACGGCAGGCAACCCGATCACAATCGCGCCCGTCAAGACGACCATCACGCCGATCGCGATCGCGAACCAAATCAAATCGAACGTCTTGTCGCGCGCCATGCCCGTGGGGCCGTGCACCGACGCGGGGACTGGTTCTTCCACGGTGGCCCCGCAAGAAACGCAATGACCACTCGCGAGCGGAAGCTGATTTTTGAAGCCGCAGCTCGAACACACCAGGACTTTGTCTTTGTTTCCCGCCATTGGTTGATTGCTCCGCTCCCGCGCCTGGCCCGCGAGCCCAGACATCTTAGTCGAAGGTTCGAAGTCCATCAAAAGGGCACCCGCGAGGGCTAGCGTTTGTGGGGTGGAGCCCCGTTCCCTCAACGGCCGGCCCGCGGCCGAGCTGAAGCTCAAGGGGCAGCGAAACATTTGTAGGAGACCGAGGGGGGCGCTAAGCCCCGTCCGTGGACTCCAGGCTGACTCCCCGCAGCGTTCTCATCGTCGGCGCGGGAATTATGGGCACCTCGGCGGCGCTCGAGCTCGCCCGACGGGGCTTTGCGGTCACGCTTCTCGAAAAGGCCATCCCTGGCGCCGAGGCCTCCAGCGCCGCGGCTGGCATCTTGGGAGCTGAAATTGAAAATGATGAGCCGGGGCCGCTTCTAGAACTGTGTCGCAGCGGCAGGGAGCTCTTCCCGGCCTGGGTTCGGGAGCTCACTCGAGAGACCGGCGTGGACACCGATTTCGCAGTGGAAGGCTCGCTCGAATTTGCCTCCAGTTTGGAAGCGGCACGGGGCCGACGCCAAAGGCGAGCTTTTCAGCTCGAAGAGCAAAAGGGGCACCGGGTGGGGCGCTCCGAGATTCAGGCGCTCGAGCCGGAGCTCAACCCGAATCTTGAGGAAGGCATCCATTTCGCCGCTGACGCACACATCGATCCACGAGCGCTTTTTCGCGCCACGCGCCTGGCCGCGGAGCGGGCCGGCGTTCAGATCCGAAGCGGCGCGACAGTGCAAGCGTTGTGGTTCGACTCCGAAAACGACACGCGTGTGTGCCTGGGTGTCGTCTTGCAAGACGGCACGAAGCTGAGCGCCGATGCAACCCTCGTTGCCGCAGGCAGTTGGACTCGTTTCGTCGAGGGTTTGCCCCTGCTCGAAAACGCCGTAATTCCAGCGCGCGGTCAGGTGATCGAGCTAACATCAACCCAGAAGCTGCTGCGCGGCGTAGTGTTTGGTGAGGGTGCGTACCTCGTGCCTCGAAGCGACGGGCGCATCTTGGTCGGCTCTACCCTCGAGTTCGTCGGGTATCACAAAGCAGTCACAGCAGGAGGTATGGCTCAACTGCTCACGGCCGCGCTCGCACTTGTTCCTGCGCTAGCCTCGGCCGCCGTCACCGACTCGTGGTCGAACTTTCGCCCTTACACCGAAGATCAAAGGCCCTTGATCGGCCCCGCCCGAGTGCCCGGTCTGTGGGTTGCCTCGGGGCACTACCGCATGGGCATCCTCCTCGCGCCCATCACCGCGCGCCTGATCGCCGATTGGATCGAGCGGGGCCAAACGGACCACGATCTCAGCCCTTTTGATCCAGCTCGATTTTTCACTGCCACGACGCGAACGGGCAGCTAGCGAGCGCGCGCTCGTTCAGCCGGCCCTGGCCAACGCCCGCGAAATTGGAAATTGTTCTAGTCCGGCCGCAATGAAAGCGACCTTTCGCACCAGAATCGACTCAGAAGCAGGGAAAAAAGCGCGTGGTTGGAGCTACCCCCCGGCTCTGGTAAAGGCTCGCCCATGGCGGTGACCTACCGAGACGCGGGCGTCGATATCGAAGAGGCCAACACGATGATCGAACGCATCAAGCCCCTCGCGGCCAAGACGCGAACGCGGTTTGTACTGGAGGGCATCGGCGGCTTCGCGGGCATTTGCGGACTCCCGGGCGGACTCGCCGAACCCGTGCTCGTGAGCGGAACCGACGGCGTGGGGACGAAGCTCAAAGTCGCCTTTGCCATGAACCGCCATGGCACCATCGGACAAGACTTAGTGGCGATGTGCGTCAACGACGTGATCACCACCGGAGCCGATCCCCTGTTCTTCCTAGACTATTTTGGCACAGGCCGGCTCAGCGCTGAAACGGGCGCCGCGGTAGTTGGCGGCATCGCCGAGGCCTGTGTACTTGCGGAGTGCGCGCTGCTCGGGGGTGAAACCGCGGAACTGCCGGGCATGTATGCCGACGGCGAGTACGATCTGGCCGGCTTCTCGGTCGGCGTCGCCGATCGACCGAAGCTGCTGGGAGCGCACCGGGTCAAGTCCAACGACCGCGTGCTGGCCATCACGTCGAGCGGACTTCACTCCAACGGCTACAGCCTGGCGCGACGCGTGCTCGAAGGGAGCATGAAGGTCGACCTCCACGCGACCTCGGCCGAGCTCGGCACGAGCTACGGAGACGCCCTGCTCACGCCGACCAAGCTCTACGTCAAAGCCGTGAAGGCACTAAAAAACAAGCTTCAAGACCGCTTGCACGCGCTCTGCCACGTTACCGGGGGCGGTGTGCCCGAGAACTTGCCGCGCGTTCTGCCGGATGGCCTCGGCGCGATTTTAGATCAGTGCCGCCCCTGGCCCACTCTGTTCAAAATCATCCAGCGGGGAGGTCCCGTCGAGATCGACGAGATGCGAAGGACGTTTAACCTCGGCATCGGTATGCTGGTGATGGTTGATGAAAGCGCTGTCGACGAAGCGATCGGCGTGCTCGCCGGGCTGGGTGAAGAAGCCTACGCCATCGGGCACATCACAGAAGTAAACAGTGGAGCGCGCGTCGTTTATAAGAATGACCCTGAGGGTCAGGGCGCGTGACGCTCCAGCTCGGCGTCCTGATCTCGGGCACCGGCACCAACCTGGGCGCCATTCTAGATGCGATTGCGTCGGCCAAGCTCGACGCCAAGGTGAGGGTCGTCATCAGCAATCGGCCCGACGCTAGGGGGCTCGAGCGAGCCAAAAAATCCGGGATTCCGACGCTGGTTCTGGATCACCGGGCCGCAGCTTCACGCGAGGATTTCGATCGAAGTCTCGTGCAAAGTCTGAAGGCCCACGGGGCAGAATGGATCGCGCTGGCCGGTTTCATGCGCGTGCTAACAAGCACATTTCTTGATGCTTTTCCGGGCCGAGTGGTGAATATCCACCCTTCGCTCTTACCTGCATTTCGCGGTGTCGACGCCCAAAAGCAAGCCCACGACTACGGAGTGCGCGTCGCCGGCTGCACCGTTCATTTCGTGATACCTGAGGTAGATGCTGGAGCTATCATTGTGCAACGGGCGGTGGCGATCGGAGAGCACGAATCTCTCGAATCTCTACGAAGCCGCATCCTGGTCGAAGAGCATATCGCCTTCATTGATGCGCTCCGTTTGATTAGTCTCGAGCAAGTGCAGCTCGTCCAAAGCACAGATGGCAGCACCCAAGTGCGCTTTCTGTCGCCGAGCGAACCTGGGCGTTAGCCGATGGCCGTCCGTCACTATGATGTAATCGTGCTCGGCCGCAGCGTAGGCACGCTGCTCACCTCGAGCCTCCTGGCCAAACGCGGCCTCCGTATCTTGCTGTTAGGCCAAGGCCAAGCCGCGCCCGTCTACGACGTCGAAGGGCTCCCGCTCCAAAGGCGCGCTTTCACGCTGCTTTCCGCCACTTCCCCGGCCTTTCGCAAAGTGCTGCAAGAGCTGGCGCAGAGCCAGCGCTTTCGCCGTCGCACTCGGCCCCTCTCCCCCATGTTTGGCTTTCTCGCCCCGGGGATCCGCTTCGAGATCGCGCCGGACATTGAGCTCTTCACTCGCGAGGTAGAGCGCGAGTTTCCGGATATTCAAGAGCTCATTGGTCAGCTCTACGCTGTGATCTCCGAGGCCAACGCGCGCATCGACGGAATCTTTGAAAGGAACGCGGTTTGGCCCCCCGGCACCTTCTGGGAAAGGCTCGAGGGCAATCGCCTGGCAGGTCAGCTTCCTCTAGCCCGAGGTACGACTCAAGCGGCCGACTTCGAGGAGCGCTTGCCCGTCGACCACCCGTACCGAACGGTGCTCGAATTGCCCGCTCTTTTTTCGACGTATCTGGGGCTCGGCCCTGAAGCGCTCTCGCCGCTCGGGCTCTCGAGACTTCACGGCGCTTGGACGCGCGGCGTACATAGCCTTCCGGGCGGGGAGGCGGAGTTCGAAAACTTCTTCGTCGAGCGTATCGAGAGCCACGGCGGAACATGCCGCTTAAATGGCAAGGCGACTGAAATCGTGGGCCGCTCCGGCAAGATCGTCGGCGTGATCGAAGACGGCGGCGACCAGATGACGGGAGCCGACGCGGTCGTCACCAGTTTGAGCGGCGAAGGCATGGTCGATCTCATCGAACCCTCGCTCATCCGGAAACATGCACGCGAGGTGTGGCCTCACCTATCCGTGGTCGGAGGACATTTCGTCACAAATCTTGTCCTACGCACTGGGGCGGTGCCGGTTTCCCTGCCCGAAGAGGCATTTCTAGCGGCTCCAAGCCGAGATTTGCCTGCTCTCCACGTCCAAAGACGCCCGCTCGCGAGCCTCTCGAGTGCCCAAGACGGACAACCCCCACGAACGCTCCTCACAGCCGAATGCCTCTTCGAAACCGGCAAGGATCCGCTCGGCGTGCGCGAGGCCGTGCTCGGCACGCTCAGGAAGTATGTGCCATTCCTAGACGAAAACGTGGAGCTCATCGATAGCCCGCACGACGGACTACCTGCTACCCGATTTATGCGGGAAGGCGGCGAGGTTCGGCGAAGGGAGGTCGAGCGCTACCACTTGGGCCAGAGCGCTAAGGGCCCCGAAGCGATGCGGCCCCGCTTTCTGGTGGAACCGATGGGCATGATGGGGCTCTCGGCGGAGCCTCTGCGCGGCCCCGCCAAGGGTACCTATTTGGTAGGCCCAAGTGTCTTGCCTGCTCTGGGTCAAGAGGGCGAAGTGTTAGCCGCTCTTTCAGTAGCCAACATTCTCACGCAAAAGGACGCACTCCGGCAGAGAATGCGTCGTCACCTGTGGAACAAGACCGAGCCGAGCTAGGCTAGGAGCTCCGATGCGCATCATCGCGGGAGAATTTCGTGGCCGGCGCCTGGTCGCCCCCCAGGGCCTCGACACCAGGCCCACTACGGACCGGGTACGTGAGGCTTGGTTTTCCATGCTCGGCCCTCCCGGGACGCGCGTGGTCGATCTCTTTGCTGGCACAGGCGCCCTTGGCTTCGAGGCACTCTCCCGCGGCGCCGAACAGGTCTACTTCGTCGAGAAAGCGCGACCTGCCGTGGCAGCAATTCGAAAGAACGCCGCTAGCTTGGGCGTCGATGCGCGCGTCACGGTGATTGAGTCTGACGTCCACCGGGTCGCTCGCCTGTTGGAGCGAGCAGGTCCATTTGATCTCATCTTGGCTGATCCGCCGTGGACGGCGCTCGAACAATCCGAACGAGCCTTGCAGGCCGTCCTGAGCCCAAGCTTGTTAACCCCCGAAGGTACCCTGGTTCTGGGCCATCCCAAGGGTCGGCCTATCGTTCCATCGTCACTGTCGGCCTGGCGCATCAGTAAGTCGCGGACGTGGGGCGACTCGGCGGCCACATTTTTCCAGCTCGCTGAAGGTTAGTCCGCAGGGAGAGGCTCGGAGGGGTGTAAGAAACCAGGCGGAAACCTGTCACTTCCACGCCCGAAGCACCGGACTGGACATACTCACCAGGCCTGGACGGAAAAACATGAACCTCGATCGTTACGACCCCGAGACGCCCGCCTTCTTCGACGAAATCTTCGAGTCCGTTGGTCAGGCTCGAGACGAATTTCGCCCGCTCATAAAAGGTCTCTCTGACCTCGGTTCAGACAAAGTCTTGGCGCGGCAAAAAGCTGCTGAGCAAGCTTTGTTAAAGGCCGGAATCACCTTCACGCTCGGCGATGACAGCGGGGATAGCGAGCGCATCTTCCCGTTTGACATCATCCCCCGCGTTGTTGCTGCAAAAGATTGGGATCGCATCGAGCGCGGTATCAAACAGCGACTGCACGCGCTCAACTTATTCTTGTCGGATGTTTACGGTAACCAGAAGATTCTCAACGACGGCGTCGTTCCTCGTTCACTCATCGAAACTTGCCCCGACTTTCGCAAGGCCTGCATCGGACTGAAACCGCCGCGCGGAATTTGGTGCCATATCAGCGGCACCGATCTGGTGCGCGACAAGTCCGGAGATTTCGTCGTCCTAGAGGACAACGTGCGGTGCCCGTCGGGCGTAAGCTACGTGCTCGAAAATCGGCAGATCCTCAAGCGAACCTTACCGCGCATCTTTGAGCAACTTCCGATTCGTGCTGTCGACGATTACCCCATGAAACTGCTCGAGATGCTGCAGTGGCTCGCAGCCGAACGAACTTCGACCCCTCGCGTCGTGGTGCTTACGCCGGGCCGTTACAATAGCGCCTATTTCGAACACGCATTTTTGGCGCAACAGATGGGCGTCGAGCTGGTGACGTCAGACGACTTGATCGTACGTGATGACTTCGTCTACGTCCGCACCACGAGTGGCTTCGAGCGGGTCGACGTTATCTATCGCCGCATTGGCGACGACTACCTAGACCCCGAGGTCTTCAAGCCAGAATCGATGCTCGGCATCAAGGGCGTGATGCGCGCTTATGTGAAGGGCAATGTGGCGCTCGCCAACGCACCCGGCACGGGAGTCGCTGACGATAAGGCCGTTTATGCCTACGTCGAAGACATCATTCGCTACTATCTCTCGGAGGAGCCCATCCTGAAGAACGTCAAGACCTTCATTTGTTCGAAGGAAGACGATCGAGCCTACGTGCTTGAGCACTTGAATGAGTTAGTCGTCAAGGCTACAGACGGAGCAGGAGGCTACGGGATGCTGATTGGCCCCCACTCCTCGGCCGCGGATCGCGAAATCTTCAAGAACCGCATCATCGCCAATCCCCGCGGTTATATCGCGCAACCCACGCTTTCGTTGTCTCGGGTGCCGACGTTGATCGGGCAAAACTGCGAGCCGCGCCACGTTGACCTTCGGCCGTACGCGCTATGCGGGGCTGACGTTTACGTACAGCCTGGGGGGCTGACGCGCGTCGCGCTGAAAAAGGGCTCTCTAGTCGTAAACTCTTCACAAGGCGGCGGTAGCAAAGACACCTGGGTTTTGTCTGAATAGACAATTTCTAGAAGTTACGCGCTGAACTCAGATTCATATTCTGAACAGAAAGACGAAAGATTCATGCTTAGTCGAGTTGCAGACGCCGCATATTGGGCGAGTCGCTACGTGGAACGCGCCGAGAACGTGGCCCGCTTCATCCACGTTAACTTAGATCTCATGCTCGACAATGCGTCGAGCGAACGGCACTCGTGGGCCCCGCTGGTGGCGACGACCGGAGATCAAGCTTGGTTCGATGAACACTATAGTGACGCAAGTCCGACCAACGTTACGCGCTTTTTGGGCTTTGACCGCACCTATCCCAACAGCATCCTGTCGTCGATGCGCGCCGCTCGCGAGAACGCCCGCACGGTACGCGAGGTCATCTCGCGAGAGATGTGGGAGGAGCTCAACACCCTCTACTTGATGGTGATTGATTCTAGTCGCAAAGACGGCGCACCCGGCGAGCTAGGCGCGTTCTTCGATCAAGTGAAAACGGCCGGGACCCACTACGCTGGCGTGACGGATGCGACGCTCTCCCACAACGAAGCGTGGCATTTCTCGAGGCTCGGTCGCATGCTCGAAAGAGCCGATAAGACGTCCCGTATCCTCGACGTGCGCTCTTTCATGCTCATGCCCGAGCTCGGTTCGGCTGTACACGCTCTAGACCACGTCGGCTGGACGGCCCTACTCAATTCAGCTTCCGCATTGCAGATGTACAGGCAGGTGTACCACGGGGTTTCCCCGGCCAACGTGGCGCAGTTTCTGATCTTGAACGCCGAGTTTCCTCGCTCAATTCGCCATTGCATTCATCGCATCCAAGACAGCTTGCACAAGATCACCAAGACGCCCGTCGGCAGTTTTCGCACGGAAGACGAGCGCTTGGTCGGGCAGCTCCGCTCCCGCCTCGATTACGCCACCATCGAAGAAATTATGGAACTGGGGCTGCACGAATACCTGGATGAACTCCAAACCACGCTCAACTCCATCGGACAGGAGATCTCGAACCATTTCTTCACGCTCTCGTCCATTTCACAAACGCAGTCGCAGTAGTGCGCTCGCAAGAATCGTCGTCGATCTGGCCTCGATTCAGTCTTCAAAAAATAGCCTAGTCGTCGCGGCTTCGACCCTCCGCCAGCCGCTCCTTCTTTGACCCGAGTCCCCCAGTCCGTCGCCGTATAGCCGACCCACTAGCCCCCAAAGCAGCGTACCCAATGGCCATCCGCGTTTCGCTAGACCATAGCACTTCCTACCAATACGAGCGGCACATCACCGTTAGCCCGCAGGTCATTCGCTTGCGACCGGCGCCGCACAACCGCACGCCAATTCATAGCTATTCGCTCAAGATTTCGCCCGAAAATCACTTCCTCAACTGGCAACAAGATCCGCACGGCAACTGGCTGGCACGGCTCGTATTTCCCGACAAAATCGACCACTTCAAGATCGAGGTCAACGTCGTTGCGGACCTCGACGCTTACAATCCGTTCGATTTTTTCCTTGAGCCTCACGCTGAGGAATTTCCGTATTCGTACACCGAACGTGAGCTGAAAGAGCTTGAGCCTTACCTAAAAACAGAACTCACGCCCGAACTCGCCGAGTTCCTTTCTAAGGTCGACAAGACCAAGAGGCGCACAGTCGACTTCCTTGTTGACTTGAACAGCCAGGTCTACGGAGCGGTAAGTTACGTGATTCGTATGGAGCCTGGCATCCAGACTCCCCAGGAGACTCTCACCAAGAAGAGTGGTTCGTGCCGCGATTCGTCGTGGCTCTTGGTTCAGGCTTGTCGCCAACTCGGTTTGGCGGCGCGCTTCGTCTCGGGCTACCTCGTACAACTCGAGCCCGACGAAATTCCTATCGAGGGTCCACGTGGTCCTACGACAGACTTCACCGATCTTCATGCTTGGTGCGAGGTATTCGTGCCTGGCGCAGGTTGGATCGGCCTCGACCCCACGAGCGGTCTATTGACCGCCGAGGGCCATATTCCGCTCGCGGCCACGCCCGACCCTGCCAGTGCCGCCCCCATCGAGGGTATGGCGGAAGAAGCCAAGACCGAGTTTGGCTTTGCCATGAGTGTGGCCCGCGTCGTCAACGTGCCGCGCATCACCAAGCCCTATACCGAGGAGCAATGGCGAGCGATGCTGGCGCGCGGCAAGGTAGTAGACCGCACCCTCGTCGAACAAGACCTTCGCCTCACCATGGGCGGCGAGCCCACGTTCGTCGGCATTGATGATCCCGATGCACCCGAGTGGAACACTGCCGCGCTCGGCGGCCAGAAGTTTACATTGGCGGATCGTTTGGTGCGTCGGCTCCAGCCGATGTGGGCTAGCGGCGCCATGTTCCATCATGGTCAAGGCAAGTGGTACCCAGGTGAACAACTACCGCGCTGGGCCATCTCCATTGTCTCACGCAAAGATGGCGAACCCATTTGGTACGACCATGAGCGCTTCGCTAAACCAGACGGCTACTATGGTCATTCACAGAGCGACGCAGAGCGCTTCACCCGAGAGCTGATCCGCGTACTAGGTGTCGATGACCGCGGCCTCCTGCCCAGCTACGAAGACGTTTGGTATTACATGTGGCGCGAGAAGCGTCTGCCTGGGAACGTTGACCCGCTCAAGAGCAACCTAGACGATCCGATTGAGCGCGAGCGGCTTCGACGTATCTTTCATCAGGGCCTATCGAACGTCGTCGGCTGGACAGTTCCGCTCGCTCACAACGGCGAGAACTTCTATACGGGCCACTGGTACCTCAGGAACGAGCATTGCTTCCTAATCCCAGGCGATTCGCCAATGGGCTTCCGTCTGCCGCTCGATTCGATCGCGTGGGTCCCCGCCGCTGATCGAGACTACGACGTGCAAGCCGATCCCACGGTGCAATTACCGGAGCTACCCAACTTTCGTTCCTGGTCGGAGAGCTCTCCCAAAGCGCAGATTGCCCATCAATCTCGCTACGCTCGTCAACCGCTCACCCTACCGAGCCAGAGGCCGAGCGACGGGCCTCAGGATCTCCCACGCACACCGAAGGGTCCCGCAGCAGCTTTCCCGCCCACGGGCAATCCGCAGCTAAACGATTTCGATCTCAACGTCGTGCGCACAGCGCTTTGCGCCGAAGCGCGTGAGGGGATCCTGCGCATCTTCATGCCTCCTATCCACTACACGGAGGCCTACCTCGAGCTCGTACATGCCATCGAGACCACGGCGGCCAACCTCGACCTCAAAGTGATGTTGGAGGGCTACCCGCCACCAAATGATCCTCGATTGAACGTCTTCAAGGTCACCCCTGATCCGGGCGTGATTGAGGTCAACGTCCCTCCAACTTCGAGCTTCGAGGAGCTCGTCAAGCAAACGGACGAACTCTACGCCGCAGCCAAATTAGAGCGACTCACGGCCGAGAAATTCGAAATCGACGGCAAGCATGTGGGCTCGGGCGGTGGCAATCACATTACGCTCGGCGCCGAGACCACGCTCGATAGCCCTTTCCTCAGGCGCCCGGACATGTTGCGCAGCCTGATTTCGTTCTGGCACAACCATCCTTCTCTCTCGTTCCTTTTCGCCGGTCAGTTCATCGGACCGACCTCGCAAGCGCCGCGTGCGGACGAGGCTCGCCAAGACTCCACCTATGAGCTCGAGATTGCCTTCAAAGAGCTAGACTGGCATTCGAACATGCCGCCGTGGCTCGTGGACCGCATTCTTAGAAACTTGCTGGTCGATGTGACGGGCAACACGCACCGCACAGAGTTCTGTATCGACAAGCTTTACTCCCCCGATTCGAGCACGGGACGCCTCGGCCTCGTAGAGATGCGCGCCTTTGAAATGCCGCCGCACCACCGCATGGCCACGGCCCAGCACCTGCTCCTGCGCTCGGTGCTTGCCGCATTCAGCAAGGAGCCTTATCGCGAGCAACTGGTGAAGTGGGGCACGTCTCTTCACGATAGGTTCATGCTGCCTCACTTCGTGCGACGCGATCTGGCTGATGCCCTCAGCTACCTCGACGATCGCGGCTACCCGCTCGATCCCGACTGGTTCGATCCTCACTATCAGTTTCGCTTTCCTTATTACGGAAAAGTCGTGCGCGACGACCTCTCGCTGGAGGTTCGAGGTGCGCTTGAACCATGGCACGTCATGGGTGAAGAGTCGGCCGGCGGCGGGCAAGCTCGTTACGTCGATTCGTCGCTCGAGCGCCTGCAAGTTCGGCTGCGCGGCGCAACGAGTAGCCGCCATACGATCGTCTGCAACGGAGTCGAGGTTCCACTCCATCCCACAGGCACTCACGGCGAGTACGTCGCTGGTATTCGCTACCGTGCCTGGCAGCCTCCGTCGTGCCTACATCCGACGATCGGCATTCACAGTCCCCTTCATTTCGACGTCTACGATCGTTGGAACCAACGTTCGATCGCCGGCTGCACCTATCACGTCGTGCATCCTGGTGGGCGCGCTGCGGAGAGTCGGCCTGTCAACGCCGCCGCTGCAGAAAGTCGCCGCATCGCGCGCTTCGAGGCCATGGGGCAAACTGGGGGTAGGTATCAGCCGGGACGCTGGGGTGTGAACCCAGACTTCCCCATGACCCTAGACCTAAGGCGCGTAGCAGATTAGCCTTCATGAACCACTGACGAAAAGTCAGCGGTTCGTGGTTCGCTGTTCAAGGTACAGGGGTTTGTCGCAAAAGGTCCTCGGCTACTCGGAATATTTCGATCAGAGCGGCACCCCGAGGGAGCATCTCCGGCCGCTCATCGAGTATTTGCTAACCAAGCGTGCCGGCCAGGGTGAGGCCATGCGTTCCATGGTCCGCGCGCGCCTCCGTGAGCAAGAGGTTAGCTACAACTTGCTGGGCACCCCGGGTGGTTCTGCTCGCCCTTGGCGAGTCGACGAGATCCCCCATGTCGTCGATGGCGACGAATTTGAGGTGCTCGCCAAGAACCTCAACGATCGCGTAAACCTGCTATCAGCCTGTTTGCAAGACTTTTACGGAGATGCACACCTCTTGAAGGACGGCGTCATCCCCTCCGAGATCGTGCTCGGCAATCCCAACTATTACCGACCGCTCCGAAACCTCGCTCAACTCGGCACGACCCGGCTCATTCTGTACGCGGCGGATCTCGTGCGCGATACAACGGGCACGTATGTGGTCCACTCCGATCGTACCGCCTCGCCCACGGGCGCAGGTTACGCTCTGGAGAATCGCCTAGTGATAGGCCAGCTTCTAGGGGAGCTGTTTGTCGATCAGCAAGTTCAGAAGGTCAACGCGTTCTTCCGGCAAATGCGGGAATCACTCGAGGCCCTCACACCGCGGAGTGGATACGCGCCGCGTATCGTGGTTCTAACACCCGGTAATCAGGACGAAAGCTCGTTTGAGCACGCCTATATGGCGCGTTATCAAGGCTTCGAGCTCGTGGAAGGCCGCGACCTCACGGTGCGAGGAGATGAGGTCTTTCTGAAGACGCTCGAAGGACTCAAGCCCGTCGACGTTATTTTGCGCCGCATTACGGACGGCTATTGCGACCCGCTCGAACTCCGCGATGACTCATTCATTGGCGTGGCAGGCCTTCTCTCGGCGGTGCGCGCCGGCAAGGTGGGCATCGCGAATCCACTCGGTTCGGGCTTGATTGAATCGCCCGCTTTTCGCGCCTATTTGCCTGATATCGCTCGCGTCCTCGGCAAGCCGATCGGTTTGGAGTCGGTCCCCACCCGTTACCTAGGCGACGCCCGTCACCTCGAGGAGGTGTTCGATACCTTCGATTCCTGGCGCATCCGGCCAGCCTACTTTGATCGCCGCCAAGAGACGCCGTTCATCGGCGAACTGAGCAAGAAAGACCGAGAGCAGCTCCGGGCGACCATCCGCGACGAAGGTTCGCGTCTCGTTGCAGAGCGTTGGCCTCTCGCCTCGGCGGTGCCGGTGGGCGCAGAGATGTCGCGCACAGGCGCGCTCTCTATGCGTTTCTTTGCTTGCCACAACGGCAACGACTACAGCGTGATGCCCGGCGCCTTGGGCCGGGTCGACGACACGCCCGACGGCCTATTCCTGTTGCCCGGCGTGGGCGCCACCAGCAAGGACGTTTGGGTCGTCGGCGCGCGAAGCAGCGACCCACCCACGCTGCCTCGTATGCCGGAGCCCCCGCTCAGTCTCCGGCGAGGCGGCATCAACGTCCCCTCGCGCCTTTTCGACGACCTGTATTGGCTCGGTCGTTATGCTACGCGGGCCACGAGTGAAACTAAGCTGCTCCGCATCGGCATTACGCCGCTGACCAAAGAGGCCAACGAGACCCCTCCTGAGGTCGCCAAATTCCTCGTACGCACCCTGCGCGCGCTGCGAATGATCGGACGAAAGGAGCTCGAACTCGAAGCAGCACTCGTTTCGGCCATCGATGATCCAAACGGCGACAACGCCCTCGTCGCTTGTGTAAACCGCATCCATTGGTTGACGAGCCAGACGCGGAGCCGGCTTTCGATTGATACTTGGAACTGCCTCAGGCGCGTCTCGGCCTGGATTCAAGAGTGGCAAGAGACGCGGAACTCGGTGCTCTCGGCCGGCCCAGCCCGCTTTACAGAAATTCTGACCACCCTCGATAACCTCTACTTCTCGCTGTCTGCATTTCACGGCATCACCACCAACAGCATGGTCCGAGGCCCGGCCTGGATCTTCGTCGATGGTGGCCGCCGCTTGGAGCAGGGCGTGTTCGTCTTCTCGCTCCTCGAAGCGGCGTTCCACGACGAAAACGCGAAGGTTCCTCTCGAGTCGATGCTGATCTCGTGCGACAGCTTGATGACCTATCGCGCTCGCTACCTCAGCAGCTTACAGCCTGCGGCTGCGGTCGATCTGATCTTGACGGACACGACCAATCCTCAATCCGTCATCTACCAAGTTCAACGCCTCTTGGTGGACCTGCGCTCGCTCCCTCAAGAGAACTCGTTCCCGCTCAGCGTCGCCCATCAGAGGCTGATTCAGCTCGAAACGCGACTCCTAACAATAGACCTCTTCGAGTTGACCCAGGCGGGCCACTCCGGAGTCGTCGAGCTCGCAGAATGGGGCATCCAAATCTTGTGGCAGATTTCTGACGCGCTCACACAAGCCTATTTCGTTCATGCGTCGCCAGCTCGCGTCTTCGGCTCGACAGAACAGCCAGATGCCGACGGTGAAATGGAAAGCCAACGCGCGTTTTGAAGCGCCGCCTCTTGAAGCATGGAGTTATGAAGCACTGCCTCTTGAAGCGTGAGCCTGGAAAGCACCGCGGCTTATGAAATATCGACTCCGGCACACCACCGTGTACTCGTACGAAAGTACGGTATCCCACAGCCGTCATGTGATTCGGAAGCGACCGCGCCATTTGCCGACCCAACACATGCTGCGTGCCTCGCTTCAAACCGAACCGCGACCCACCTGGTCCCTCGCGGCGCGCGACTATTTCCTCAACGACATAGACACGGTTGAAGTGGGAGACCCTCACGATCAATTTTCCGTGACGGCTTTGAGTGAGGTTGAGGTGCTTCCGGCCGCCATCGAGCTGTCGAGCCCGGCCTTGGTCGTGCCATGGGACCAGGTCGCTACAAGGCTCCTACAAGACCCGGATTGCTATCGCCCCCGAGAAATGGCTTACGATTCGCCCATGGTCGAGCGGAGCGCGGCGCTCGCTCGGCTGGGCCACGAGGTCTTCACACCGGGTCGGCCGCTGTTTGACGCGGTACTCGCTCTCAATCACCTCATCTACAGCACCTTCGACTACGACCCATCGACGACCGACGTGGCGACGCCACTCGCTAAGGTGCTCGGGCAGCGGAGCGGGGTTTGCCAAGATTTCGCGCATGTCGCAGTGGGCGCGCTGCGGTCGCTCGGTCTCGCGGCCCGTTACGTCTCAGGCTATCTGGAGACCCTGCCCCCTCCCGGCAAGCCGCGCCTCATCGGCGCAGACGCTTCGCATGCATGGGCTGCCGTATTCGTACCCGGTGAAGGCTGGATTGGTTTCGACCCAACCAACAACTCTTTGCCTCGAGAGCAGCACATCGTGGTGGCTTGGGGTCGCGACTTCAGTGATGTCTCACCGCTTCGCGGCGTGGTCTTAGGTGGCGGCCGCCACAACGTAAGCGTAGGAGTCGATGTCGAACGCCTGGTCGACGGCGAAGCCGGACGCCGATCCGACCGAGCGCCGCAATCGCTACCGCCGAGCGACCTGTCTTCTTCTCCCCATTCGGACCCGATGGGGCCCAATTCCGACCCCATAGGGAAGGGCTCCGAGCCGCGTTCGCGAGAAAGCATCCCTTGAACCCTTCGCACTCGACCTACGGCGCCTGCGCCGCCTGTTAGGGCGTTTCCGAGTGTTTTCGGAACGCTCAGGGCTCGCGCGGGGGTCAAACCCGCTCTATGCTCGGCTGTCTATGAGCGAAGAGAGTCAAAAGCCGCCCGCGGGAAGCATGCCGCCCGCAGGCGTGCCCACGAAAAGTGGCTCAGGGCTCGTGTGGATCGCGCTGGTCTTACTCGTGGCGGGCGGTGGAGGTGTATACTTTCGCACCCAAAAATCCGCTGATTCAGAGGTGCAGACGGAAACCAAGGTGACAGCCCCCCCGCCGACGGCGGACGTCGCCGCGAAGGCCGCAGCCGAGCTGAACGACGCGCCCCCTCCACCACCTCCCGAAGAGCCGACCGAGGTAAAACCGGACCCGTCCGCCGCAGACTCGGCCAAGACTCAGGCCACTAAATCCAGTGGCGGGTGCAGTGGCACGTGCCAAGGCGCGGAGACGCCCGCGCTGGTGTCGGCGATACGAGCCACGGCGGGTCAAGCCCGAAACTGCTACAACCGAGCTCTGCGTCTCAATACCGGTCTTGAAGGCAAGATGACCGCCAGCGTTCGAGTCGGTCCGAACGGTGCCGCGTGCCAGGTGAATATCGTGGGCGACACTCTCAACGATGCCGGCGTTCGGAGCTGTGTAACTCAGATGTTCCGCGCCAACCCATACCCGGCGCCGCAAGGCGGGTGCGTACAGATCGACGTGCCGTTGAACTTTGTCGCCAAGTAGCCGTCCATGAGGAGCGCGAAGATGAGGGAGCCAACTCTGCCATGTGCCCCGAGCCAAGCATTGCGTCGCTACAAAAGCGCGTGGCTGGGACTCTGCGTGTTCTTGAGCCTGGCCGGATGCGCGTTCTTGAGCGTGGCTGGCTGCGCGGTCGACGGAGCCAACGCAGACTGCCCGCCCATGCCAATCACGGATGATCCCTTCGACCCCAAGCTCGCTAGCTGGCGAGAAGCGGCTGAAGAAAAAGGTTGTGTCACCCCGCGGGGCGAAGCTCTAGGCGATAGTGAAAGTGAGCCATAAAGCCGAATTGGAGGCGACCTCGAGCGTTCCCTCGGAAGTTCGACGTTTCCTATTGTTAGTCGCCTATGATGGTTCGCCCTGGTCAGGCTTCCAGCAACAAGACAATGCCGAGACGGTGGCCGGGCAGCTCGATCGAGCCATCCGGAGTATCGACCCTTTCGCGACGCGCGTCCTTGGAGCGAGCCGTACCGACGCTGGCGTGCATGCTCGACTCCAGCCCGTCACTTTCGACACCAAGCGCAGTTCGCCCCTGTCGCGAGGTTGGGTTCTTGGCTTGACCGGTGCACTGCCCGAATCCATCGCCGTACTCCGTGCTGCCGAAGTGCCTTCCAACTTCGATCCTCGGCGCGAGCCGTTGTGGAAAATCTACCGCTACCGAGTGCTGAGCAGTCCCGTTGCCGATCCCTTCCTCACAAAAAAAGCCTACCGCATTAAAGACCAGCTCAACCTCGAGCTGATGCAAGCCGAGGCGCGCGAGCTGGTCGGCGAACACGATTTCGCTGCCTTCCGCTCCGCCCACGATTGCCGCACCACCACCATAAGGCACCTCCACGCCGTCGACGTCGTCCAGAGTCAGGAGGATGCTCGCCTGATCGACATTGTCGTGCGTGGCGACCGATTTCTCTACAACATGGTCCGAATCATCGCCGGCACCTTAGTCGATGTGGGTCGAGGCAGGCTGAGGCCCGGGGCCGTGCTGCGCGCGCTCGAGTCCAAAACTCGCTCGGACCTAGGCATGACGGCGCCAGCGCACGGCTTGTGTCTCGAATATGTCGAGCTCCCCAACTGGGGACAAGAGGCATGGCCGAGCCCGATCCCAGAAATTCCGCGTCTTTTCTAGGCGCTAGAGGCCAAACGTGGGCCTTTTATGGGCCCCTGCCGCTTTGCGTGCGGAACGCTTTCCTTTCGCACGAAAGGCGCGCTAGCTTCGCCGCGCCTCATGGACTGGAAGAGTAAACTGCTCGAGCAAGGGACCCGTGTCCTGCAAAATCCCAATGTCATGCGCTGGGTATCCGACGATCGCGTGATGAAGCTCGCCGAAGGTCTGATGGACGCGCCAACCCGCCTGGAGGCCGCCTGGAAGATCCTGCGCGACGGGTACGAGTTACCCAACATCGACCCGGCCCTCGACGATGACGTGCCCGCTCCAAAGAAGGTGAACGGGAACGCCCATGCTCATGGCACCAACGGCTTCGCCCGTAGCTCCGGCCCCAACACCGTGACCAGCGAAGAGGCCGACGGAGCCGGCTCCGAAGACATGGAAGAGTCCATGAATCAGCGGCGCAGCCTGGCCACGATTGGCGGCAAAGACGTCTTTGAAAAGTGTTTCAAATTCACGGCCGCCGACAATGCCCGCAAACGCGGCATCTACCCTTTCTTTCGCCCCCTCGACCTAAACGACGGCCCCGAGGCGGAAGTCAATGGCAAGCGCGTCGTGATGTTCGGCTCCAACAACTACCTGGGCCTCACGACACACCCCAAGGTTCGCGAAGCTGCCAAAAATGCCATCGATCGCTTCGGCACCAGCATGACGGGCTCGCGCCTCGTGAACGGTTCGATGCGTCTCCACGAGGAGTTTGAGGACAAGCTGGCGCATTGGCTCGGTAAGGAGTCGGCGCTCGTATTTACGACCGGATATCAGGTCAATATTTCTAGCCTTTCTGCCATCCTCTCGAACAAGAACAGCGTAGCTGTCATCGACAGGAACGTGCACGCCTCCCTCTATGACGGTGTGCGCCTCGGCATGTCGGCGGGGGCCCGGCAAGTTCGTTACAAGCACAACGACGCGGAGTCGCTCGACAATGCCCTCGAAAAGCTCGGTCCAGACGAAGGTGCATTCGTTATTACAGACGGCGTGTTCTCCGCCGAAGGCGAGATCTGTCATCTCGACAAGATCCTAGCCGTCGCTAAGAAGCACGACGCGCGTATCATGGTGGATGACGCGCACGCGCTCGGCGTAATCGGCCCCGGTGGCCGCGGAACGGCGCATCATTTCGGCGTCTCCGACAAGGTCGACTTGATCGGAGGAACCTTCTCTAAATCGTTCGCCTCGATCGGTGGTTACCTCGTCGGCGAACGCAAGGTGCTCGACTACATCCGTCACTTTGCGCCGAGCTTCATGTTTGCCGCAGCCGCCGCGCCACCGAGCGTCGCCGCCGCCATGGCTGCTTTCGAAGTGATGCAAGAAGAGCCGTGGCGCATCGAGAAGCTCCACGAGAACTTCAATTACATGCGTGACGAACTGCGTAAGCTCGGTTTTGAGCTTGGCACCACCGAAACCGCGGTTATCCCGATCTACATTCGTCAAGACCTCCGCACCATCATGATGTGGCGCGATCTGCTCGACGACTACGGCATCTATACCAATCCGTTCATCTCGCCCGGAGTACCCCCGAAGAGCGCGATGTTACGCACAAGCTACATGGCTACGCACGAACGCGTGCACCTGGATCGAGCGCTCGAAGCGTTCGCCAAGGTCGGCAAGAAGTACGGCGTCATCTAAGTCGGGGGACTCGAGCTTCTCATGGCCATTGAAATCCGCTCCGTCGAGCTTGGAGGCAACCTCAAAGACTTTCTCGACGTCGTCGACCTCGTCTACGCACAAGACAAAAACTATGTGCGTTCCCTCGATCTAGATCTCAAAGGTCGTCTTTCGCCCAAAAATCCCTTCTGGCAGCATGCGACTGGCGCCATCTTCGTCGCTTACAAGGATGGCGTCCCGGTGGGCCGGATCACGGCGCAAATCGACAGCGTCTGGAACGAACGCTACGGCACGAAGTCAGCTTTTTTCGGCTTCCTCGATACCATTTCAGACCAGGCCGTCTGCACGCGCTTACTCGAAGAAGTCGAAGCCTACGCCCTAAATCGTGGCATGACGGAGGTGCTCGGCCCCATGAGTTTGAGCTCGAACGAGGAGATGGGTTGCCTCGTCGATGGCTTCGATCGCCCGCCGATGGTCTTTATGCCTCATCATCGCCCCTACCAAGGCACGCTGATTGAGGGCGCGGGTTACGCCAAGAAGAAAGACGTCTTCGCCTGGCGCTACGTCGTAGGCTCCTTGCCGCCACGCGCACAAAGAGCGAGCGAGACCGTTCGAAACCTGCCCGAGGTCACCGCCCGGCACATCGACAAGCGCCACATCGAGCGTGAAATCAACTTGGTGATGGACATCTTCAACGATGCTTGGGCCGAGCATTGGGGATTCGTTCCGCTCACTCGAGCCGAGCTCAAAAAGATGGCGGATGACTTTCGCCTGATTCTGGAGCCCGAGTTGACGCTGATCGTGAGCATCGACGGCGAACCGGCAGCATTTGCCATTGCCGTGCCGAACTTGAACGAACACCTGGGCAAACTTTCGGGCAAACTCTTGCCTACGGGTGCTATTTCGCTGCTTTGGGATCTCAAGGTGAAAGGTTCGAAGACGGCGCGACTGGCCCTGCTCGGTGTGCGCAAGAAGTTCCGCAGTACCAAGAAATATGGGGCCCTCTCCACCTTCATGTACGCCGAGCTCGCCAAGGCTGGCCAACGTCTAGGCATCGAATGGGGCGAGCTGTCGTGGACGCTCGAGGATAACACCCCCGTCAATCTCGGTATCAAGTTGATGGGTGGCACTGTCTATAAAACCTATCGCGTCTATAACAAGGAGCTCACATGACGGTCCTCGTAACCGGTGCCTCAGGCTTCCTCGGTTCGCACGTCGCCGAGCAACTCTCCCTGCGCGGGCGAGCTGTGCGCGCCTTAGTGCGCCGCTCCAGCAATACTAAGTTTCTAAGTACTCTGCCGGGCGTCGAGCTCGTGTATGGCTCGGTCGAAGATGAAGCGAGCGTAGAGCATGCTCTCTCAGGCGCCGAAGCTGTGATCCATGTGGCGGGCCTGGTCAAGGCGCGCTCACCCCGCGAGTTCTATGCCGTCAACACCGGCGGAACGGAGAACGTCGTCCGCGCTGCCAAGAAAACCGGCGTAAAAAGGCTGGTTTTGGTCTCGAGCCAAGCTGTGGGCGGTCCGAGCGCAAAAGGCGGCGATCCAGTGAGCGTTGGCACAGAAACCGCGCCCATCACCGACTACGGCCGCAGCAAACTCGCGGCCGAATGGGCTGTGCTCGAAGCCAAAGACAGCGTCCATTCTGTGATCATCCGGCCCCCTGCCATTTACGGGCCGCGCGACGCCGAGGTGCTGGTTTTTTTCAAGGCGGTCAAGAGCGGAGTTTTGCCCCTCACCAACCCGCTCGATGCAGTCTACTCGATGATCTATGGGCCCGACTGCGCGACGGCTTGCATCCTAGCGCTCGATGCAAACGTCACGAGTGGCTCCAAGTACTTCGTCGAAGACGGCGAGCCCGTGTCGTTCGCGGAAATGATTCGCTTGGTAGAACAGGCCGTAGGGAAGAAAGCCTGGATGCGCGTACCCCTTCCGAGTGGCCTGGTGCGAGCCGCGGCCAAGGTCGTTGAAACCTACGGCAAAGTGACCGATACGCCAGTGATGCTAACGGTCGACAAATGCAACGAGCTTCACGCCTCAAGCTGGGTGTGCGATGGCCGACCAGCGACGACCGATCTTGGATTCCAGCCCCAGGTGCGCTTCCGCGAAGGCGTGCATCTGACGGCGGCCTGGTACCGCGAAAACGGTTGGCTCTAGTTTCTTCGTTTCACTGCGAGTCTTCTTCCGCCGCGAGGCTCCTTCCACCGCGAGTCTCCACCGTGGAACAAGAAAACGCCGCGTCGCCGCTCCCACGAGTGGCCACGCGGCGCTCTAGTCTTCACGCGACGTTCTAGTTTTTCACGCCGCGCCCGCGTTTTATGAGTGCCCTCGTTTTCATGATGCTGAGTGGGACGACGCTTCAGATTACGTCGCCAATGAAGTCGAATGCTTGATAGGCTCGCCCCAGCCACAGCGCCGCGCGACGACGCTCCATGGCGCTGAGCGAATCGCCGGATTCATTCACGGCCGTCCAGAACGACGAACCCAATTGGTCGATCTTGTACATGATAGCCGAGTCAAGCGCGGGCATATCGATGACGCGCCCACCGCCCTCGAGGACCGAACTCAACGCAGCCGAGCTGTCGAGCTGAGTGAAATCCGGTGAACGACCAAAATTCCTCACCACTACGAAGGTGACCGCATTGCCAAAAGTCTGGCGCGCCCGGGCGAGTTCGTTCACAGAGTCGAATCCGCCATCACTCACATGCCAAGAGACCAATCTGACGTTCATGTCGCGAGCGAAAGCGATAACGTCGCCCGCATCCATCCAGCGGCGTAGAGCCCGCGCGCTCTGCGCCGGGAGATCGACCAAAACACGGCGATCAGCGCCCAGGGCGCGATCCATAATCTGATCGGTGCTCGCGAACACCTCCAAATCGGCGGCCTGCGTGAACGGCGAATAGTACCGAAGCAGCGCTCCATGAGAGCTATCAGCATCGACGCCCACGAACGGGTAGTTTCGATCGATCAGATACTGGGCAAGCGTCCGCGCAACGACTGATTTACCAACGCCGCCCTTTTCGCCACCCATCAAATGCACGGTGCTCATAACTCGGTGTTTCGTTGACCCAAGCGATAACGTCAAGGCTATCGCCCCAAATACTTAGCGACGACGAAGCACGTCCAGCCTCGGCCCTTCGGAACAGAAAGTTTTCGCTCGCGAAGATGTCAGCTTTGTTGCCGCTGATGTTCACGCGCCGCCTCGATTGCAGTGAGCGCCGCACTCGCCTTGTTCCAGGTCTCTTTGCACTCGAGGCGCGCTTCGCTATCCGCCACGATACCCGCACCCGCCGAAACCTCGAAATAGCCGTCCTTAGCCAGCACTGTGCGAATGCCGATGGCGAAATCGAGCTCTCGTCCTCGTGTGACGTAACCAATGGCTCCGCCATAAGTGAAACGCGGTTTCAGCTCGAGCTCGCGAATAATCTGCATGGCCCTCACCTTGGGCGCACCCGAGAGCGTACCGGCAGGGAACGTAGCGCGAAGCACGTCCCACGGACCTTGCTGCTCATCCACTTCTCCCTCAACCACGCTCGTGATGTGCATCACATGACTATAACGTTCGACGAAGAGCCGATCGGGCACGCGCACGCTACCCGAGGTCGCGATGCGCCCGATGTCATTGCGGGCTAGATCAATGAGCATGACATGTTCGGCGATCTCTTTGGGATCGCTCATCATCTCCTCGGCGAGCTGCTCGTCTTCAGCCGGATTACGACCGCGACGCCGCGTGCCCGCGATAGGGCGCAGATAGACGCGTCCATTTTCGACTCGCACGAGCGTCTCGGGGCTCGCGCCAGCGATGGCTAAGCTAGGCGCGCCATTTTCAGCCGGAAACTCGAGAAAATACATGTAAGGCGCGGGTGAAAGCACGCGCAAGTAACGGTAAACGTCGAAGGGATCGGTCCCGAGCGTCGGTACGCGGAAGGTGCGGGCCGGTACCACCTGAAAGGCATCGCCGGCCCGGATGTATTCGCGACACGTCTCGACCACACGTGAATAGGCCTCGTCGCTCAGGTTTACCTCGATGTCAGTCGGGCGAGCGGCGGGGTTCGGTGCGGGCAGCGCAGCAAGGATCCGGGCTTCCTTGAGTTCCCGCGAGCAATCTTCAACGTGACCCTCATCAGTACCCGCAATGGTCAACGTTTGCTTCAAATGGTCGAATACGAGCACCGTGCATTCGCTCAAAATGCGCGCAATCGGCCCTTCGACCTCGGCCGGCCAACGCTGAACCTTGGTGGCGAAGTGCACAATTTCATATGCCACAAGGCCCACATGCGCTGTCGCGAAGCGGGCCGCAGGGTCTCGAGCGTCTTCGGCGCCGCTCGGCGCCAGCTCAGCCAGCCGCTGAAAAGGGTCCACGCCCGCCTCTCCGTAGAGCACGATGCGCTTTTTGGGGCGATAACCGACGATCGAATAGCGAGCCCAGCGCTCGCCGCCTTCGACGCTCTCAAGGAGGAATGCGCCGCCTTCATACCGATTCCGCAACGTGGCAAAGGCCACGACGGGGGTTAAACCATCGGCGACCAGGACTTTTTGGAAGATTTCGGGCATGGAAACACTCAGCAAGCGGCAGGTTGGCAGCGAAAATGCCGGCTGGGAAGGGGCCTTTGAGGACGAAGCTGTGATAGCCTCCCCGCCCCCCAAGGCGCCCATGATTGACGATTCTTCCGCACCGCAAAACCCAGCGCCGAGCCAGCTTACGCACGGCTCACCAACCGTGGGTCAGGCCGCGCCTGATCTTGCCGCACGCGGCCAAACCGTTCAGGCGTCATTCTCGGAAGCTCTCCGCTCTCCAAGCTTGATTCACGCTGCAATCGCTCATATCGAGAGCGCGCTCGAAAAAAGCCGTGTCGTCTTCATGGGCAACGCCCTCGACGGCGCGGCCGAGGTGGTCATCGCTCGCGGCGCCCGGCTCTGTCATGTCCTCGATCTGGATGCTCGACGCGTCGCGACAGCCGCGCAGCGCAACGGTGAGCGGCGCATCACTTATTCGCAGCGTTCGGAGGCGAATTTTCGCGACGGCGCGTACGACGTAGCGATCATCCAAGATCTGGCTGAAGAAGCCGTTCCCGCCCATTTGCTCGATGGCCTACGTCGCGCTCTTTCCAATGAAGGCATCGCCGTAGTCGCGGCCAGCGCGGAGCACGGCGCGGCCTTCTTGGGCAATCCGGCGGCTCGCATGGGCTACGCCGATTTCGTGCGCTCGGTGCGCGCGGTTTTTCCCCATGCGATCATCGCGGCGCAAACGCCCTTCTTGGCGAGCGCGATCGTACGCCTCGACCTAGACGAAGCGCCCACCCCCGCGCTCGATAACGCCTTCCTCGAGGGTGAGGCCGACGAAGTCAGCCAATACCTCGCCATTTGCGGGAGCAGCGAGGTACTTCGGCAATTAGATCTCGAAGAGATGTCCGTCGTGCAATTCAAGGCACGTTCGGTGCTCGCTCGCGGTCAAGTCGAACAAGAGACTCTCCTCAATCGCGCCGAGCGCCGCGCCGCAGCCCTCGAAGAAGCGCTCGAGGCCGAGCGCAATCGCCCCCGGGCCTTGGCGCCGGTGGTCGACGTTGAGCCGCTCAAAGAAAAGCTCGACACCAGCGAGCGAGAGCTCGAACGCGTGCGACGCGAACGCAAATGGGCCGATGATAGGGTGCGTCGTCTCGAACGAGAGCTCGAAGAAGCGCTTGAGGCTCAACAGGAACTCGCTAAGGCTCAGGAGCGCATCGCTACCCTGCAGGGACACCTCAAGGACAGCGAAGACGAAGTCGACGAGCTCACCGACAAACTCTTCAAGCTGGAGCCCGAACTCGGCCGTCTGAAGGCGGCACTCGACGCAGCCCAGGGCGCAGCCTCCGAACGAGAGGTTCGAGAGCTCGAAAAGAAGCTCGCGGAGCGTGGGCATCGCGTGCTCGAACTTGAACAACAGCTCACCGAACTCGACGTGGTACTCCGGGCCATGCGCCTTGAGGTGCCCCCCTCGCCCGCCGCACCGGGGAACGCCGAAGCAAAACTTCTCCAGCTATCGACCGAACTCGCCGCCCGCGAAGCTGAACTCCAGAGTCTGCGCTGGACCTTGGCTGCCCAGGTCACGTCACGGTCTTAGGTCACGCACCTACGCCAAATCCGCGGCCCGCGCGCTAGTGTCTCCCCCAAGGCGCCGCGAAAGGGCCCGGCCTGGGCCTTGTCATTTGGCAAAGAATCCTTAGTTTGGCGGCCGAATTGGCCGCCGCGCCCCGGCGTGCCCCACTTCCTGTCCTCTCTTTAGGCCTGCGGCAATGAGCGAAAAACGCGATTATTATGAGGTCCTCATCATTGAGCGCACCGCCAACGAAGACGACATCCGTAAGGCCTACCGCAAGTTAGCGCTCAAATTTCACCCGGATCGCAACAAGGACGATCCGGAGGCCGAGGTCATGTTCAAAGAGGCCACCGAGGCCTACACCATATTGAGTGACGCGCAGAAGCGCGCTCAATACGACCGTTTCGGTCACGCTGGCGTAGGCGGAGGCTTTGATTTTCAAGGCGCCGGTGTGGGCGATATCTTCAGTCACTTCCAGGACATGTTCGCCGATTTCTTTGGCGGCTTCGGGCCCCAAGGCGGTCAGGGGCAGGCGCGGGGCCCCCGTCGAGGGCAAGACACGCGAGTTCGCGCCAGTCTCACGCTGAGCGAGACGATGAGCGGAATCAAGAAAGAGGTTCACGTCCGCGGCGCCGCCCCCTGCGAAGTCTGCGAGGGCAGTGGTGCCAAAGCAGGCACCAAGGCCAGCACTTGTGGCACCTGCCAGGGCTCGGGTCAGGTGGCGACCCAGCGCGGCTTCATCATGTTCTCGTCGACGTGCGGCACTTGCCGCGGCTCGGGGCGGGTCATCAATGAGCCCTGCGCCGAGTGTCACGGCGAAAAATACGTCGAAAAGCGCAAGAAGGTGCTGGTGAGTTTCCCCGCCGGTATCGACGGCGGACAGCGCTTGCGCGTGCCCGGCCAGGGCATGCCCGGCAACCCCGGAGCCGAAGCGGGAGATTTATACGTCGACGTAGAACTCGAACCCGATCCCGACTTCGAGCGCGATGGTTTCGACATCGGAACCCGTCGCAAAATCAGCTTCCCGGAGGCGGCGCTCGGGGGCGAGCTGACGCTCAAACTCCCTGATAGCTCGGACCTAGTCGTGAAGTATGCGGCAGGAGTGCAGCCGGGCACCGTGCTGACCACGCGCAACCGAGGCGTTCCAGAGCTCAGTGGTCGTGGCCGCGGTGATGTACATGTCCTCATAGAAGTGACCATCCCCGAGAAGCTAAGTCGCAAGGCCAAGAAGCTGATCGAAGAGCTCAAGGAAGAGCTCGGTAGCGGTTAGGTCGGAAGTTAGCTCTTGCCGAGCGTTGCTCGTCGCGAGACGCTCGATGGCATGAGGCTGAGGTCGCTCGCTGTTCTATCCCTGGTGGTTCTGTCTAGCAGCCTCGCTTGTGGCGGCGCCAAGGGCAAAGCCAAGGTCTCCACCGAAGCCAAGACCGAAGCTTCTTACGATTTCGACAAAGAAACGCTCGATTCGAACGGCACCGCTAGCCAAGGCTCCGCGCGGACTGAAGCGCCGCAAGGAGATGGCGCTCCGGGCGAACCCGCTCTCCTCGGTGCGCGCCACGACGTACGTCTGAGCGATTCTTCCAAGGCGGTCGCCTGCAAGTGTCTCGCGGCGGTGTTTGGCTCGCCGGACCTAGCCGCGCTGCGCTGGGCCGACGTTCAACCAACGATCGATCCGACGATGCAGATCGTGGTCGCGCTCGAGTCCGAGGGCGTGCCCTGCGATGACGCAAAAGCCCCCAGCGCTTCTTACATGGGCTATCACAAAGACGGTCAGGACATCGTCGTCGATGTAGAAGCCGCCCAGGTGGGCCGGCCCGTGACGCGCGGCGCCATTATACCGCGGCCTGCGGCTGGAGGACGCATCCGTATTTCGGCCCCCCGCGCGCTTCCTTACGGCAAGGCTTCCGAGGGGGATGGTCCGTGCTTGTTATGAGATCTTGAACCGACTGTTCTGCCAGGCTTCGACCGAACGCGGTTGAACCTTGGCGTTTTCGCTCCATCTTCACCCATGACTGGGCTTTCGTTGCGCTCGTCGGGAAACCCGGGACAGACGTCAGTCTGAGGTGGAGCAACGCAGGTGACCTTTCTTCCTCAGATAAATTGATGAGCGCCTCCCGCCGTAGCCAGAATAATAGGTATGTTCGTGATGGAATAGCGACGAAAGGACCTTGTCCGCGTCGGCTTCAAACTTCGCTTCGCTCTTAACCCAGAGTACGGCGTCCGCCTCTTTCATCCCGCTCGCCCAATCAGCGTCGTTATTAGCTATTTGTGATGGCTTGGGATACTTTCCCTGCGCGGCTTCTTCGAAAACGTTGAGCGCCTCGATCGGATATAGACCGTCTTGGTAGCCCCACAAGCCGCGCAAAAGGACGTGCATGGCGCCACACTTCGGAGGCGGCTCTTTTGGCATCGCCCACAACGTCACATCGCCAGGAGAGCTCATCTTGGTCGCGTAGTGCCGTGTGAACTCAAAGAATAGTACGTCTTCCTGTCTCGTAACTGGGTAGTCGTAGTTGTTCCAGGTGATATGTGTGATGCCCAGCTTCTTGTACACATCATACACGTCACGCGCGTTCCTCATGGGGCGGTAGTCAATGACGTGCTGCCAACCAGCCCAGTCGCCGAGCGTGCGTCTGTTGATGCCAAGGTGGACATGGGCCGTGTGTAGAAGAAGCAAAGCGCTTTCGGGCAACTTCTCGCCAATTTCGCGATAAGTGCGCCGAAATCCATCCCACCGCGGACCTGATTCTCCTTCCGGGTTCTTCTGTAGAATGCTGAAAAATGCCTGCATCCGGTCGTGGCCTCCAACCAGCATGAACCGAGAACCCCAACCGACTTGCAGGGCGACTGCGATCACAATCGCGAAGCGCCCAACGAGTCCCGAACGCCATGCAACAGCGAGAGTCGCAGCCGTGACCGCGGCGAACCAAGGTAGGAGCACCTGAAGATTCCGGTCAATGTGGTAGGTGTAACACCAAAGGAAGAGTGCGGCGTAAGAAAGAAGGACCGCCGCAAACAGCCTCGGTCGACGAAAACTGATGAGCGCAATCGGACTCAGCAGCGTGAAAAGTGAGCCGAACGCCGGGAGCCGCTCTCCGAAGACGTACTGAGGGCTCACCGAGAAATTGAGCATTAGCTTAAGCGCCTGTGGCACCGTGCTGGTGAAAGCCGCTTGCGCGATCGCGAATGGGTCGAAAGTCATGCCCTCGAGGTGTGGACCTTGGGTGAAAACCTCAGGCATCAGGGGATAAACAGGGTTCTTATAGAAAATCCAATTGCTGAGCAGGTGTGGCCCGAACGCGAGCACGAAACCGAGTGCATAAAACAGCGGAGCGTATCCCCAGACGCGCAAGGAAACGGCCGGTTGAAACGTCGGATGCGGTTTCCAAACGAAACGCCGGAGCCCGTAATAGAGCCAGCGCAAGATGAGGTAGACGGCGAGCGGAAACACCAAGCCAAAACCTTGGAACTTGGTGTGCATGAGCGCGCCGGCGAACAGCCCGGTAAGGGAGCAATAAAAAATGCCGAGCGTTCGCGCCGCCCGAAGACCCGCGATCAGCATCGGTAGGGCGAAGAAAGCTGCGATATGATCGGAGCCTCCAGCAAAATTCGAGTCGTAGAGGTAGAAGCCGGGAAAGAGAAAGAATACGGCCCAAGCGCCTTGAAGGCGCTTCTCGCCTAAGAGCCAAGCAGAAACTGTTGAAACTCCGAGCAGGGTAAATCCGAGGAGCTGAAGTTCAACCCACTGTGCGCAGAGCCAGTGCAGCGCGGGATGGCCGAGCCCGGGGACCAGGAACGCCCAAGTGTAAAGGACACTCGACAAATGCGGCAGGTTCTTGGGTGTAAAACCAAAGAAGGGGACTATGCGTCCTTCACGCGCATAGTCTTCGGCGATCGTTAGATGGCTCCACGACGCGTCGAAATGAATCGAGGCCGGCGTCGCGCTCTGCAAAATGACGAGAAAGAGAGCAACACAACCAAACGCCCGGATACATTTGACGAGCGGTCTCGCTTCGTAATCCCGTGAATCCGCGCGACGGGGCCGAAGCAGGTGATGAAGATCACCAAGGCCCACGGCAATCAGCGCACTCGGGAGCACAATCGCGAACGTGGGGCTCAGAAGCGCCAATGCGCCGGCGAGGTAGATGAACAGTGCGAAGCCGATGACACCTAGAGTCACTGCATAGAGAAGTCGCTCTCGTGTTCCGCAGTCGATGCGCGGAAAGAAACGCAAAGTGAATGCGCCAAGCGAGCACCACGCTGTACCCAAGAACGCTTGGTAGAGAGCGATCTTCAGATAGTCGGTGATCCACCAAGTTGTTGGCAATCTCTCGGGTGGAACGAGATACCAAACGGCTACACCCGCGCCCACTGCACAAATAAGACTCAAGAGCTGGACCCAAAATGAGTTCGTCTTGAGCCAGCGAAAGCTATGAAGAACCTTCCCGGCCACGAAAAGAAGGCTAGTGGGCGTGACCAGCCTCAGCAAACGACCCATGTCCTTTTCCCCCAAAGCCACTCGCGCTCGCGCTCGCAAAAAGATCGCCGAAGCTCAATCCGATTGACCTCTTCAACGGTTCAACGACGATGCAGCTGGATGGAAGATCTTGAAGTAACCAAGGCGGACTTCGCCCGCTATTTCCCATCAACGCCGTCTGCGCTGTGCATCAAGGAGTGCGCTCGACTCAGCTCGCTCCGCAAGCAAACGTTGAGCGGGCCTTTGCTTGATGTCGGCTGTGGAGACGGCGTGTTCGCGAGCATCGCGTTTCAGGGGCTGGAGGCCTGGGGCATCGATATCAACGAGCACGAAACGAAGCTGGCTGAGAAGTCGGGCGCCTATCACCGGGTCATCACGGGCGACGCGACCAAGCACGAGCTGCCAGAAGCCTACTTTGAGACCTGCGTTGCCAATTGTTCGCTCGAGCACGTACCTCGCCTCGATCTGGCTCTCGGCAGCATCAAGAAGGCGCTCAAGCCGGGCGGGGTCTTCATCACTTACGTCCCCAATCAGGATTGGGCCGAGTCTTTGCTCAGTTATCGAGCGCTCGCGTCACTCAACAAGGGGCTAGCGAAACGACTCCAGCGTTCCATCGACGAGTTCTTCCGGCATGAGCACCTCTACGATCGTCAAGGCTGGCACGACTATGTCGAGCGGGCCGGCTTCAAGGTTCTCAAAGTCGAACCTGTCTTGTCGAATGCGACAACTGTAGCTTTTGAGCTCATGCTTTTGCCGTCTTTGCTGGGCCTAGCCAACAAAAAGCTCACGCGCCGGTGGACGAATTTCCCCGCGCTCCGGGAAAAACTGACCACTCCCGCGTACCAAATTGTGGAAGGTGCGCTCAGCATGGGCGATCGTAAGCCGACGGCGGAGTTCCTCGTCGTAGCCCAAAGGCCGTAAGCTCTATGCAAAACGAACAGCCCGACTACTTCTCGAACCATTCGCTCAAGCTTCGCTTCCCTTGGCGGCTCTATCACGGGCCGATCATTGAGTCGCTGCAACGAGCTATCGACGCGAGCCCTGGTCCAGAGATCTTGAACCTGGGCTCCGGCCCTTTTTTGGAGCTCCCCCTCATTCAGAATCGTCAGGGACGCAACTTCACCGCCTGCGATATCGACGCGCGCGCCATGGCGGAAGCGCGAAGTCGTTTCGGATCTCAACTCAAGGGGACGGATGTGATTGTACCGGGCCAACCCTTGCCTTATCCCGACGAGAGCTTCGACCTCGTCGCGTCGATGGACGTCATCGAGCACATTGTCGATCCCGTACCGTGGGTCAGAGAGGCGCTGCGGGTCCTCAAACCGGGTGGAAAGTTCTTTTTGACGACGCCAAACTATGCCTCGACGTCGCTCAATGTTCTCGAGGCCACCGCGCTCGAGCTTGTGGCACGATTTCAAGGTTTCAGTCGCCGAGACATTCATCCTACCAAGATGACGCCGGCCCGCCTCGAGGGGTTTCTCCGCCAAGCCGGCTCGACCACGATCGAGACCGAGCCCGTAGCGTTCGGCTGGGTGCTCACGGCAAGCGCCAGCAAAAACTGAGCGTCAGCTCAGAAGGGTCGTGCCGGAGAGCGTAATTTTAGGGCTTATCCTTCCCCGACTTCATGAGCTTTTCGATAGTGGTGATCGATAGGCTGGGCGGGGGCGGGGGCGCTAACTCACGAGTCTCGCGCACCGGAACTTTCGTCCACGTAATTTGACGGTGGAGGAGGTAATTCCAGCCACCGACCAACATTATGCCCACCGCATTGGCAAAGTAGCGATTGAGGCCAGCGAACTGGACCAAGACACTGAGAGCCAGCGTCGCTCCCAGAAGTCCCGTCGCCGACACGGCAATGAATGCGAGGAGGCGACGTTTGAAATGTCCCCGACCCCTCGGCAAGCCAGTGTGCCGAAAGCTCCAAAACTCATGAGCGGGAAAGCTAAGCGACAGGGCGACGAAGCCGCTCACGAGTTTGCTGCGTGCGATGCCCCAGCCGAGCGCACGCTGCTCGCTGAGCGCATAGAGAAGCGCCATATCAACCAAAAATGCGAGTGTTCCCACCAACAAGTAGCGCAAGAAAGGTGAGTGTGAGGGATTTTTGAGGCGCAACTTGATGAGATGCAGGAGGTACTCGCGGTACAAGCGAAAGGAGACCTTGGACTCCCCGGCGACTCGCTCACGGAAGACGTAAGGCACCTCAGCGATCCAGCGAATGTCTGAACGACCTACGACCTCGATCAGGATTTTATAGCCGAGCGGATCCATTTCGACTCCAGCCAAGGCTGCGCGTCGCACTAGAAACAATCCGCTCATGGGGTCGGTCAGTCGTCCGAGCACTTCTGGTAAGATCAGAAGGCCAATCAGTTGGGCTCCGCGTGAGAGCATACGGCGCGCTAAGCTCCAATCGCTTACGCCTCCGCCCACCACGTTGCGGCTGCCCACGGCAAGATCAGCTCCGCGACCGATTTGAGCGAGCAGCGGGAGCAGGGTCTCCGGAGGATGCTGAAGGTCCGCATCGATTACGCCCAAAACGTCTCCCCGTGCCACCTGCCAGCCGCGGATAATGGCCGTGGCAAGCCCTCGTTCCCCCCGTCGCGTCACGACCCGCACACTGGGGATACGCAAGGCAATCTCAGCGGCAGTGCGGGAGGTCCCATCGGGGCTGTCGTCATCTACGACGATGAGCTCGAAGCTATCGTCGAGCGCGGGGCGCAATAAAGCGTCGAGCCGCTCGAGGAGGGGCCCGATGTTCTTGGCCTCATTGTAAGTTGGGATGACCAGCGAAAACGCAATGCGCGCTTCAGCGGGCTCGGGGGGCACTACGAGTGCCCCTCGGAACGGAGCCAAAAAGACATCCTCACGGCTCACGATACGCTCACGTCACGTCGGCTCGTGTCGGCTCGACGAGGCGTCAGAAGGAAGTGCATGATGGTCCAAACCAAGGGAGGGAGCAGTCCCCTTTGATCGTGCCCGACGATGCCATAAGGGAGAGAACGTCGCAAACGACAATGTCCATCCGAGAGTTCACTGGGCCTAAATTTTCCCGGATCACGTTAGCAAGAGTGAACCTTGACCCTAGCGTCGGCCCGAAACGATCTAGGGCGCCGCTTGAATACGGACTTGCCGGAAGTGGAGAAACGTTCGCTTGGTAGAGCGAAAACGAATCCACCTCGCCTTGATTTCCGTCAGCTTAGTGCCCCAATCGTCGAAGTTTTCCTTTCTCTTCGCGACTACTCTCCATTCCTTCTGGTCGTCGCTCACTTCAACGACTAACGGCACCGCACGAATCGCGCAGTCGGCACAGTCGTTGCGATTGGCGATCAAGAACCTCTTGATCGTCATCGGGGCTCCAAGGTCGAACTCAATCCAAGGAGAACTTTCCTCATGGGTATGAAAGAAGTATCGAACTTCATCACACTCTTGGCTTGGTGAGACGCATCCGCCTTCGGGTCTCGCCAGGACCGAACTGGTCCGGAAAGGGTAGCCTGTCTCAGCAGCCACCGCCGAACGGTGACTAGAATATGCGAGCCCGCCGGCAATCGCGGCACAGCCTAGAAGTGGAAAAATTAGTCGCAAAATTCGCTTGAACCAAAGCGCGTCGAGCTCCAGCGCAGGAGCTTTGGCCCGCTTGACCCACTCGTTTGCGAGCGCCAAGTACTCCGCGAGTCGCTCCTTGGATGGAGGATCTTCCCACGTGTGGGAATACGACTTGGCAAGCCAAGTCGTCCAAAGTTCGCCAGAGACCGTAGGGTCAACCTTGGCGCGTACCTCGTCCCAAAGCGGCCCATTCAGTTCCAGGGGAACCTCAGTGCGAATGCCTTCGACTTCTACTAAGGCAAGGCCAGACCAATGAACTGACTCGCGGAGGAGCTCGGCTACTAGAGGAATCGCAGCCACTTCGCCGCTCTCGTCTCGAAGCTGAACTAACTCCTCGGCGCCTTCGAGCGATATCTGCGCGCGAGTGATGCACAGCTTGGCTCGTGCCGAAATGCGGGTGAGCCGATCCTCCAACTTTCGTGCGCGAGTTCCCTGCCAAAACCAGTCAAACCAACCCGGTTTCGAGCTAACGATAACAGGTGCGGCGGGGAGGCTGTCTGTGGTCGCCTTGGCGCCAGTAGCGCTGTTTTCAGTGCCTGCTCCTTCGGAGGCTCCTCCAGGTTGAGGAGCTTCTCCTGAGGTGCCCGGGGCACCCATTTGCTGTTCGGGGGTGGGTTCGTTCGACGACACGCCAGTCAGGGATAGCCGAACGCCGGCAGGCCGCCAAGGGCGGCCCGCATCGCTGGGCTCTCGTCCCCCGGAATGCACAAGAGTGCTAGGCGACCCCTCCGGGCGGATGCTAAGGGCTGCCATCTCGGAGTCGCCCTGATGAGCGAAAGTACACGCCCCTCCCCAAGTCCACTCGATCCGGTCGCGCCGCGCTCGCAAGGCACCTCAAGCTCGCAACCCGTCTCGCGCTCGCAAACCCACGCAGCCATCGAAAGGGCCTTGCCACTCCTGGTCCCGACGGCGCTCAAGCTCGTCTGGGTACCGATGGCCCTCGGACTCTTCATCACTTTCGCTGCGCTGGACGATCGACGCGCCTTCGTCCGCAGCAATGCGCTCAGCGTGAGTGGGCGGCAGCTCATGTTAGCGGGCATGGCAGGAGGGGCCTTGACGCTCCTCCTCGGCGCAACAGTGTTCCTGATCGTCCGACCGCGCGCCACCAAACTTCACTCGTTGAGCCGCATTGCGGATACGCTCTTGCCTCTCGCTTGGCTCTGGCCGCTTCCTCTCTTCTTGGACTATCGAGTTTTTGAGGGCACCGGCCTGCTGCGAGTCGCACTGGCCAGCCTTTGGGGCCTCGGTCTCGAGCGCGCCCTGCGAGCGTCTTTTGTCGCACTCAACCTGAAAGGCTCTGATAGGGGACCTTGGCGCATGGGCCGCTTCTTACCTCCCCTGTTGCTGCTGCTCTTGTGCGGCTGGTTTATTTCGTTTTGCGGTCGATACACGGTGCTTGAGCATCGGAGGTTCGGCACAAACGGATTCGATCTGGGGCTCTTCGACAACCTCATGTTTAACCTGAGCCATGGCGAATGGTTCCACGCGACGGTGGACGCTGGGAATCTGAATGGCGGAAATCACCTTCAATACCACGCCAATTTCCTCGCCTACCTTTTCGTGCCGGCCTACTCCATCCACCCAGGCTCTGAGGTCTTGCTTTGGATTCAAGCGGCGATGGTGGGTCTGAGCGCGATTCCTTTCTATCTATTGGCCGCCAGAAGGCTCAAAAACCCCTGGTTTGGGCTCGCCTTCGCTTACCTGTTTATCGTTCACGAGGGCACTCAAAGCCCTGTGTTCTTCGAGTTCCACTTCCTCACGTTGAGCCCCTTCTTTCTGGGATGGACTCTCTATTTTTTTGACCGGGGCTCGAAGGTTCCGCTCATTATCGTGTGGATCCTGGCACTCTTGCTGCGAGAGGATCAGGGTACCGTTTTGGCGGGTGCGGCGCTCGTTTGCCTGATGCGCGGGCAGCGCCCCCTGTGGGCAGCGATCGGAGGCATCGCCGGAATCACCTGGCTGGCTCTGATGCGTTTCGTCGTGATGCCGGCTAATGGTCCACCGGGCGGTTTTCATCAGCATAGTGGCATTTTCCAGGCCATGATCGCTCCGGGGAGCCACGGCTTTGGTGGAGTATTGAAGACCCTCCTTACGAATCCCACCTATGCGCTCGAGAACTTCCTCGAGGGCCGCAAGCTCGAGTACGTGCTCGCCATCGCCGCGCCCTTTCTCCTCCTGCCACTACGCCGCCGCCTATTCTGGATCCTCTTCGTCCCGGCGAGCCTTTTTACGTTGGTTACGACCAACTACGTTCCTTCCGTGAGCACGCGTTTTCAGTACACTATGTATTGGATCCCGATGATGTGTTTCGGCACCCTCTTGATCTTGAGCGACTGGAGCGAGCTCGCCTCGACCAGACATCGAGTGGGAGCTGCGCTCGTTAGCATGTTAGTAGTAGCCACGGCGCTCAGTTGTGATGGCGGGGGACTCTTTCAAAGGCATACGCTGGTCGGTGGTTTTCGCCGTATCGGCTTCGAGATGTCGCCCGACGAAGTAGCTCGCTACGAGGAATTGAGGGAGGTCGCTCGGAGCATCCCCAAAGAGGCGAGCGTGACCGCAACCGAATCGACGGTGCCCCATGTCTCGACGCGCCGAAATATCAGAACATTGCGTCAAGGCGCCGGAGACTCCGAGTACCTGTTGGTGCGCAAGGATGAGGCTCGCAGTGGAGAACAGGCCACGGCACTCCTAGCGGCATATCGTTCTGAACGTTGGGGTCTCCTCACCGCCACCAAGCACTTTCAGCTGTGGCGCCAAGGAGCGGACACAAAGCCAAATCGAGCCGCGATGCGCGCGCTGGGTCAGCGGGTGGACTAGTCCTTGTTTCACCCTGAGATAAGGCCAGACGTTATTTGGGTAAGCACGCAGGCGCGACGCACGTGCGCGAGGCGTGAAAAAGGAGGGCCTTCGGCAGTTTGCCTCCAACGCTTCCGCGCCCCGGATCGCTCATGTCCTGGAGGCAACATCTCGCCGAGAACAATAGAGGGTACGGATCTTGCAGTTGTTTTGTCGTTATGAAGAAATGGTACTCTAACCTGCTGATAGCCCTAACTCTTGGTGAGGCGGCGCTGGGCTGCGTGGCACACGATGGCACACTTGACGTGAACGCGAACGGCGGTCACCCAGACGGCGGCTCATCATCAGGTGGAGAGGTAACGACAGGCGGTGGCGACGGTGGCGACACAGGCGGTGGCGACACAGGCGGTGGCGACACAGGCGGTGGCGACACAGGCGGTGGCGACACAGGCGGTGGCGACACAGGCGGCGCTTCCGCCGGAGGTTCACGCCCAACGCTCCCTCCCGAACCACAGTGGTGGGACGCCTGCACGCAGACGGCTTCGACAGACATCATACTTTCAACAGACGCAAATGGCTGCCAAGCCTGTCGTGTACTGACACCCGAACTCGAGCCCCAGGTTTTTCGAATGGAGCTGGTGGGCTCCACGTGCGGGGGACCCGGCTTTCAGCTTGGACGGGGCTGGATAGGCTGCGGTTGGGTACTCACTCGGGCGTTGGGCGATCAGGGCGACGGTCCCTACGAGGGCACTTTCCGGATCGTTGACGACGTCATAGGGCTGGGTGGTGCGGCCGCCGCGAGCGAAGATACGGCGAGCGGTGGGCTGTTCGTATACAATCCTACCCAAGGGCTCTTGCCCCAGCCGCCTTTCGAGTGCCGCTACGCCATCTACGGCGAAGAAGTTCTCCCAACGGACTGCGATTCGTGGAAGCAGGTGTGTTGTCCAGCCGGTGAAGTTTGCGACGAGGCATTGCAACCCTGATTGAAGGGACGGAGCCAGCGAGACACTGCGCACGGACGCGTTGCTCTTACTCCGCTGGGCATGTTCATCTCGGCAATCAACACGCGCACGATCGGTGACTGGGCGGGGGCGGCAACACGTCATCGACTACCGCCCGATGAGGAACGCGCGAGACGTTTACGATGCCCACAAGAAACTCGGTATTACTCACACCACGTGGAACAAAGGTGGCATATATCCCCTCGAACGCCTCGGCGTCTTCGAAGAGACGCCTTCGATCAAGTATCCGAAACCCAAGCAGGTTGCCGATAGCGACACCAAGTGGGCCAAACTGATAGCCATTGTGTGATTACTCGACGCGAATGCGCACTTGGCGAAAGTGGAGGAAGGTCTTCTTCAGCGAGCGAAAACGAATCCAACGCGCCTTTTTACCAATCTTGAGATACCACTCGTCGAAGGCTTTGTCGTTCCGCGCAATTTCCGTCCAGTGTTGGTGGTCGCTTGAAATCTCCGCGACGAGCGGGATCGCCCGATCTGGGCAGTATTCGCAGTCGTTGCGATTGCCGATTTTCACACTTTGCACCTGAGATTCGCGGCGCAAATCAAACTCGATCCATGGCTGATTTTCTTCCCTTGTGTGGAAGAAATAGCGCGCTTCAGCGCATTCCTGACTCGGCGAGACGCAGCCATCGCCTGTCGCTGAGCTCGCTGTCCACGGGAAAGCCGTCTCTCGCGCTACAACTTCTCGATAAGACGTGTAGGCGAAAAGACCGACGCCAACGCTAGCCAGAATTACTGGTACCCCAATTCGGTAGGTGCGGCGGAACCAGATGGCGTCGAGCTTCAGAGATGCACGTTTGGCAAATCGGATCAGCTGCGAAGTGACATCGAGGAGCTCATTCATCCGAGATCGCGTCGGCGGTACGTCCCAGAATTTTTCTACGGGCTGAGATAGCCATTCGCGCCAGAGTTCGTTGCTCCCCTTGAGTCCGACTTCAGTGCATACGGTCTGCCAGCCAACTCCGGTCAGTTCCGGTTCGGCGCCTCGAAAGCTCTGGTGTTGTTGTTCAAGGATAGCAAGTGCCGCGTAGGATGCGGCGGCCTTCAGAAGGCCAACCGCGGGGACGAAGGCCGCCGAATCAGCCTCTGCTCTCTGCACATGTACGAGTTGCTCCGCGGCGTCGAGCGTCCTCCGGGCGCGATCGGTGAAAACCTTGGCTCGGTCTGAAATCGTGGAAGCTTCGGCACGGAGTGCTCCTGCGCGTCTTCCCTGCCAAACCCACTCCCCAATAGATCGTCGAATCTTGCTAGAATGATCGGCCACCTTTGTTTTGGGAATCGGCTCCTGCTGTTCGGTGGAAGGCGCTCTTTCCGGAGACTCCGCGTGACGCTCGTTCGATGGCACGGGCGAGGAAGCTAGTCCGTGCCGCTTCCTCCGCCAAGCCTCGGATTAATGAGGCTGTCGCGCCATGATTAGCGATTCCAACGCGGCCGGCGCAAGCGGCGCTGGCGCACTACCCAAGCCCGCCCGCGTCCTCGCTCAACTCGATATGTCTTCCAAAGGCGTGTCCCGTCTGAGTGAAAGTACACAGAAATTCGGACGCGCTCTCGCCAACTATAGGTTCGCTAAAGTATTCGAACGAGGAGCGGATCAAGAATACAACGAAGCAATACCACTCCGCCTTCGGCAATCAGGTTCCGAAGGAGTTCGAGGTAAGGCTTTTGCGCTGCCACGGAATATCCGAAGACGCTATTATGAGACCCACTCCCTTGCTGGTGGGTCACGGTTTTTGCACTCACCGGGAGCCGTGAAACACATCCGACCCAACGTCTCCGCGAGGCGACACTGAATCGCCCCGAAAATCCCGGAGGCTGTTTCACTTGAATCCGACCACCATGGCCGGGTTCGCCTGTTCTTGATGATACGTTGCCTCGTACTCGACCGGCGGCACGAAGCCGAGCGGACCGAG
>Ga0164241_10000320_pt1 | contig 101179 bp, 96 predicted proteins | sample OricomyardsoilBY_FD_108780 | JGI IMG/M metagenome (GOLD analysis project Ga0164241, IMG submission 108780) | Backyard soil microbial communities from Emeryville, California, USA - Original compost - Back yard soil (BY) | ecosystem: Environmental > Terrestrial > Soil > Unclassified | place... | reverse complement strand
GTCCTCCACGGCGGCGCGGGCCGAACCCACGTTGAAATCCATGTAGGTGAGCATGCTGTGCTGCGCGACGTGGAAGCGCACGGCGATGGCGGCGGGGTTGCCCTCCTGCAGCTCGAAGTCGATATTGCTCATGCCGCTGTAGAACGTGAACTCGCTGCCGTCCACGACGGGCTGGCCCGGCTGGGAGCGCTGGTCGGTGAAATGCACCATGTAGCGCCGCTCGCCCTTCTGGAAGCCGGGCGTGTTCGCGCCCAGCACGAATACCGGCCGCTTCGCGCCGAAGCCGATGAGCCGGATGCCGCGGTTCACGTAAACCGTCTTGCCCAGCCGGTAGCGGCCTTCGGGGATGAACACCACGCCCGAACCCTGCACGCGGTTGATGGCCTGCTGGAGCGCGTCGGCATCGTCGCTGATGCCATCGGCTTTGGCGCCGGCCTCGCGGTTGAATTCAACCGCGCGCGGATCGTCGGGCTTTTTGGGATAGATGGACTGCGCCTGTGTTGCTGCCGAAGCGAACGCGAGACCGAGAACCAGCAGCGCGGCACAGGCGGAACCGAGGGCGCGGCGAACCGCGCCGGAAGACAACAGGGATGTGTTGATCATGGGGAGGGAAAGCGGTGGATCGGCAGGCATACTGACCCAATCGTGGGAGGGCCGCAAACGCGGGCGGGTGGCGCCCTGCGGCGCCGCGCTGACCCGCATGCTGATGGATCTGGGACAGACACCGCCGTGACCATGCATCTACGTTCGAATCTGCTTGTCGCATCGCTATGGTGGTCCTTCGCAATCTGCGGCGTTGTCGCCGCTGCGGAGCCCGGCGACGGATTCGACGTCACGCACTACGCGCTGACGCTGACGCCGGATATCGACCGGAAGTCCGTGCTCGGCAGCGAGCGCATCACGTTGCGCGTCACGACGACCGGGTTGAGCCGCCTCGCATTTTCCGGCAATGGGCTGACGATCGATGATGCGCGGCTCGACGGTGTCCCGGTCGGCATTGCGCAGGAGGACGACCAATGGGTGTTCGAGCTGCGCGAGCCGCTCGCTGCAGGTGCAACCGCGACGCTGTCGCTGTCGTTTCACGGCAAGCCGGCGCGCGGCTTCGCCGGGTCTGCAACATCGCTGTACACGAGCTACTTTGCCTGCGACTGGATGATCTGCCTGCAGGATCGCAATGCCGACAAGGCGCTGTTCTCGCTGGATCTGCTTGTACCGCAGGGCATGGACACGCTGTCGCTCGGCAGTCGCGACAAACCGCAATCAACGCCCGTTGGACTGGCGATCCATCGATGGCGGACCTCGATCCCTTACTCGCCGTATCTGTTCGGTTTCACGGTCGGGCGCTACGCGAGAGTCGAGCAGCGCGTCGGTGGCTCGAAGCTCGTAGTGGTCAGTGACGCCGTCGATGCGTCCGATCTGCAAAGGCGCTTCGCCGATACGAAGGCAATGGTCCGCTTCCTGTCGGACAAGGCGGGCCTGCCTCTGCCCGCTGGCGGATACACGCAACTGCTCGTTGCCGGAGGCGAAGCCCAGGAAGCCGCAACCTATTCGGTGCTCGGCACCGATACGGTTCCGGACGAACCCGGCGACTCTGGAAAAGACTGGGCGATCGTGCACGAACTCGCGCACCAGTGGTGGGGCAATCTCGTCACCTGCGCGACGTGGCGGGACTTCTGGTTGAACGAAGGCATCACGACCTTCATGACCGCAGCGTGGAAAGAGCACCGCTACGGGCGCGCGGCCTACGTCGCCGAGCTCGATGTCGCGCGTGCCCGCCTCGCGAAGGCCGGCGAGCTCGGCTTCGACAAGCCGCTCGCCTGGACCGGCGAATATCCGTCGATCGGAACGAGGCGCGCAATCCAGTACAGCAAGGGCGCATTGTTCATGGACCTTCTGCGCCGTGAACTCGGCGAGCGCGCGTTCTGGTCGGGTCTGCGCAAATTCACGCGCGACCACGCCGGTGGAACCGTCACCAGCATCGACCTGCAGCGCGCGATGGAACGATCCAGCCGACGTGACCTGAGTGCGTTGTTTGCGACCTGGGTTTTCGACGGCGATCCGCAGCCGCGCCACAACCGGCCATAGGAGTCCGCATGAATCGCTTGCGATACGGCGTTGTCCTGCTGCTTGGGTTGATCGCGGCCGCCTCAGCTGCGGATGAAACCGTCCTCGAAGAGGTGCTCATCACTGGCGAGCAGCCGGGCCCCGGCTTGTGGCAGGCGAGCAAGATGACGCCGGATGGCGAGCACACCGTCTGGCTGCTGGGCACGTTGAGTCCGTTGCCGAAGAACATGGTGTGGAAATCCCGCAAGGTCGAACGCATCCTGGCTGAATCACAGCGTGTGATTGCGTGGGTGAACATCGACGTTGACATCAAGGCCAATCCTTTCTCGGTCATCGGATCGCTGCCCAGCCTGGTCAATGCCGATCAAAACCCAGGCGGCGCGAAGTTGCGGGAAGTATTGCCCCAGGAGGTGTATGCGAACTGGCTCGTGCTCAAAGCCAGATATCTCGGTACAAATGAAAATGTCGAACGCGTGCGACCGACGTGGGCCTGGTACAACCTGGACCTGGCCGCACGTCGCAAATCGGGCCTGACGTTCGACGCCACGATCGATTCAGCGGTCGAGAAGATGGCAAAGAAGCAGCGCGTCAGGATCGAGCGGCCGGAAGTCGAAATGAAGGTCAGGATCGCCAAACCGCGCGCGATCCTCAAGAAGTACAAAGAGACGCCTTTTCCCGATACCGAATGTTTTGCCGATTCCCTCGCGCGACTCGAAGGCAGGATCGACGCGCTGCAAGCTCGCGCAATAGCCTGGGCCGTCGGCGATCTGGAAACGCTGCGCACGACGTCTATCGACACGACCAGGGACTGCAAGCAGATATTCGACGAGGCGATCCAGAGCGGCCAATTGGCCGATGAAGTCGGCGCACGCGAGCTGTACGAGGAAAACAAGCGCGAGATGGAACGCGCTGCGCTGGCCGGGATCGACAAGTGGCTGAAGGCCCTGGATAAGTCCGTGGTAGCCCACAAGTCGACTCTTGCGCTGGCACCGATCGGCAACCTGATGTCCGAAGGCGGATTGGTTGCGGCGCTCCGCGCGCGGGGCTACGAGATCAAATTGCCGCAGTAGCGGTCACACACCTGAGCAGCGCGCAATGCCTTCCCGCTTCGTCTTCGTCACAGTTCAATCCGGCGCCGAGCGCGCCTTGAAGAGCGAGATCGCGCGCGAGCATCCTGAACTCAAGTTCGCGTTCTCCCGGCCGGGCTTCGTCACGTTTCGCTCGGCGGATGATCTCGCAAGCGACTTCGTGCTGCGCACCGTGTTCGCGCGTACCTGGGGCTTCTCGCTCGGCAAAGTCAGCGGCAGCGACGACTCGCAGCGTGCACGCGAGGCATGGCGGCTCATCGGCGAGCACCTGCCGGATGAACCGATCCACGATCTGCACGTCTGGCAGCGGGATCGCGCGCTTCCCGGCGATGAAGGTTACGACGGCACCGCCGACGAACTCGTGCGCTCGCTCGGCGCGCTGCTCATCGAGAATCGACCGGCTGCCAGCAAGCCGCGCATCGCGAACAGCGCGGACGCCATCGGCGATCTTGTGCTCGTCGAACGCGACGAATGGTGGCTCGGCTGGCATCGCGCGAATACCCCGGAGACGCGCTGGCCCGGCGGCGTGCCGCCGATCGCGCTGCCCCCGCGCATGATCTCGCGCGCCTACCTCAAGATCGTCGAAGCGCTCGAGTGGTCGGAGCTTCCGATCCAGCCCGGCAACCGCTGCGTCGAGATCGGCAGCGCGCCCGGCGGGTCGTGCCTTGCGCTGCTCGAGCGCGGCTTGCTCGTAACGGGCATCGATCCGGCCGGGATGGATTCCGAAGTACTCGCGCACCCCAACTTCACGCACATCCGCGCGATTGCGAAGCACGTCAAGCGCGGGATATTCCGCGAATGCCGCTGGCTCGTCATGGACGCGAACGTCGCGCCGAACTACACGCTCGACACGCTCGACGGCGTGCTGGGGCAGGGCGGCGCCCGGCCCGAAGGTCTCGTGTTGACGTTGAAGCTGACCGACCCAGCGCTCGCGGAGAAACTGCCCGCGATTGCCGAGCGCATCCGCCGCTATGGCTACGGCCGCGTGCGGATGCGGCAGCTCGCGTACAACCGACAGGAGATCTGCGTCGTCGTCGATCGGGCTATCGCCGGGAAGTAATCAGATGGCCGGTCCTGCCCGCTTGGCAGCCCCTGATTTCGTCGCATTCCGCAAACCATTGGCCTTGCGACTCATCTGCATCAAAGTGCGCGACGCCGCGCGCAAGCCGAAGGAAAGCGTGCAGGAACTGGGTCTGCAGGAAGGCATGACGGTGGTGGATGTCGCCGCCGGTGGTGGCTGGTTCACGCGCGTGCTGTCCGCCGCGGTGGGCCCGAAAGGCAAGGTGATCGCGCAGTTCGGCCAGGGTGGCCTGCGCAACAACAACGGCCAGGCCCAGCGGGACATGGCGAAGGAACTGGGCAATGTCGAGCCCTTCTTCGAGGCCATGAGCGCCATCCCGGCGAACTCGGCGGACGCGGCGGTTACCGCGATGAACCTGCACGATGCCATGAGCAGCGAGGAGTCGGGCCTCGCCTTCGTGAAGAACATCTACAACGCGCTGAAGCCGGGCGGCGTCGCCGCCATCATCGACCACGCGGGCAGCGAGGGCGTCAACAACCGCGCCCTGCATCGCATGACGCCGGCCTCGGCAAAGGCGCTGATCGAGAAGGCCGGCTTCCAGATCGTCAAGGAATCGAAGGTGCTGGCCAACCCGAAGGATGACCACACGAAGGAGTCGCACGACACGTCACTGGGGCGTGCCACCGACCAGTTCTTCTTCGTGGTGCGCAAGCCGAAGTAGCGGACTCTGGCTGTTGACCCTTGTGCCGCTGCTGCGGGGCGCCACGCCGAGCTGAAGCGCCGGCAGCACGAGAGCCAACCCCTCGTGCCTCGGCCTTCGTGCAAGTTAACGGGTGGTGCAAACCAACTTCAATCTCGAATTGATTGAAGTTGAGCGGAGACCCACCTCAATTCTTAATTACCCTCCCCCTCCCCCATACCCTCCCGAATTTCCGTAGTAGACCATGTAGTAGAAATTGTATTGGACAAGTTGATCGTAGTTCAGCGGATTCAGGTTGTTCGAATTCGCCGCGGCTGTCGACAAGGCATAATTCGCCGCATCTATCACGCACCCAGCAAAATCGTCAGGGTAATTTTGCTGACAATACTGGGTGACGATGTAGGCCCAGCTGCCATATAAGGCTTGAGCCTCCGAATATGCGTCCGCACTTGCTGGGATAGACCAGCAGGCTGAAGCCACAGCCACAGCCGCCAGTATTTTTTTCCTAAGGTTTAATTTCATTCTCGATCCTCCATTGATCTTTAGTTTGTTGCTCACCTGACTAGATGGTCTGCATTTGGTATGCACAGATAACTGACCATCAAGAGATCCGTCTCTCAATAACTCGGCGACTGTATATGACAAAGAGAAGGCTTGACAGTGGTTGCGAAGAACTGCTGCGCTGCAGTGACGTCGCATTTCCGTTCACTAGGTAGACATCGTAGTGGCGCGGGGCAGGTGTTGACGTCAAGGAACAGCAAGTGCTAACCACCAATGACTGACCGCTTACTGCAAAAGCAATTGCCTAGCGATCCTTAGGTCACCCTTCGCTTCTGTGAATATTGGGTGTGCATGTATAGTTCGTAAGCACATACGGACGTGACTAACGCCTGAAGCTAGGGATTGCTGAACAAATAGCGGGACAAAGCCTGAACGTGGCTTTTCGCTGCAGGCCATGCCCGCGCCGAGGGTCTATGCGTCTACGTGTGCTGTCGGTTTCGCCCACAGCTCTGGTTGCCTCGCTCCACTCAACCCAATTGAAGGACCGTAACCCATGAAGATCGTTGCCTCGGTCTGTGCTGGCATCGCCTTGGTAGCCAGCATCATTGCAGTGAGCTCTTGGTTGGATCTGCGGAAGCAACGTGAGGTGAACGCGGCCCGGCCAGAAAGGCAAATTGCAGTTCCACTCCCTGTCAGCCTTCCGGCTTTGCCACCGCCAAACACCGCAGTGGCGGCTGTTACTCCCCCTGATACGCAAGTCAGCAAGCCAGAACCTTCCATTTCTTCGCCTACGATCAATGATCGATTGGCCACGGTGTTTTTTAGCCCTGAACGCAAGAAGGAATTATTGAAAGACCCGAACTTTAGGAAGAGTTTGCGCGTGCAGGCGCTCCTACTGTTGAAGCAGAACTACCCCGACCTTGCCCAGGAACTGGGTCTGTCACAAGACGAGTCCGATAGGCTTTTTGACCTTCTGGCTGACGACAATTTTGCCAGAAAGGATTCCTTTATCGCAGGCGCAGAGACCAATGCAACAGAAGTGCATAGAACACAGCTGGAACTTAACCACCAACTGGAAGAGTCCGTGCGGGTCCAGTTGGGCGATAAATACCCGCTGTGGCAGACCTATCAGCAGACTCGTCCGGCGCGCGCCCAGGTCGCTTCTCTGCGTGGGCAACTAACGCTCGCGGGAATGCCGTTGTCTTCAGAACAGTACAAGTCACTCACGACCGTGTGGATTACCGAGCAGCAACGCCAGGCAGAAGAGAAAAGGTTCATGCCGCAAAGCGCTCCCGGCAACCCTTCGGATCCCGAGTATCGTGCACGGAAAGAAGAGAATATTCGTCGAAGGCTTGATGCGGCCGCACCTTATGTCGATGACAATCAGCTGTCAGTGATGCGCAGACTAATGCAACAAGAATCCATGCAAGAGATGGCGCTCCGCAACAGTGCGGCGCAGCACCCGCAAATGCCTGCGCAATAGCCAGTAGCGTAACCATGAAAGCTGTTGTCGCTGTCTGCGCGGGAATCGCACTGGTAGCCAGCATCGTTGCAGTGAGCTTGCAGCTGGAGCTGCGGAAGGAACGTGCGGTGACCGCGACCTTGCGGAGGCAGCGATCCGAAGTTCGATCTCCCATCAACCACACTGCTGCGCCACCGCCAGAAGCCGCGCCGCCAGCCACGGTGGCGGATGCCACGAGCACAGAAGACCTTGGGGATCGGAAGCTGAAACTCGCTCAACTACGCACGAATATCGAGGGCTTCTACCCGGGTCTCGCCCAAGAAGTGGGTCTTTCAAAACAGGAGGCAGACAGACTGTTCGACCTGTTGGCCGAAAGCCAGCTCGCCAGGATGGCGAGTGGCTCCTCGCTCGCCGCTTCCGACCGCATGCTGGAAGACTCCATCCAGGCCCTGCTGGGCGGCAGGTATACGCAATGGCAGGTCTATCAGCAGACCCTCTCGGTACGCCCCCAGGTCGCCGCCATGGTCACGCAGCTTGCACAAGCCGAAAAGTCACTGTCTGCGCTACAGATCAAAGCACTCACGACGGCCTTGATTGCCGAGCGACAACGCCAGTTACAGGAGGGAATGTCCAATCAACCAGCCCCTTCCCAGATGATGGAGGAGTCGCTGAAACGCAAGGAAGAAAACAATCGTCGAATGCTGGAAGTGGCTGCCAATTACCTCAATGCCACTCAGCTTGAAATGCTACGCGAACAAATGGAGCGGCAGATTTCCGTGAGCCGGTAGATGCTGCGCACGCAATAGCTCACCTTCTGCGCACCCAGGGCAGCACGAGTTCCGACGTGCCGCCCCCGGTGCGCACGCGCCAGGTCACGTTCTGGTCCACGCCGGGTCGTGCCTGGAACGTCCCTTCATCGGCGCCGGCCAGCGACAGGCGAATGCGATGGCCGGCCTTGAACACCCACGACACCGGCATCAGGTCGAACTCGAGGGTCACGGTACGTCCATCGGCCAGCGGTGCGGGGTCATGATCCGACTTGCGGTAACCGTGATACGGCAATGCGGGCTTCACACGCAGCTTTGCTCCGGCTGCAGCGATGGTCTGCGCGGGACGCAGGCGGTGGAAATCGGCACGCAGTTCACCCTCGCTGACCAGCAGCGAGGTGCCATCCGACGCCACGTCCTCCAGGTACGCGTACACATCCGTGCTGGATGCATTGGCACCGAGTTCGATGCGCACGATGGGATGCCCGGTGATTTCGCGCGCCGCAGTCAGTGGCGCGGCGGTGTACTCCAGCCGATGTGCACGCCCTGAATCCAGCGACAGCGGCGCGCGCACCGACGCGATGCCGTAGTTCCAGCGATTCGCATCCTGCGACAGCGAAGTCGCGTGCGGATCGACCTTCCAGGTGTCCTCGCCCGCGGGCGCCTTGCCATCCACCAGCGTTCCGCCCGAAGCCAGTGACAGCGTCCAGCCGCGCGCACGCTTGAGCGGCCATTCGTCCTCGCGCCGCCAGCCCTCTCCCATCACGTAGATCAGCACCGGCGGTTCCTTCTCGAAGCCGTTGCGCACCCCGCGCACATAGCGATCGAAGAAGCGCAGCTTCTCGCCGAGCGTGATGGCATTGGAGGTCTGCCCGTCGCCGAAGTGGCGCAGATACGCGTTGTCACCGGGCCTGGCCGGCAGGCCCGAGTGCGCGGTGGGCGCCATCATCAACCGCGTGGGTGCATGGCCGGCCAGCGTGCCGAACCACTGCGTGGTATCGCGCGCGTGGTAGTCGTACCAGCCGCCGCGGTTGTAGACCGCAATGCCCGCCGCAGCGATGCGGTCCGCGCGATCCAGAGGATCCAGGTCGGCATAAGTGACGCCATCTGCATTCAACGCCGAATCGCGGAACGGCGCCTTGCCCACGATGTCGGCAGTGAGGATGCCGTTGGCGCCGTGCGCGAGGGTGGCTTGATAAAACAATCCGGCGCGCTGGCTGCCATCGGCGTACTGCGGCGTTCCATCGAGGAAACTGCCCTTGCCCGTCGGGTAACGCGGAATCTCGTCGATCAGCTGCCCATCGCCGTCCTCGTCGATCACCGGCACCGAAGGCCAGCGCCCGCGGCCCGCGGGGTCGTACTCATTGCGATCATCCAGGCCCATGGCCGCATAGGCGACGCGGCCGATGGCGAGATTCAGGATGCCGCCGGGGTAATACAAGGAGGTGTAGTCATCGAAGCCGGCGATCTCCGGAAAGATGGCCTTCAATGCCGGCGGCTTCTCACCGGCCGTGACGAACTGTGAGAAGCCCTGGAAGGACACGCCGATCATGCCGACCTTGCCGTCGGACCAGGGCTGCCGCGCGATCCAATTGATGAGGTCACGCCCGTCGCGACCGATCTGCGGACCGCGATCGATGGCGCGGAACCCGAAGCTCGCGCCGCTGCCGCGCATCTCGGCCACCGCCACGGCATAGCCATGGCCGGTGTAGAAATCGATCTCTGCCTGTTCCATGCCGGTGCGGATGGCGCCCGTGACCGGATCGATGCTCTCGCGGTGCCCGGGCATGTACCACAGCAACACCGGAAAGCGCGTCGCGGCCGGGCCCTCAGCGGGCAGGTACCAGGTCATCGCCAGCCGCGTGCCATCCTGCATGGGCACGAACCCGGCGTGGCGTTGCCAGGCGCCGTATTGCGCGGCGGGAATGGGCGCAGCGACGAAGGGATGCGGCGCAGCCCCTGCGCCGCTGCAGGCACACAGCAACAGCGCGACGGCGAGGTGCCGCGTCATCTTCAGTCTTCCGGCTTCCAGGGAGAGGGCATGCGGTACGGCACCGTCATGAACACCGCCTCGATCTGCCGGATCTTCCCCTGCGGGGTGATCTTGAACAGCTCCAGCAGGTAATAGGAGTGCGGTCGCCGATAGCGCGACGTGGTCTTCTCGCCGTTGGCGAGCGTGTAGTCCCCGAGCCGGCCCGCATGGTCGATGAAGCCACCGGCCAGCACCAGGCCCCGCTCCACGTCCACCAGCGGGAAGCGCCTTCCGCGCAGCCGGTCGTCGTAGCGGAAGCTGCCGGTCCTGAACTGCGCCTCGCAGCCCAGCGCCATGAGCGGGCTGATGCGCACCGCCTCCGGGTTGTTGGTGGTGCGATAGCCGTTCTCCGTGCGATCGCACTTCGCGTCGAACTGCGTGAACAACGTGCCGTCGTTGAGCTGCAGCGTGTCGAAGTAGCCATCGGCGATGGAGATCAGCCGCTCGCGCGGCAGGCGCGCCGCCGCCGGGATGACTTCATTGAAGATGGGCTTGTCGATGAACTCCGGGTCCGCCATGTAGTTCGCCTCGTCCGCCTTGCGCCGGACCAGCGTTTCCACTTCGACCACCTGCTTCTGCGCAACCTTCAGGCGCAACACAAACGGCGACACCGCGCCGTTCTCGTCCACTGCGCCGAAGTAACCCACTTCGCCGGTATCCGGGTCGGCCATCTTCAGCTGGTAGCTGCCGAGCTTCGTCAACGTGCCCCACAGGCCGTCGCCCACGGGCAGCATCACGTTGTTTTCGGAGTTGTGGACCACGGGGGCCCAGGGAACCTTGGCGATGTCGCGCCTGGCCAAGGCGGCGAGGTACTGGTCCAGCACGCCGTACAGGCAATTGCGGTCGCAGCTCAGGGCCAGCGGCGCGGAGTTGGTGGTGGGGGCGGCGGCGGAGGAGGGCATCACGACGCCCACCGCGACCACCGCGGAGGCCGCGAGGATGACGGCGATCTGCCGCATTCTGTCGTACATGGGTTCTTTCATTTGATGCGCAGGTTAGCCGTGCGGAGTCGAACAGTTCAACAAGTCCGCCGGAACGGAATCAGGCCTGCGGCCGGCCTCCCTCGCTGATCGGGCCGCGGTCGCGCGGGCTGCCACGAACCAGCCCGCGCGGTGTGATACTCCCGCACCCGCTTCGTATATTTCCCCGATGACAACGGAAGTGCGGAATTCGACCCTGCTGTGGAAGATGGCTGCGACGCCGGTGGACTGGGACGCCGTCTACGCCGAGCAGCTGCCGCGCGTCTACAACTACCTGCGCTACCGCACCGGCAACGAGGCAGTGGCCGAAGAGCTGTGTGCGCGCACCTTCGAGAAGGCCTGGCGCGAACGACGCAGCTACCGCTCCGACCTTGCGGGTGTTGCCACCTGGCTGCTGCGGATCGCGCGCAACACGGCCATCGACTACCGGCGCACCTGGCGCGGGCATGAGCCGCTGGATGATGGTCTGGCGGCGCCGCTGGAAGGAACCCCGGAAGAAGAAGCCCTGATTGACTCCAACTTCGCGCGGCTGTCGGTACTGGTCGGCGCATTGCCCGAACGCGAGCGCGAACTGCTGGCGCTCAAGTACGGCGCTGGCGCCACGAATCGCGCCATTGCCGCGGTCACCGGACTGTCTGAATCGAATGTCGGCACCATCATTCACCGCGCCGTGCAGCGCCTGCGCACCGAGTGGTGAGAGGAGTACACATGGACGATCAATTCCTGTACGGCGCATGGCGCCACCCGCGGCCGGAACTGGTGGCGCGCATCCGCGCGCGACTCGAACGGCAGGAGCTGCAGCCACCCTCCCTGCATCGGCCGAGGCCGATGCTGCGCGCCGCGGCCTATGCCGCTGCGGCCGTGCTCACGGCCAGCGCCTTCGCACTGCCATCGGTCCGCGCCGGCGCGGTCGCGTTCCTGGATCTGTTCCGCGTCGTGAATTTCGCGCCGATTCCGATCCAGTCCGGGCGCATGCGGGAACTCGGATCGCGCAGCGACCTGGATCTGCCGAGCCTGCTCGGGGAGCAGATCCAGGTGGTGAAGGATGCCGGCGAACCGCTCGCAGTCCCGGATGCGAATGCAGCCGGCGCCTTCGCCGGCATCCGCATGCGCATGCCCCTGTGGTTGCCGCGTGACATGCAACCGGCCGGCTTCGAAGTGCTGGCCGAGGGCGAAACGCGCGTCACGCTGAACGCCGGCAGGTTGCAGACCTTGCTCGACCTGCTGGGCATCGGCGATGTGCGCGTCCCCACCAGCGCCGATGGACAGACGGCAACGCTGCATGTGCCGCGCATCGCGCGCGCGCTGTTCCGCGATTCGCAGCGCACGGTGATGCTGTGGCAGGCGCGGCAGCCGCTGGCGGAGATACCGACCGGCGCCGATGTGCCGGCACTGGCGCAGATCGGCCTGCGCATCCTCGGCGTGGAGTCGAACGAGGCCTACTCCTTCGCGCACGCCATCGACTGGCGCACCACGCTGCTGGTGCCGGTGCCCGCGGATGTCGCCGCATTCCGGCAGGTGCTGGTCCAGGGCAATGCCGGTCTGCTGATCGAGAGCCGGCGGGCCGCTGGGTCCGGCATTGGTCCGCGTCCGATGGTGCAGATCATGTGGTCGGCGGGCGGTTCGGTGTATGTACTGACAGGCAACATCCGGTCGGAGGAGCTGTTCGAGATGGCGCAGTCGCTGCAGTGAGTGTGGTGAGCGCGGCCATCCAGACGCAGGGTCTGTGCCGGCAATTCGGCGCGAACCTTGCCGTCGCGGATCTGTCGCTGCAGATCGGCCGCGGCGAGGTGTTCGGCTTCCTCGGTCCCAACGGTGCCGGCAAGACCACCTCGATCAAGATGCTGCTCGGGCTGGTGGCGCCCTCCGGCGGCAGCGCCACGGTGCTGGGCGCGCCGCTGGGCGATCGCCGCGCGCGCAATCGCATCGGCTTCCTGCCCGAGCATTTCCGCTTTCACGATGCGCTGTCGGCGCGCGAGCTGTTGCGCGTGCATGGCCGCCTGCATGGGCTGCGCGGCGCCGTGCTGGAACGGCGCGTCGAGGATTTGCTGGACCGGGTCGACCTGCATGACGCGGCGGACCGGCCGCTGCGCCAGTTCAGCAAGGGCATGACGCAGCGCGCGGGCCTGGCCCAGGCGCTGATCGCGGAGCCGGAACTGGTATTCCTCGACGAACCCACCTCGGGGCTCGATCCGCTCGGTCGCGTGCTGGTGCGCCGGGTGATCGAAGACCTGCGCCGGCAGGGCGCCAGCGTGTTCCTGAATTCCCACCTGCTCGGCGAGGTGGAAGCCACCTGCGACCGCGTCGTGTTCGTGAAGCAGGGCCGCGTGGTGCATGAGTTGTCGCTGACTGCGGCGCCGACCTCGCTCGATGTGGAGATGCGCATCGACCGCGTGGACAACGTGGTGCTCGAAGGGCTCACCGCCTATGGCGAGCAGGTGCGCTTCGACGGCGGCCATGTGCGGCTGCGCGTGCAATCCGACGAGGTGGTGCCGCAGATCGCCCGCTGGCTGGTGGGCCTCGGCGTGGGCATCCATGCACTGGGCGGGCGCCGCAAATCCCTCGAGGAATGGTTCATCGAAGTGATGGGCGAAGACCAGAGGCCGGGATAGTCGATGCAGGGAATACTCGCCATCGCGCACCTGACCTGGATCGAGGCCCGCCGCCGGCGCATCGTGCTGGCGGCGGTGCTGTGCGGGCTGGCCTTCCTGCTGGTGTTCGGGACGGTCATCCACTTCACGTCGATCGACCCGGTCCCCGTGAGTTCGCCGCTGAATCGCATCAAGTTGCAGGCGATGTCGCTGCTCGGCCTGTACGCCGTGAATTTCCTGGTGGCGGCGTTCGCCGTGATGCTGCCGGTGGATACGCTGTCCGGCGAGATCGCATCCGGAGTGATGCAGACCATCGCGGCGAAGCCCGTGCGGCGCATCGACATCCTGCTCGGCAAGTGGCTGGTGTACTGGCTGATACTGGCGGGCTACATCCTGCTGCTGTCGCTGGGCGTCGTCGGCATCATGTGGTTCCTGCGCGGCTTTGCCCAGGTCAACCTGCCCGCGGCGCTGGGCCTGATGCAGCTGGAGGCCAGCGTGCTGCTGTCCATCACGCTCGCCGGCGGGGCGCGTCTTTCCACCGTCACCAACGGCATCGTCGCGTTCGCGTTCTTCTCGCTGGGGTTCATCGGCGGCTGGATCGAACAGATCGGCGTCTTCGTGGGCAGCCCTGCTTCGCGCTACATCGGCACGGCCATCAGCCTGGTGATTCCCACCGACGCGATGTGGCGACTGGCGATGTACCTGCTGCAACCGCCGGTGATGTCGCGGATACAGCTGGGACCGTTCTCTTCCGGCGCGGTGCCCAGCATGGCCATGGTTTGGTGGGCGGTGGCGTATGCGGTGGGTGTGTTCTGGCTCGCGGCGCGCTGGTTTCGGCGGCGGGCGCTGTAGCAGCGACCCATCGGGGCCGCTCAGTCGATGGCGATGGTCCCCATTGCCGTGGCGCCGCTACGCAGATCCACCGCATCCTCGCCTGCATGCCGCGTGAAGGTGTCCTCCGGATCGTCCGAATCCCAGGTCCACGCTTCCAGGTAGTAAAGGCCGCGGTCGAAGGTCGCTGACTCCGTGCCTGCGGGCACCTGCGTCACGTCCACGAAGCTCGAAGGCGGCGAAGCATCGAGCACCTCATTCAGCGACAGCGTCGCCACCAACGCGCCTTCCCGCGTCACCAGCAGCACACCGCGGTCATACCGGCCGGGGTTCTGCACCGTGATGGTGGCCTGCACGGTGCCCGGCACGGATGCAGCGGGCAGGTCGATTGCCGGCACGCTGAATGTCGCGGTATCCGAGGCCGAACTTGCCGGCCGCAGCGTCGTGCCCGCCAGCGCTCCATTGCCGTAGTGTGGCGACAGCGCGGCTACGCCATAACGCGACGCACCTTCCTCCGGCGTGCCGGAACGTGGCAGCACGTCGATGCCATACGTGCCGTAGGAAATCTTCGTGGCACGCGACAGCTTCACCGGTTCCGCGAATCTGCCGCTCACCGGGTCCACCGCCGCGGTGTGGACGAGATGAGGCTCATCTTCCCCTGGCAGCGTCTGGTAGAACCCGATCTTCGCGCCGCGCTGTGCCACTGGCGCGTCCTCGTCGATGTCCGCTTCGTACGAGTCGGCACGTTCCGGCGCGATGACCGCCGCCAGCAATGGCGCGGCGTCCGGTGCCGCTTCGGACACCGGAGCATCGCGGACGACGATGGTCTGGATGCCGGGGCCATGGATGACGAGGTCGTACTCGGTGGTGTCCTCATCCTCATCCAGTTGCAGCGGATACAGCACGAAGGAGCCATTGGGGCTGACATGCGTACTGCGCACGGCGACCCAGCGGCCCAGTTGCTCGTCAAGCTTCTCGGCCGTGACCTGGATGTCGGGCCGCGCCGTGCCGACGAGCCCGAGCTGCGTCAGGATCACGACGCCGCGTATCGCGCCAACTTCCTCGGGATCGAACGCCTCAAGCGTGGGGTTCAGCAGGAAGCCGGTCTCATCGTCGTAACGGAACTCGGTGAGATCCCGTGCCGCATCGAACAGCAGCTGCATGGTGGTGATATCGGAAACCGATTCCTTCACCTTCAGTTCCAGCTCCATGCCGACGCCCTGGTCGGGGTTCAGCACTTGCAGCGGCCGCGTCTGTTCGTCGCCATCCTCGTCGATCCAGGTGACCTCGTTGTTGAACTCGGCGTCGAGGTCGTCGGCGGAGTCGTACAGGTCCTCGTCGGGGCTGGCCAGGAACAGGCGGATCTGCCGATAGGTGCCGGCGGGGAGCTTCAGTTTTGCGGCGATGGTCTGCAGCCTTGCATCCGTCAGGTCGACCAGGTTCAGGGTGATGGGGTCATCCAGATCGAAGCCCTGCCAGTTGCCGTCGGTCGGCACCGCCGTGGCGCTGTCGTTGAACCAGATCGCCTTCACCGTGACCAGCACCCGCGAGTAGCGCGCGGCGACCACGGCGGTGGCATCGACCTGCACGCGGGTTTCGCAGGCGGCGAGCGCGAGGCAGCCCGCAAGCGCCAGAGTCAGTCGTCGGAATATCGCCATGGGCATGAATATGACTTGCGCGCCCTCGTGCCCGCAACACGTGACGCGAGCTTAATGACGCTCAGGCCGCGCCTGCCGACACCGGGGATGGCGGGCGGCCCGCATCTCCTCCGGAATCATTGACTGCGTGAGCTGCCACATCACGGTCGGGCGTGCCGATCGATTTCATCGCGGCCTCCCCGGGCGCTGATCCGCTACACTTGCGCCATGCTGTACATCAAGGCGTTCCACATCCTGGCCATCATTTCGTGGATGGCGGGCATTTTCTACCTGCCGCGCATCTTCGTGCACTACGTGGAAGGGCGCAGCGCCGGCGAGGACGTGCGGCGCCTGAAGGTGATGGCGAAGAAGCTGTACCACTTCACCAGCATGATGGCGGTGTTCGCGCTGGCCAGCGGCATCTGGCTGGCCACGTATTTCGGGTTCAAGTCGGGCTGGCTGCACGCCAAGCTGACCATGGTGGTGCTGCTGATCGCGTACCACATCTCCATGCGCGTCTACATGAAGCGCATGCAGGTGGATGGCCGGCTGCCTGCCGCCACCACGCTGCGCTGGTACAACGAGCTGCCGCTGCTGATCCTCGCCGCCATCCTGTATCTGGTGGTGCTCAAGCCGTTCTAGTCGACGCCGCGCGTAGGCCCTTTCCGGCAGACGCTGCGCCTGTGGGGCGCGAACATGCGCGCATGCATGCTGACCAGCACGAGCTGTTTCCCGCCGGCCCGCCGCTGCCCGCCGGGTTCCTGTACCGCGAGGATTTCATCCCGCCGCAGCAGGAAGCGCACCTGCTCGAGAACATCGCCACATTGCCGCTCAGCGAGTCGCGCTACCGGCAGTGGACGGCCAAGCGCCGCACGCTGAGCTTCGGCGGCAGCTACGACTTCACGCACCTGCAGCTGAATCCGGCCGAGCCGATTCCGGAATTCCTGCATCCGCTGCGCGCAACCCTGGCGGACTGGGCGGGCATCCCCGCCGAGGCCTGCACGCATGCCAGCATCGCCGAGTACCGCGCCGGCACCCAGCTCGGCTGGCATCGCGATGTGCCGGATTTCGACGTGGTGCTGGGGGCTTCGCTGCGGGGCATGGCGCGCATGCGCTTCCGCCCGTATCCGCCGCGCCCGGGCTGGACGCGTGAGGCGCTGGCCATCGACCTGAAACCGCGCTCGGGCTACATCATCCGCGATGCCGCGCGCTGGCAGTGGCAGCACGCCATCTCGCCGACCAGGGAACTGCGCTACTCCATCACCTTCCGCACCCTGCGATAATCGCGCCCCATGGCGCCACCGGTGAAGGAATTCGTTTCCGCGGAATCGCTGCTGCGCGATTCATTCGAGCTCGGCATGCAGATCGTGCGCAGCGGCTTCCGGCCCACGTTCCTGGTAGGGGTGTGGCGCGGTGGCGCGCCCGTGGGCATCGCCGTGCAGGAAGTGCTGGAATTCCACGGCATCGAATGCGACCACCTGGCGATCCGCACTTCCTCGTACACCGGCATCGGCGAGGCACAGCCCACCGTGCGCGTGCATGCCATCGACTACCTGGTGTCGCGCCTCACGGCCAGCGACAACCTGCTGCTGATCGACGATGTGTTCGATTCAGGCCGCAGCCTGGAAGCAGCGCTGCGGGAGCTGGCGGGCCGCTGCCGGCGCAACATGCCGGAGAACGTGCGCATCGCCACGGTGTATTACAAGCCCGGCCGCAACCGCACGCAGCTGGTGCCGGATTTCCACGTGCGGGCCACCGACCAGTGGCTGGTGTTCCCGCATGAGCTGCAGGGCCTGTCGCGCGAGGAGATCCTCGCGAGCAAGCCGCTGGACCAGGGCTTCTTCAAGCCCTGATGCAATTCAGGCGGCCTGGTCGTCGCGCCGCAGGCCGCGCTGCAGGGACTGCACTGCGGAGGTGCCGAGCAGCGTCAGCGTGGCAAGGACGTGGAAAGACAGTGTGGACATGATGGCGTAGTACATGGTCGCTTCCTTGTGTGGAGGTGAGGCCATGTTGGCCGTGAATCGTGAAAGCACTGTGGCCGCACTGAGGATGTAGTTCACAGTTTTGTGCATTGGCGATTCCGGCACCGCCTCAGTCACGGGGTCAGCAGCGTTTCACCATATTCGGGGCCTGCGGCCCACCAGCAGTGCCACGCAGGCAAGCGCGGCCAGCAGCGCAATCCACAGGCCCAGCAGGCCATCGAAACCACCCACCAGCAGGTAGTTGGGCACGCCGGGACTGGAGACCCTGCGGAACACCGTGATGGCGGCGACGAAACCGGCGTGCAGGCCGATGCAGGCGGCGATGTCGCCCCAGCGCCGCCGCACCAGTGCCAGCAGCAGGCCCACGCACCACAGCGCGAGCGCGGCGTCGAGGATGGACAGGGGTTGCGCATAGGTGGCGAAGAAGCCCCGCAGCGCGACGAAGCCGCTGCGGAAGTCGACTTCCCCGTAGGGCACCCCGTTCGCGCGACCCAGAAAATGCACCGCGGCATACAGCGCCGGCACCGCGAACAGGGCCCAGCGCGTTGCGCCCACGCGCTGCAACGCGCCCTGCAAGGCGCCACGGAAGAAGGTCTCCTCGATCAGGGCCACGGCAAGCCCCGTGGTCAGCCCCTTCGCGAGCAGCACTGCCCAGCCACCTGCATCGGTGGGTACGCGGGCATTCCATACGCGTACATCGAGCAGGAACAGCGTCCACAGCGCGACCAGCATCAGCGCGAGGCCGGCAACGAGCCCGATGGCCATGCGCCGCAGGAACCGCGCGCGCGATGCCGCGAACCCCAGCAGCTCCCGGTCGAACAAGCGGTAGTGCCGCAGCAGCCAGACTGAAATCACGATCACGCCCAGCATGGTCAGCCGCGAGAACACGCGATGCAGCGGAAACACCTGCACTGGCGCCAGCGCTGCCTGCACCCATGGGCTCAGGATGGCCGCGAACAGCATCGCGGCCAGCAGCGCCAGTACGAAGGCGAGGAAGATCCGCCAGGCGGAAGGCAATGCGACAGCGGCGTTGAACGGGTCGCGGGACATGCCGCAAATCAGCAGGTGGCCGCGGCGTGCGCCAGGTAACGGTCGCAGGCGCTGCCGATGCGCCGCAGGAACGCACGACCGGTGGTGGTCACGGCAAGACGGTCATCGGTGAGCGTCAGCAGTCCGTCGTCACGCAATGCCACGAGCTGCGCCTGGGCTTCCGGCCACCATGCGGCATCGTGCAGGCCGGCATCGAGGCGCACGGCGGCACCGGAAAACAGCGTCCACAGCAGCGTGCGGATCCGCAGGTCCTCCGTATCCAGTACATGTCCGCGTTGCAGCGGCAGTTCGCCGGCGGCCACCCGCATCTCGTACTGCTGCAGGTTCTTCTCGTTCTGCGCATAGGCCGCGCGCGCCGCGCCGATCGCCGAGGTGCCGAGGCCGATCAAGGCATCCGTGTGGCTGGCAGTGAAGCCCATGAAGTTGCGCGACAGCCGCCCCGCGGCCAGCGCCGGCACCAGCGGATCGCCCACCAGTGCGTACTGGTCGAAGCCGATCTCCGCGTAGCCCTGCGCGCCCATGCATTGCCGGCCCAGCAGGAACAGTGCGTGCCGCTGCGCCATGTCCGGCAGGTCGGCTTCGGTGTAGCGGCGCTGGCTGGGCTTGATCCACGGCACATGCGCGTAGGGCAGGAAGGAGATGCGCTCGGGCCGCAGCCGCGCCACCACATCGAAGGTGGCGGCCAGGCTGTCGGTGGTCTGCAGCGGCAGGCCGTAGATCAGGTCGAAGCTGATGTTGTCGAAACCCAGCGCGCGGGCGGTGTCCACCAGTTCGCGCACCTGCTCTTCGGTCTGGCCGCGATTGACGATCTCCAGCACGCGCGTGTCGAAGTCCTGCACGCCGATGCTCAGCCGGTTGAAGCCATGCCGGCGCAGCACCGAGAGTTGCTCGCGCGTGGTGTTGCGCGGGTCGGCCTCGATGGCGAAGTCCGCGCCATCGCCGCGTTGCGCATGCTGCAGCAGGCCGTCGAGCAGCTGATCCAGTACGCCGGCCGGCAGATACGTGGGCGAGCCGCCGCCCAGGTGCAACTCGCCCAGCATCAGCGTGCGGGCGCCCAATGCACTGCGATACAGCGCGTATTCGCGCAGCAGTGTCTCCACATAGGGCGCGGCCATTGCGTGGTTGCGCACCAGCCGCATGTTGCAGCCGCAGAAGGTGCACAGCGACTGGCAGAACGGAATGTGCACGTACAGGCCGGCGCGCGCATCGGCGGGCGCCAGCGCTTCAGTCAACCAACCCAGCCAGTTCGCAGCCGTTGGCGCCGCACCCCAGTGCGTGACGGTGGGATAACTGGTGTATCGCGGACCGGGGCCGCCGTGGCGCGCGAGCAGCCCTGGCGACAGCGGTGTCACCCGAAGATCTCCCGCTGCAGCGACACGAAGCGGCGCACATTGGCTTCCGGTGTCCGTTGCAGCACGCCATGGCCAAGGCCGCAGATCCAGCCACGGCGCAATTCGGCCGGCAGCGACCTGATGCGCGTGAACCATTCGGTGAGCTGCTGCTCCAGCTGCGCGTATGGCAGATGCAACCACTCCGGATCGACATTGCCCTGGATACACCAGCGGTCGCCGTACTTCGCCAGCACCTCGCCGAGGTCATGCCGCCAGTCGATGCCGAGGCACTGGAAGGGCAGATCGCGCAGCTGATCCCAGTACGCCGGGCCGGTGCCGCGGGAGTAGTAGGTGACCGGCGTATGCGCATCCAGCTTGCGGAAGCGCGCCAGCAGGTCGGCGAGCACGGGCACCACATGCTGGCCATAGGCCGCGGCGTCGATCTCGCCGGCGGCGGTGTCGAACAGCGCGATGTTCCCGGCACCGGCGCCGGACTGCAGCGCCATGTTGGCGGCGAGCAGATCCAGCAACTTGGCGTTGAAGGCCTGGTACACGCCGTTGTCCAGTCCGCCCAGCGCTTCCTTCGCTCTCTCGTGCGAACCGGCCGCGGCGTACACATACAGCGTCCATGGCCCGCCGACGAAACCGATCAGCCCCTTGTCGGGGCGCAGCCGCGCGCGCGTGAGCCGCATGGCCTCAGCCTGGAAGTTCATGCGGTCGGCGCGCCATGCACCGCCGGTGAGCTTCTCCACATCGAGTGGCGCCTTCAAATGGAAGGCCAGTTTCGGACCCGGATCGTAGGTGAGGCCCATCCCCAGTGTTTCCAGCGGAAACAGCAGGTCGGAGAACAGGATGGCGGCATCGAAGTTGAATTCATGCACCGGCCCCAGCGCCACCTCCGCGGCGAGCCGGGGCTGCTTGCACAGCGCCAGGAAATCGTTGTGCCGCTTCAGCATCTGGTAGTGCGAGTGGTAGCGGCCTGCCTGGCGCATCATCCATACCGGCGGACGGCCGGTGTTGCGACGGTGCAGGGCAGCGGTGAGTGTGGTCTCGGTCATCATGCGCTCTCTAGTTGATAGCCCACGCCGCGGATGCTGCGGATGGTGGCGGGATTGGCGGGGTCGGCTTCCACCAGCCTGCGCAGCCGCAGGATGAAGTTGTCGACGGTGCGTTCGGTGGGGAATTCATCCGGCGCCCAGGCGCGCGCCAGGATCTCGTCGCGGCTCACCGCGCGGCCGGCGCTTTCCAGCAGCAGCTTGAGCACCGCGCATTCCTTGTGCGTCAGCCGGTGCGTCGTGCCACCGCTCTCGGCGGTGAAGCGATCGAAATCCACGCTGGCGATGCCGATGCGCACCGGGCTCGGCGCATTCGCGCCGCGTGCGGAGATCTCGCCGGCGCGCTTCAGCATGTTGTGGATGCGCAGTACCAGTTCGCGGAACGAGAAAGGCTTGGTGAGGTAGTCGTCGGCGCCGAGTTCGAGACCGCGGATACGGTCCTCGGGTGATCCCCACGCGGTGAGGAACAGCATGGCGGTGGCCGGGCTGACTTCGCGCAGATGCCGGCCCACCTCGAAGCCATTGCCATCGGGCAGGCCGACATCCAGCACGGCGGCGGCAAAGGCGCGCGAGCCCAGTGCCTCGCGCGCGGCGGCGACGCTCGCCGCATGCGTCACGGCGAAGCCCTCGGCACCCAGCCGCTCCACCAGCGTGCGGGCGACGTTCGGGTCGTCCTCCACGAGCAGCAGGGTGGTGGCACTCACGCCGGCCCCGCTTACGCGCCGGTCCTGAACCGCAGCGTGACGGCGAAGCCGCCGCCGGGTGCATTGGCGAATTCGACGCTGCCACCCATGCGCTCCATCAGCACACGCACCAGGTACAGCCCGACGCCGGTGCCGCGCGATTCACCGCCGCGCAGGAACATGCTGCCGAGCTTCGACGCATCGCCCTGGTAGCCGCGTCCGTCATCGCGATACACCAGTAGCGCGCCCTGCGGCGCGGGCAGTGCCTGCACATCGAGGTGCACCGGCTCGCGCTCGCCATGGCGCAGCGAGTTCTCCACCAGGTTGCGCAGGATCAGCTGCAGCGCCGCGGTATCGCCGCGCACCGGTGGCAGCGCCGGCGCGATGTTCACGCTGAGCTCGGCGCCTTCACCTTCGGACGCGACGATGGTGCGCAAGGTGCGCTCCAGCCACTGGTCCAGGCGGATGGCCTGTTCGGCCAGCGTGCCACCGCCTTCGATGCGCGCCAGCTCCAGTGTCTTGTCGATCTGCGATTCCAGCCGGTGCGTATCCACCAGCAGCCGTTCGATCAGTTCCTGCGAGGGCTCGCCCGCGGCAATGGCCTCGGTCTGCAGCCGCACGCTGGTCAGCGGCGTGCGCAGCTCATGCGTCAGCGCGGCGAAGAAGGCCTGCGTGCCGCGCGCGCGGCGGATATCGCGGCGGTAGTACCAGAACAGCGCGCCGGAAATCGTCACCAGCAGCAGCAGGAAGGTGCCGCCTTCCCAGAACACCATGCGGTGCGTGCGCTGCTGCTCGGCAAGGACCTCTTCCTCCGACACGCCAGCCATCTGCGACAGCTCGGCGATGTGGAAGGACTGGTCCAGCATGTGGCTGGCCCACCAGAACACCAGCGCCAGGATCACGACCAGCCACACGCCCGCGAGGATGGCCACGCGCCGCGACTGCCGCACCGGGCGGATGCTCAGGGCGCCTTTGCTGTCCATCTGCGCCACTCTTCAACCGAGGGAAAGGCGAGGTAGTTGCGCACGCCGCTGGCGCGGATGTGCTCGGCGGTCTTGCCGGCACCGCTGGCATGCCAGGCCGCGGAGCTGGCGAACTGCCGGCCGCGTTCGAACTGGGCCGTGCTGCTCCAATATATATGTGTGGCCGCGGCGAGCGCTGCCGCGTCGGGCAACGCCCCTTCTCTTGCTGAGTAGGTGGCGATGACGTTGGCTCCGGCCCAGCTGCCGGCCTGCCAGGGATCCACCGCGGCCGCATGCGTCAGCACATCCCATTGCGCCGGCGCGGGCAGACGCAGCAGTGGTTCGGCGATGAGCTGCGCGGTGGCTTCCGCGCCCAGCCCTTCGCCGCAGCCCTGCACCCACACGCCCTGCGCGGCCAGTGCGAACCAGCTCTTCGTGCCCGATGTCCACACTTTCTTTCCGACCAGGGCCGGTGCGGCACCGGCCGGCAAGGCCCGCGAGTGCGCGACGAACACCGCCTCATGGCGCAGCCGCTGCGCCAGTGCAGTGGCATCGAGCAGCGCGGTAGTCGTGGACTTCTCCACAACGCTGCCATCCCAGGCGTGTACTGCACCGGTGTGCGTGGGCAGCGGCGCATCCGGCAGGAAGCGACGTTCGGCGATGTCGCGGTCCATGGCATTGCGGCCGGCGACGCGCAGCAGGCCGCCCATGCCTGGCAGCCACGACAGCGCGGCGCCGAAGCGCTGGTGGCAGCCACCACCATGTTCGCCCAGCAAGGAGCGCTCGATGGTGACGGCCTGACGCGTCGGCGCATCCTCGAGCACCGCGAGCAGGGCGCGTGTGGCCGCATCGTCCGCGCGGCACTCGATGGCCAGCGCACCCTGGCCCGGCGCGCCCGGCGAATCCGTCAGCGGCAGCAGCATCAGGTTCAGGCCATCGAGCAGCCCGGTGAGCAATTGCCGTCCCTGCCGTTCGGTGGCGGTGTCCGCATACAGGCGTGACAGCCCCGCGGTGGCCAGCACCACGCCATCGAGATGCCGCTCACTGCCGCGCTTCTCATGCAGGCGCCGCAGCCGGCTGTCCACATTGCCGCGCAGGTTCTCCAGCATCACGCGACCCTGTGCTGCGTGGGGCAAGGCACTGGCAAGGAAACGCGGCAGCAGTTCCGCGCGCCGCGGCGAGGAGGTGCCGATGCGCAGGCTGGCGCCGTCGGCCAGGCGCTGCGGCACATCCGGCGCGAACAGCGCGAAGTCGCGCGGATTGGCGCGCTTCGGCACGGCGGCAAGCACCAGGTCCGGTGGGCGTTCCAGCGCCAGGTCCTTCAGCGAATGCACGGTGAAATCCACCTCGCGCTCGCGCAGCGCGATGTCCAGTTCCGCCGTGAAGAACTCCTTGCCATCGATCTGCGACAGCGGCTTGTCCAGCACGCGGTCGCCACGCGTCTCGATGCCCACCAGCTCCACTTCCAGCCCGGGGTGCGCGGCGCGCAATGCGGCCGCCACCTGGCTGCTCTGCACCCAGGCCAGCGCCGAGCGCCGCGTGCCGAGCCGCAGTGTGTGCTTCATGCTCATGGGATGGCGATTCTAGTGGCTGAAGGCGCCGAACACGGCGAGATCTTCCCAGCCATGGTTCGAACTGCCGGCGCGCGAACCATCGGCATCATCGAGCCGCGCGAGCTGCGCCTTGTTCAGGCAGGCGCGGCGCGCGCGCGCCAGCTGCAGCTCGCGCTGCGAGGCCTGGGTATCGCGCAGGCCGAAGAGATCAGTGAGCGTGGCCAGCCGCGGCATGCCAGCCCAGGCTGTGCCGGCGGCGTCGTGGATGCCCAGGTGCAGCACGCGGCCGGTGCCGTGGCCATGCTGCTGCCACAGCTGCACGCGCTGCGCGTCGCGCGCGACATCGGCCGGGATGCACAGCACCACGTCATGCGCGCGCAGCCATGCCGCCTCTTCGGCCTCCACGGCAGGTTCCAGCAGCTGCACGCGATGCGGTGCCGGCGCAGCGCGCTGCCGCGACAGCATGGCTGCGCCGCGCTCGCGGCTGCGGTTCCACACCAGCACTTCACCGCTATCGAGGAAGGGCAGGATGGTTTCGGCGAGCTGCCCGGCACCTATCAATAGAGTGGGTCCGGTGAGGGTGCCGCCCAGCAGGCGCCGCACCAGCGAGCCATAGGTGGCACTGCCCAGGCTCACCACGTATTCGCTGCGGATTTCCTTCGTGTCCTGCAGCAGGCGCTGCATCCACGGGCGCAGTGCCTTGGCATGCTCGGGTTGCGCCACCTCGTAATCGCGCCAGGCCTGCTTGATCTGCCCGAGAATTTCGGTCTCGCCGGCAATCTCGCTCTCCAGTCCGCAGGCCAGCTGCAGCAGGAAGCGGTAGGCCTCGGCGCCGACATGGCGTTCGTAACCGGCGGCAGCGGCCGCGCTGCCGTCGGGCTGGTCCTGTGCCGCCGCGATGCCGATGCGCACTTCACGCAGGCAGGTACCGAGCACGCAGGCCGCCGGCAGCAACGCGTTGGGGGTGCGCTCCTGGGTGCGGCGATTCAGCACGATGAGGTCGGCGAGGGCCATGGGGAAAGCGTAGTGAGCGCCCCCATGGCAATTGTCACGGCCGCGTCACAGCCCCTCTTCCTTGCGCGCCTGCTGCACCGAGGACCGGGCATGGCTGCGGTCGTAGAACGCCGTCAGCTTCGGGTAGCCGGAGATGTCGAGCCCGAGCCGCGACCGCCAGCTGAGGACCACGTACAGGTAGGCATCGGCCACGGTGAAGTTGTCGCCGGTCAGGAAGGGTTTGTCCCCCAGCGCCTTCTCCACGAAACCCAGGCGCATCAGCACGTATTCGCGCGCCGCTGCCTTGGCTTCCTCGGAGGTGGTGGGACGGAACAGCGGCGAGACCTGCTTGTGCACTTCGCCGTTCACGAAGGCCAGCCACTCGACCACCTTGAAGAACCCCAGCGATCCGGCCTTCGGCGCCAGGGCGCCCTTCGGATCCAGCGTGGAGATGTAGCTGAGCACGGCCACATTCTCGGTGAGTACCGTGCCGTCATCCAGCACCAGCACCGGTACGTAGCCCTTGGGGTTGATGTCGGCGAGGTTACTGCCATCCGTCGCTTTCTTCGTGCCGCGCTCGACTTCGAAGGCCTCGAACTTCTGGCCGGCTTCGAGCAGGGAGATATAGGAGGCGAGCGAACAGGCGCCCTTCAGGTAGTACAGCTTCATGGCAGCTCCGGTTGAACAGGAAGAAGGGGCGTGGATTCTAAGCCACCGCAACATCCGGAATGAAGGAGCCGAATGGATCGATATAGTGCGCGCATGTCCACTGCAGCAAGCGCCACGCCGCGGCTGCCGCATCGGCTTGGAGGCTGGAAAATCCGGCTGCGCCAGCGCATCGAGTCCGGTATAACGGCCGTTATAACGCGATATCAAGGTCGCCGGAGGGCGCGCATGAAGCTCAAGATCACCGCAATCGGCAACTCTGCCGGCGTCATCCTCCCGAAGGAACTGCTCGCGCGGCTGCGCGTGGACAAGGGCGACGCGCTGCATGCCATTGAATTGCCCGATGGCATCAAGCTCACGCCCTTCGATCCGAAACTGGCCGAGCAGATGGAAGTGGCGGAGAAGGTGATGCGCGACGATCGCGCCGTACTGCGCAAGCTCGCGGAGTGATGGCTGTGCTTGTCTGGATGGAGCGAGCCTTCGCCCTCGTGATTCATGAGCGGCAACTGGCCGAACATGGCGGCAGCAGCGGCGTGCGCGATGAAGCCCTGCTTGAATCCGCTCTGGCCCGCCCGCAGCAGCTATATGCCTGCGGCAATCCGCCGCCGGATCTGGCGGCAGTTGCGGCCAGCCTGGCTTGCGGCCTGGCGCGCGACCATCCGTTCATTGACGGCAACAAACGTACTGCGTATGTCTGCTACCGCACGTTCCTGCTGCTGAATGGCTTCGAGCTCTCGGCCACTGACGAGGAGAAATACATCGCGATGCTGTCGCTCGCCGCGGGCAATCTCGGCGAAGACGACTTCGCCGCCTGGCTGCGGTCGCGGCTGGCGCCGCACGCGCCACGCGGCGTGCACGAGAAACGCGGCCGCTACACCGTGAAACGCCGCGCGCGGCGGCCGGCATCCCGCAAGCGCGCCTGAATGCCGGAGGTCGCACACAAGGAGGCGACAGATACGACACCGCGCCGCCACGTCAGCATCACCTATGTGGTGATGGTGGCGGTGGCCATGGTGGTGGGTGCGGGCATCTTCCGCTCACCCGCGGACATCGCTGCCAATACCGGTACGCCGTTCTGGTTCTTCGCAGCGTGGCTGGCCGGCGGACTCATCACGCTCACCGGCGCGCTGTGCTTCGCGGAACTGGCCACCATGCTGCCCAGCGCCGGCGGCGACTACCACTTCCTGAAAACCGCCTACGGCCGCCGTGTCGCCTTCCTGTTCGCGTGGTCGCGCTTCGCGGTGATCAACACCGGTTCGCTGGCGCTGCTGGGTTTCGTGCTGGGCGACTACGCCAACTCGGTGTGGTCGCTGGGGCCGCATGGCGCCTCGTGGTATGCGCTGATCACGCTGGTGGCGATGACGCTGTTCAACCTGAAGGGCCTGTATATCGGCCAGTCGGCCGACTACGCAATGACCGGACTCGAAGTGGGCGGCCTCGTGGTGGTGTTCGCGGCGGGCGTGGCGCTGGTCATCGCGGGCGCGCCGCCACCTGCGCCCACCACGCAGGCCGGGTTTCCACCGGGCTTCGGCCAGGCGCTGCTGTTCGTGCTGTTCGCGTTCAGCGGCTGGAGCGAGATCTCCACGCTGTCGGCCGAGGTCAACGACGCGCGACGCGGCATGGTGCGCGCGCTGGTGCTGGCGGTGGTCACCATCACGCTGCTGTACCTGGTCGCGAACTGGGCGTTGTGGCGCGGCCTCGGCATGCAGGGGCTGGCCGCGAGCAGGACGCCAGCCGCGGATCTCATCAAGCTCGCCTTCGGCAGCGCCGCCGGAGTGCTGACCGCGATCGCCATCACCATGGCGACGCTCACCTCGATCAACGCAACCATCGTCGTGGGCGCCCGCACTACTTACGCCGCGGCGGCGGACTGGCCGCGGCTGGTATTCCTCGGCCACTGGAACGGCGCGCGCGGCATTCCGGTGGCGGGCATCGTCTCGCAGGGCGTGATGGGCGTGCTGCTGATCGGCCTCGGCACGTTCACGCGCGATGGCTTCGCCACCATGATCGACTACACCTCGCCGGTGTTCTGGAGCTTCCTTGCGCTCTCCGGCTTCGCGGTGCTGCTGCTGCGCTGGCGCTGCCCCGATCTGCCGCGACCGTTCCGCGTGCCGTTCTTTCCGCTGCTGCCGCTGCTGTTCTGCGGCTCCTGCCTGTTCGTATTGTGGTCCAGCCTGCAGTACGTGAGGCTGGGTGCGCTGGTGGGGCTGGGCGTGCTGGCCGCGGGCATGCTGCTGTTGCCGTGGTTGCGGGCGGCACCGCGTTGACTCGTGTCGCCGCCGCCGCGGCTCGCCGCGCGCGCCGCTGTTGATGGCCCTGGCAAGGTTAAATCTGCTCCATGCCGGCCGGACCGGTTCAGCCCCGCGGGCATCATCGCCACCCATGCGCAGGCGCATCGCACTGGTCGTACTGGCTCTGCATGGCCTGTTCCTGTGGCTGCTGGTCATGGGCTTCAGGCACCAGCCACGCGAGATGCCGCCGCCGCCGCAATTCGTCAGCCTGTGGATCACCCCGCCGCCACTGCCGGAAGAGGCACCGCCCCCCGCCCGGATCACGCCGCGCCAGGACGCGCCGCCGCGCGAGCGCCCGGTGACCCGCCAGCAACCGGCGGCGCCGGTCACCGCGCCGCTGATACCCATCGCGCCCGTCGCGCCGCTGCCCGAGTCCACCGTGCCAACCCCTGCACCGACCTTGCCCGCGGACTGGGCCGAGCGGGCCGACCTGGTCGCGAAGCGCACCGGCGAGAAGCTGGCCAACGCCGGCGGCGAAAGCTTCAGCGAACCGCCGAAGACCATCGCCAAACCCTGCGTGCCGAAGAAGAAAAGCATGGAGTGGAAAGGCGAGGAGAACCCCGGCCTGCATTTGCAGAATGGATTTCCCGTGTGGGTCGTCGGCAACTGCACCATCACCATCGGCTTCTTCGCCTGCACTGGCGACACGCCGCCCAACGGTCATCTGCTGGATGACATGAAGGACCCGAATCGCTCCCGCTCCTCCGTGCCGGATGCCAGGGTCTGCGATTGAAGGAGCGCGGGCAATCGCCGGCTGGCGCGGAGCATTGCAATCCCCAAACTCCCGGCGCATGGTTGCGCACAGTACGGGTCCGGGGGATCACCATGCTGCCACTCGATCGCCGCGTCTTCATCGCGGGGCTGGGCGGGGCCACCGCCGTTTCACTGATGAGCCACGAGGCGCGCGCCGATGCGCTCGAGGACGCCATGCTGGCGCATTCCAGCGGCGCGACGCTGGCACTGGCCGGCGCCGCCGAAGCAGTCGCGGCGCGCGGCACCGTGGCGGCGAAATACCCCACCGTCGCCGAGCTCGCCGCCGCGGTGCCAGACCTGCCGCGCCGCCGCGGCACCGGCGCGATCTTCTTCAACTCCCAGGCCGGCGCCAAACTGCCGCTGCTGCAGAAGATGCCCGCGAAGCCCACGCTGGTGGATTTCTTCAACCTGCGCTTCCAGCGCACCAGCAACCACTGCCTGCAGAGCGCGGCACTGGCGATGAGGAACGGCGTGGACGAGCCCACCGTGCTGGCCTGCCTGCTGCACGACACCGTGCAGGAGCTGATGCGCAGCGACCATGGCTACTGGGGCGGCCAGCTGTACGAGGGCTACGTGCCCGAGCGCACATTGTTCGGCATCAAATACCACCAGGCGCTGCGCTTCTACGCGGACGAGAAGGCCAAGTACGAGATGCCGGATTTCTACCGCACCATCTTCGGCATCGACTACGTGCCGGCGCCGCATGTACAGCGCGACTACCAGATGGTGCGCAAGCACAAGTGGTATGACGGTCCGCGTGCGGTCACGGTGAACGACCTGTATTCCTTCGACGCCAACGCGAAGGTGGAGCTCGACCAGTTCGTCGACATCATCGGCCGGCACTTCAGGCAGCCGAAGGAAGGGCTGGGCAACGACAACAGCCCCAACGCGCACATGTGGCGCACGCTGGCGAATCCGGACGCGCCGCTGTAAACAAGGTCGCAGCAAGCATTGCGTTGATGGCAATGGCCGCGGTGTCGGCCGCGGCCGGCGCGCCCGATGCCGATCAGACCGTCGACGCACTGACGGCCCGCGTGCAGGACGCGCACACCGCGGGCTACGTCACGGCCCTGCAGGAATTCGACGCGCTGCAGGCGGAGTACCCCGGCGACGTCGAGCTGCACATCGGCAAGTGCCGCTTCCTGCAGAGGTTCGCCTGGGCCGAGGACGCGCCCATCGAGCGCGCCGCGGAAGACTACGAGCAATGCCAGCAGCAGCTGCGCGAAGGGCCGCTGGCCGACAACGCCAGCGTGCAGCTGTACCTGCTGGACAACCAGTACGGCGAGGCCGCGATCAATGCGGGCGAAAAGCTGCGCGACGCGGCCCGCGGCTGGGCGCCGCAGGAGCGCGCCCGGCTGTTCGAGACGCTTTCCTACCGCTACAGCAGCGTCAACGAGAAGGAATCCAACTACTACTCGCGCCTCGCGGTGGAAGCCTGGCCGGCCTCGAAGCTGCGCATCGATGTAGCCGAAACCTGGTTCACGCAGGGCGCATTCGAGAAGGCCCGCAACCTGGTCGAGACCACCCCGCGCGACGCCTGGGACGGATTGCCTGTGTACCGCGCAGCCGTGCTGCTGCTGCGTGCCGGCGCGCCGGCCGCCGCGGCCGCGCTGTTGCAGCAGCGTGACGGCGGCGACTCCGACTGGACCACGCAGCTGCTGCGCGCCGCGGCACTGGGCGAGGCCGGCGAGGTCGGGCCAGCGCGCACGCTGTTCGATGAAATCTTCGCGCGGCATGACCACCCGGCGATCCGCGACCTGCGTCGCCATGTGGCATTCGAGCTGCAGCATGGCGACGCGCTGCAGGCCACCGCGGCCTACCGGCGCCTGCGCGATGCAGGGTTCGAAGCGGACCCCTTCGCGCGCTATCGCCTGGAACTGGCTGTGCGGCATCCACTGTCGCCATGGCAGTGGCGCGACGTGCCCGGCATCCTGTTGATGCTGCTGGTGCTGGCGGGTGCGGCGCTGCTGCCAAGCGCGGTGGTGGCGGGCGTGCACTACCGTTCGCTGGCCAAGCGCGCGCGGGGCATTGCGCCTGAAGAGGGCCGCTGGGGATTGGGTCATGTGTGGTATGCGCTCGCCGCCTTCCTGGTCGGCGGCGCGCTGGCTACGTACCTGTTTGCCTACGATGTGTTCGCAGGCCTGTTCTCGGAGGAAAGCGCCTTCAACGGCACGCCGCTGGATCCGGTCGCGGCCGCGCGATTGCTGCTGGCCGAGGCTGTGATCGCCGCGTTGCTGCTGCTGCCGCTGCTGCGAGGCATCGACCTGAAGGGGCTGTTGCTGGGCCGGACGCGGCTGCTGCCCACCATCGGCTGGTCACTGCTGGCCCTGCTCGTGGTGCGCATCATCGCCATTGCCTACACGCGGATCTTCGGCGCATTCCAGGAGACGGCGGCGCTCGGCGACGTGACGACTTTCTCCATCCAGGCAGCGCAGCTGCGCTATGGCGGGTTCGCCGCGCTGGGTGTGGTGGCGGTGCTGGTGCCGCTGGTGGAGGAGTTCGTGTTCCGCGGCGTGGTGCTGCAGGGTCTGGCGCGACACATCAGGTTCGGCTGGGCCGCGCTGCTCCAGGCCGTGGTGTTCGCGGCGATGCATGAATCGCTGGCCTCGCTGCCGGTCATCTTCATGCTGGGGCTGGCCGCCGCATGGCTGGTGCGGCGCACCGGCGGGTTGCTCGCGCCGATGCTGATGCATTCGCTGAACAACACCGCGGCCCTGGGCGCCATCAACGTGGCGACCAGGGCGATGACGGGGTAGCCGCTCCAGTCGCGTTGCCGGGGCTCTCTACCTCGTAATCCGAGGTATGCACCTCCGCGTGCTAGGCTCGGCCGCACTCGGATATGCCGGCAGGAAGGACCCACAACACCCGCGCGATCGCGTTGGCCCTGGCGCTCGGGGTGAATGGCCTGTTGCTGGCGTTGCTGCTGTCATCGCATGACGCGCCGCCACCGGTGCAGAAAAATGCCGCAACCGCGATGCTGTGGTTCGCACTGCCACCACCGCCATCTCCACCGCCCCGGTCATTGCCGCGCAATCCGCCCGCGACGCGCAATGATGTGCGCAGCGACGTCGCGGTGCAGGATCCCTCGCCGCTGGCGCCGCCGCCTGCGGTCGTGCAGCAGTCCGCGCCGGGCACATCCATCGACATATCGCAGATCGACTGGACCGCGGCGGCCGCGAAGGCCACGCAGGACATGCTGCGCCGGCAGGAGCAGGCCGCGAAGAATCCACTCAAATCCGATCCCGAAGTAATGGTGATGCCGAAAAATCGCGGCGACGCAGATGCGCGTGTGGAACGCTTCGAAGGCGGTGTCGCCATGCACGTCGACGGAGACTGCGTCATCACAACCAACCCGCAGGCGATGCAGGCCTGGTCGCTGGATCCGGTGGAAAAGGCCATGGGCGGCCCGGCCTCGGCGCGGTGGAGCGCGAAGAGCGGTGGTTGCCGGGCGGACCAGACCAGCCGCCATCGCGCCGAGGCACTCGAAAAGGCGGTGAAGCCACGCTACCTCGGCGGCCAGCGACCGCCGCCGGAGGAGGGCGACTCCACGTCCGCCATTAAGATTCCGTGATCGTTGCTACCATGCCTCGTCAGACGAGGTATAGATTCGCACCTGAAGGAGTGAGGCATGGCAGGGTCCGATCGCGCGTTGATTGCCGGTGTTCCGGAGCTGCTGATGCTGCAGCTGCTGGCACGCCGCACCATGTACGGCTACGAGCTGGCACAGCAGGTGCGGCTCGCCAGCCGCGACACGCTGCAATTCGGCGAGAGCGTGCTGTACCCCACGCTGCATTCGCTGGAGCAGCGCCGCTTGCTGCGCACGCGCGAGCGCACGGTGGAAGGCCGCGCCCGCATCTATTACGAGCTCACCGCGAAGGGCAAACGTCGGCTGGCGGACCTGCGGGCCGAGTGGCAGCGCATCGCGCGGGGTGTCGATGCCGTACTGGCGGGAGGCGGGAATGGATGAGGTGGAGCAGGATCGCCGCGCGGATGCGCAGCTCGCGCGGCAACTGCTGCGCGCCGGCGTGGGGCGGCGCCATGTCAGGCGCGCGGTGCGCGAGCTGGGCGATCACCGCGAAGACCTGCTGGCGCGGATGCTGGCTGCAGGCCGTGAACGCGTCGCGGCGCGATGCGAGGCGCGCCAGCTGCTGGGTGACCGGGCAACGCTGGCCGCGCAGATGATCGCGCGCCCCGAGCTGCAGTCACGCGCGCGGCGCTTCGCCTGGCTGCTGTTCGGTCTCGCGCCTTTGCCGATGTTGTTCGTGGCGGCGCTGCTGGTGATGTTCATCGGCGCGGCATTCCTCGAAAGCATCAGCTTCATCTGGAGCCTGCCGTCGCTGACGGGTCCGCAGGTCATGGTGATCGCCAGGCCCCTGCTGTTGTGGGTGGTGCCGCTGCTGGTCGGATTGCTGCTGTGCGGGCTGGCGGTGCGGCACTGGGTGCCGGCGTTCTGGCCATTGTTCGCGGTGGCCATTGTTGCCTGGTGTTCGGGGCTCACCTTTTTTGGCGAGATGGACGACCGAACCATCATCGCGTTCGGGATGCTGCCCCCGTTCCGCTCGCCGCTGCCCGAGTACCTGCGGATCGCCACGCTGTTCTGCGGGCTCGGCGCGATCTACCTGCGGTGGCGGCGCGCGCAGCTGAGAAGCTTCGCCGATGCATAGAACAACGGTCGACTGGAAGCTGCTGCTGGCTTGCCTGCTGCTGCTCCTGGCGCCTGCCACACTTGCCGGGGAGTCCGCGATCCTGCCGGGACTCGATGCGGCAATGTCCGGCGACGCGCCAACTGAGGAAAGGCTCCAGGAGCTGGAGCCCGTGGTGGTGGTCGGCGGATTCGCCACGCCGAAGATATGGAAGGTGTCGAAGGGCGACCATGTGATGTGGGTGCTGGGACAGCAGTGGGTGCGCGCCGATATCCAGTGGCGCCTGGACCAGCTGGAGGCGCGCGTCGCCGAATCGCAGCTGGTGCTGTACCCGGGGCAGTCCACCATCGACGTGGACGTGGGCTTCTTCCGGATCATTTCCCTCATTCCCGCCGTGTACAAGACGGCGAAGAATCCCGACAAGAAGACGCTGAAGCAGGTGCTGCCAGAAGACCTCTATGCGCGGTGGCGCAGGATCAAGACCAGGTTCGTGGGGCGTGACGACGACATCGAAAAATGGCGCCCGGCCATGGCCATCGCCATGCTGGATGACGAGGTCGGCAAGAAGCTGGGCCCCCTGCAACCGGCAACGCGTCCGCCTGTGCCGGTGCTCGCGAAGCCGCCATTCACGCCGGTGATAGAGAAGACGGCGAAGAAGCACAAGGTGAAGATCCGCACGCTGCCGAAGGTGGAGCGCGAGGTGAAGATCAAGAATGTCAGGGACATGCTGAAGAGCGTCCGCATACCCACTGACCTCGAGGTGAAGTGCTTCGCGGAGATCCTGGATTTCATGGAGCGCAGGATCGACTTCGCCGATCGCCAGGCCATTGGTCCGGTGCAGGACGACGCACCTGTCGCGGGCAACCTGTGCGGCGACATGGGCGACCTGTTGATCAAGGGGATGCGCAGCGGCGAGATCCCGGACCCGGCCGGCATCGTGAAGGTGATCGACAACGTGGCGCTGCAGGAACGGCTGGCACGGGAGCAGCGGGACGCGGAGTGGATCGCCGCGGCACAGGCGGCCATCGCGAAGAACCAGTCGACCTTCACGATGCTGGGCATGAACCAGATCACGGGCCCGACGGGGTATCTCGCGAAGCTCAGGGAAGCGGGCTACACCGTCGAGGAGCCGGACTGAGCCATGATCAGGCGACTGACAACTGCAATCGTGGCCTGCATGTTGCCTGCCGGCCCTGCGCTGGCGGCCCAGCCCGACGAGCAGCTGGAGGTGCTGGAGACCGTGCTGGTCACCGGCGAGCAGCCCGGCCCTGGCCTGTGGAAGGTGACGAAGGACGATCACGTGATGTGGGTGCTCGCCGCCTACGGGCCACTGCCCATGGGCATGACCTGGCGCAGCAGGCAGGTCGAGGCGCGCATCGCTGAATCGCAGGAAGTGCTGTACGGCGGCAAAGTCGGCATCAGTCCGAACATCGGCATCCTGCGCGGCATCACGCTGATCCCGGCCGCGCTGAAGGCCGGCAAGAACCCCGGCGGCGCCACGCTGAAGCAGGTGCTGCCGCCGGAGACCTATGCGAAGTGGCTGGCGCTGCGCCTGAAATACATCGGCAAGGACGATGACATCGAGGAGTGGCGCCCGGTGATCGCGCTCGGCCAGCTGCAGGGCAAGGCCATGCAGAAGAATGGCCTGCAGGGCGGGCCCGGCGTGCAGGCTGTCGTCAGCGCCGCGGCGAAGAAGCACAAGGTGCGCATCCACAAGCTGAAGGACGTCGAGCGCGTCATCAAGCTGGAGAATCCGCGCGGCATGTTGAAGGCAGCCGGAAAGGTGGAGGAGCCGGACCTCGCCTGCTTCACCCGCGACCTCGCCGACCTGGAAGCGAACATCGAACGCACGCGGGCGCGCGCCAATGCCTGGGCACGCGGCGACGTTGCAAGGCTCCGCGAACTCACGCGCCGCGACTGGAAGATCGAGGACGAATGCGGCTATGCGTTGATGGCTGCATTGACCGAGGGCAATTCGCCCGACGCCGCACGCGCTAAGAAGCTGATGGCCGATGCCATGTGGCATGCCGAGTGGGCCGGCGTGCAGGCGCAGAACGAATGGCTGGCCGCCGCACAGGCGGCATTGGCGAAGAACGGGTCCACGTTCACGGTGCTGGGGCTCAACGATGTGCTCAACCCTGACGGGATGATCGGGAAGTTGCGCATGCTCGGTTACACCGTCGAAGAGCCGATGTAGGGAAACGCGCTTGATGTAACGCCGCCGCCTGACCAGGCAACCGGCGCTTCCGCCTCTGCATTGCAATCCCCCCACGGCCGGAGCAAGGTTGGCCGCAACATTCGCCGGAGCGCAACCCATGCAGCCACTGGATCGTCGTGATTTCATCGCCTCCCTCGGCGGCGCCGCAGCCGTCGCGCTGATGAGCCACGAGGCGCGCGCCGATGCGCTGGAGCACGCGCTGATGGGCGCCGCTGCAGCGCCCACCATCGCGACCGTCGCCGCGAAGTTCCCCACTGTCGCCGAACTTGAAGCCCAGATCCCCGACCTGCCGCGCCGTCGTGGCACTGGCTCGCTGCTGTTCGCCGGCGACGGCGACAACGGGAAGATTCCGCTGCTGCCGAAGCTGCCCGCGAAGCCCACGGTGCAGGATTTCTTCGCCTCGCGCTTCATCCAGCCGCGCAACCACTGCCTGCAGAGCGCCACGCTGGCGCTGAAGAAGGGCGCGGACGAAGAGGTGGTGCTGGCCGCGCTGCTGCACGACACCGTGCTGTCGCTGATCCGCACCGACCATGGCTGGTGGGGCGCGCAGATGTACGAGCCCTATGTCTCCGCGCGCACCACCTTCGCCATCCGCTACCACCAGGCGCTGCGTTTCTTCCCGGACGACAAGGCCGGCTATGTGTACCCGGAGATCTACTACACCTTCTTTGGCGTGGACTACGTGCCGCCGCCGCATGTGCAGGCCGCCTACCAGTACGCGCTGAAGCACAAGTGGTACGGCGCCGCGCGCGAGCTCACCGTCTGCGACCTGTACGCCTTCGACAAGGACGCCAAGGTGAGCATCGAGCCGTTCATCGACATCATCGGCCGGCACTTCAAGACGCCGAAGGAAGGGCTGGGCAACGACAACAGCGCCGTTGCGCACATGTGGCGCACGCTGGCGAATCCGGACGCGCCGTTGTAATGCGTGCCAAGGTCGCCTGCTTGTGCATCGGCCTCGCCATCACGGGCTGGAGCACCACACTGCCGGCGCATCACTCCATAGCAATGGTGGAGATCGGCGCCCCAGAGTGGGTGAAGGGCACCGTCACCGAATACCACATGAGCGATCCGCATGTGATGCTCAAGCTGCAAGTGCAGGGCAAGAGCGGCAAGCCCGAAATCTGGAACATCGAGGGCCCGAACATGACGCGTCTGCGGCGTATGGGAGCGGGCAGGGATTTCCTGAAGGCCGGGGATGTCATCGAGGTGTGCGGCTTCCACCTGAAGCAGCCCTTGACCAAGCCGGACTTCGTGCATGGCCAGGTGCTGGTGATGCCGGACGGACACATGCGGCTCTTCGGGCCGTATGGAAGGCTCACGAATTGCATCCGCCCGGGTGACAGCGCGGAGAAATGGGTCGCGTTCCTGCAGAAAGATCCGCTGGCGATGCCGGCGTGGTGCGACAGCCATAAATATGTGCAGGCGGCGTCGGTGGCGCCGGCGGGGTTCGTCGCGAACGTGGAGCAGCTGATGGGGAATCCCTGTCGGCTGTAGGGATCCGTTCTACAATGCGCGCCTCCCACGGCGGGCCTGTAGCACAGCGGTTAGTGCAGGGGACTCATAATCCCTTGGTCCTTGGTTCGAATCCAAGCAGGCCCAGAACCACATCAATCAAGCCGTAGTGATCTGCAGGTAGCGCAATCTGCGGAGAGACTTCACTCGGGATGACTGACTGAGTATGGGCGACGAGCGTTCAATCCTGGTCAGGCACTGCAACTCGAAATGTTCGAGCACCAAGCTTGCACTGGACGACCGGCACCCCGTGTGAATCCTGTTGAATACAGATGGGTTGGCCAGTGCACCGACAATTACTCTGCGAACACTGCCTATCGGCAGTCTGGCATACGATCCCTGCGATGGAGCTTCTGGGTTGCTGTGTCGTTGTGGTCTGGACGCACCGTGGAAAAGCCCGGCGCATCATCAGCATGAGGAAGGCCAATGACCGCGAAAAAGAAAATTACGCAAAGGAAGTGGGTTGACCCGGACGATCCACCCGAACTGGACGACGATTTCTTCAAGCGTGCCGATCTCTATCACGGCGACAAGCTGGTGCGGCCCGAAGGCCGAAGTCACCAAGGAACGCATCACCATTCGCCTGTCCCCGGACGTGCTGGCAGCGTTCCGCGCAAGCGGCAGCGGCTGGCAGACGCGCATCGACACCGCGTTGCGCGACTGGCTCAAGCGTCACTCACCAAGGTGAGCGCAACTCCGGTATAGAATGTCCGCCTCGCCGGGAGAGATGACGATGAAAATTTCACCAAGAGCGACCCTGTTAATCGCGGCCACCTTGCTGCTCACCGCCTGCAGCCACAAGGAGCCGGAGCCCGCTGCCGCAACGCCACCCGCGCCTCCCGCCGGCCCCACCGTCCTCGAGATCATGACGGCGACGATGACTCCCAGGTCCGACGCCATCTGGAAGCTCGCCGGTGATCTCTACGACGACAAGGGCAACCTCGACGCGAAGAAGCTCACCGACCAGCAGTGGACGGACATGAACCTCGCCGCGGTCGCCATGTCCGCCAGCGCCAAGACCCTGGGCGAGACCGGCGGCATCAAGGTCGTCGCGCCCGGCGGCAGGATCCAGAGCGAAGGCACGCCGGATGGCGCCACCGCCGCCCAGGTACAGGCGGCCATCGATGCGGACCCGCAGGGCTTCGCCATGTTCTCCGCGCAACTGGTGGCAGTGGCCGACGAGATCGCCGCGGCCACCGCCGCACGTGATGCGATGAAGACCGACGACGCGCAGAACCGCCTCAACGACGTGTGCATGGCCTGCCACGTGAAGTTCTGGTACCCGAACCAGCCGAAGTAGCGGCACAGCGAAAACCCGCCCCTGACCGGGCCCACCCCTTCGCAGCTAGACTTCCGTCTCGGTCAAGTCTGCGGCGGGGGTTCGGTGACACGATGACCCCGCTCAAACCAAGGCAGGGGGATGCCCATGATGCGGCCCGTCATTTCCGCTTTCGCGACGATTGCCCTTTTGTTCACGCTGCCGGCCCGCGCCGACACCGCGCTGGACAACTTCGCCCGCGAGGTGGATCGCGCCGAGAGCGTGCGCGCGGTGAAGAACCTGCAGAGCATGTTCGCGCAGTACGCGCAGTTCGGACTGTGGAACGAGGTGGGCGCGCTGTTCTCGCCGAACGGCAGCTATGTGTTCGATGGGCTGATCAAGCCGGCGGAAGCCTCGAAGGGCCCAGCAGCCGTCGCCAGTTTCCTGCGCAAGCGTTACGGCGGCGGCTATGAGGGCGTGAAGGCCGACGGCCTGTCCTCGCACTTCATCGACGCGCCGGTGGTGACGCTCTCCGATGACGGCGAGAGCGCCAAGGCGCGCTGGCAGACCATTGTGTTCCATGGCCATGGCACCAGTGCCCGCATCGAGGGCGGCGTCTATGTAAATGAGTACGCACGCGAAGGCGGCAAGTGGAAGATCGCGAAGGCCAGTTACTACCCGCAGTACGACGGCCCGTATGAAGAGGGCTGGATCAACTGGGGCGGCGGTGACATCCCGGTGGCGCCGTATCACTTCGATCCCTTCACCGCGGGCATTCCGATTCCCGCGAAAGCACTGGCCGGCACGGCGCCGGTGACCAAAGCCACGCTGGCGCAGCTGCAGCAGCGCGTGGACACCATGAACGACGAGGACCGCATCCGCAATCTGCAGTCCGCTTATGGCTACTACGCCGACCGCAAGATGTGGGACGACGTGGTCGACCTGTTCGCGCAGAACGGCGTGGTGGAAATCTCGGGGCAGGGCGTATGGCGCGGCCCGGCCGGTGTGCGCAAATGGCTGGAGAGCATCGGCAAGGCCGGCCTCACGCATGGCCAGCTGAACGACCGCATCCAGAACGACGTGACCATCACCATCTCCCCGGGCGGCAACGAGGCCTTCGCGCGTGGTCTCGAGTTCGGCATGCTCGGCGAGGCCGACCAGGAGAAGGGCTGGTGGGAAGTGGCCACCTTCCACAACCGCTTCGTGAAGGAAGACGGCGTGTGGAAGATCCGCGAGATGCGCCGCTTCATCGTGATGAAGACGGACATCTTCCAGGGCTGGGGCAGGAACCGCATCGTCGAGGCCGCGCCCACCGGCGCGAACAAGCCGGATGCGGCGTTGCCCGCGGCTGATGCAGTAGGCGCGGGCCTGGCAGTGCCGGCCTTCCTCGGCGTGCATCCGGTGACAGGCAAGGCGGTGAAGGCCGCGGGCAACGGCAAGCTGGTGGCGACCAGCGTGCTGACCGGCAGGATCGCGGCGGGCAAACCGAAGGCCGTCACGCTGGAAGAAGCGCGTCGCCGCCTTGCCCGCTCCACGGCCTACGACGGCATCTTCAACATCTCCGCGGCCTACGGCTACTTCGTCGATGACTCGAACAACGCCGGCTGGGCCAACACCATGGCGAAGAATGGTTTCAAGCAGACGCCGTTCCAGGGCTATCACATCGGCCGCGATCGCCTGATCGCCGCACGCGTGCGCAGCCCCACCGGTCCCGAGAAGCAGGCGGGCATTTCATATCACTGGCTGTTGCAGCCGATGGTGCTGGTCTCCGATGACGGCCGCTCCGCCACCGGCCGCTTCAAGCTGTTCCAGCCGCGCACCGGCAAGACGGTGGGCAAGGCGGGTGACTTCCTCGCCGCGGCGTTCTGGGGCGGCATGTATCACGACCGCTACATCCTGGAAGACGGGTCGTGGCGCATCTGGGAACTCACGCTCGACGAGCCGTACATCACGCCGGTGGCGTGGAAGGACGGCGTGTGGGCGAAGGCGAAAGATCCTGCGCCACGCGCACCGCGCGCTGGTGCACCCGCGGGTCGTGCTGCGGCTGGTGGCGCGCCGCCGCGCGCAGCCGGGGGTGCTCCCGCTGCAGGTGGTGCTCCCCCCGCAGGCGGCGCTGCCGCCGCTGTGCCGCCGGCCTTCGACATCACGCTCACGCAACTCGGAAAGCGCCAGGAAGGCTTCCAGGGTGGCACCGGCACGCAGCTCACCTGGCCGCAGATCATGCCGATGTGGTTCACCTACACCAATCCCGTTTCCGGCCGGAAGCCGGAACTGCATCAGCCGGATTGCGTGCCCTGTTCGGTGCGCCCCGATCTCGCATTGAGCCGGAACGGCTACCAGGAACCACCGGATGCGCCGATGGCGAACCGCTCGCCCTGATAGCCACGCATTGGGGAGCGCGCTGTCCATCAGCAGCGCGCCCGCCCTTTTTTCTACTTCCGTTTTACGATTTCCTGACCACTTGCGGCTTTCGCGCGGCTAGCATGCCGGCACGATGATGGTCCGGCTGCAACGGTCTCCTCGCACCTCGTGGTTAGCCGCAACAGTGATCCTGTCGGGCAGCGTTGCGGGCGTGGCGCTGGCGGCGGCTCCCTCCAGCCTTGTCGAAGCAGCCAGTGCCGGTGACCTCGCCATGGTCCACAGGCTGGTCTCTGCCGGCGCCGACGTGAATGCCAGGGAAAGCATCCAGTTCCGGTATTCCACGCCACTGATCGCCGCCGCGCTCGCGGGTCATCTGCAGGTTGTCGAAACATTGCTCGCGGCGAAGGCCGACGTGAATGCCTTCGACGGGCCGGTGAAGGACAACCAGAAATTCGGCACGACCGCGCTGATGCTGGCATCCGGCAAGGGGCACCTTGGTGTGGTGCAGGCGCTGCTGGCCGCGAATGCAGATGTGAAGAGCCGCGATGCGGATGGCACCACGGCGCTGATGCTCGCGGCGGAAACCAACCACCCCGAAGTGGTGAAAGTACTGCTGGCTGCGAAGGCCGATCCCAGTCCCAAGTGGAAGGAGGGTGGCGGTCGTTCCGCACTGGTCAAGGCCATGATGGGCGGGTACCTGGACGTCGCCATGTTGCTGGTGGAAGCCGGCGCCAACGTCAACGACACCACCAACTACGGTGAATCCGCGCTGCGCATCGCCGCCCGTGGTACCACGCCGCAACACCTGGCGCTGGTGAAGGCGTTGCTGGCGCGGCAAGCCGACACGGAAGCGGGGCAGGTGCCGAAACGCCAGGCCCTCGATTGCAATCGACGTCGGGAGTTCCACGTCGCGACCGACCGACTGGCTCCTCCCCGCCCGTCCGTGCTGGACGAACCGGTGTGCCTGGAAGGATTGCGTATCGCCGAAGGCACCGCGCTGGGGTTGGCCGTGGCGGGTGGCAACCAGGACATCGTCCGGGCCCTGCTGGATGGCAAGGCGCAGGTGAACGCCCTGCAATCAGGCTGGCAAACACCCTTGATGATCGCGGTCCGCGCAGGCCGTGCCGACCTCGTGCGTCTGCTGCTGGCTGCGGGTGCGGACCGGACCATGAAGGACGACCGCGGGAGCACGGCGTTGCTGCTGGCCACGGATCGCGGCAATCAGGAGATCGTGGACTTGCTGAACGACGCCGGCGCGGCCACGCGGTAGCGGTGAGTCATTTGCGTCAGCGTCAGCCGCCATGCAATCGTGGCGATGCTGCAGAGATGGCGTACGAACCTCGATCAGCAGATGATCCGGCGCTTCAACGAGGCGAAAAGGAGGGGGTCTCCTGGCCAGCATCGCATTGGGCCTGGTGTGCGTGGGCTGCCTGCTGCTCAGCCTGTCGCTGCGGCGGCATTACCGCCAGGTCTTCACCGATGAATCCACTTACGAGCGCCGGCTGTGGCCGCTGCGCGTCGCGGGCTACGCCTGCGTGCTGCTGGCGCTGTGGCCCTGCGCGCGCGAGTTCGGTGTGCCCATCGGTTTGTGCCTGTGGCTGTCGATGCTGGCGCTGGCTGCGTTCGCGCAGATCATGCTGCTGACGTATCGTCCGCGCATCGCGCCGGTGTTCGGCGCATTCGGCGCGGCGCTGATCGTGCTCGGGGTGGTGCTGTGAAGACCGTCGTCGACGCGGCTTATCGCTGGAGCGTGGCCTCGCGCTTCATCGCCGCGGCGGTAGGTGGCTATGTGGTGGTGACGCTGTTGCATCTGGCCTTCATCGCGCTGCTGCCGATGGAACTGCACAAGGCGCTGCTGTTCTCCTCGCAGACCGGCCACCTGTACTGGACCGGTATCTTCGTGTGGTGCTTCGCCGTGCGCACGGCGAAGCGCGCGTGGCTGGGTCTTGCCGTGGTGGCGCTGCCTCTCGCACTGGTCGACGCGTGGTACTGGATGCATCGGAGCGTGCCATGAAGGAAGGTTTCCGCCACTCGATGTCGTGGCTGCACACCTGGATGGGGCTGACCATTGGCTGGCTGCTGTACTTCATGTACCTCACCGGCACGCTGGGTTATCTCGACACCGAGATCGACTACTGGATGAAGCCGGACCGGCCACATTTCTCGGCGACGCATACGCAACGCCAGCAGCTGACGATGGCGCAGTCGTATCTGCAGAAAGCCGCGCCGGATGCGGCCAGCTGGAATATCCAGATGATCGGCGGCCGCGAAGCGCCGTCGCTGGATGTGTCGTGGACCGATCGCGCACAGCCCGGGGCGCCGCGCGCCGCCACACATCGTGAAACGCTGGACCCTGCAGCCGGCACGCCCATCGACTACACCGCGCGCGCCACCGGCGGCGGGCAGGTGCTCTACAAGATGCACTACCAGCTCGCGTACATTCCGTACGACAAGGTGATCCTGTTCATCATGGTGGCCACGCTGGTGATGTTCGTGGCCATGGTCAGCGGCATCATCGTGCACAAGAACATCTTCAAGGATTTCTTCACCTTCCGGCCACGCAAGGGCCAGCGCAGCTGGCTGGACGGGCACAACCTGCTCAGCGTCACCGCGCTGCCCTTCCACCTGATCATCACCTACAGCAGCTTCCTGTTCTTCACCTACCAGTTCATGCCGACCGTGCCGAAGCTGGTGTACCAGGACGGTCCGCGCCCGGCGGCGCTGCAGTTCTATGAAGATGTGTATCCGTATCCGCAGCCGAAGCTGCCGCAGGCGGCCAGCACGGCCGCGCCGCTGGTGCAGCTCGCAACGTTGATGGATGAGGTGGATCGTTCCTGGGGCAGGGGCGTGGCGACTTCGATGGACGTGCGCAACCCCGGCGACGCCAACGCGCGCGTGCTGGTGAAGCCGCAGGAAACCGTGAGCATCGCCTTCCCGGAGAACATGCTGGTGTTCGATGGCGCCAGTGGCAGGCTGCTGGAAGATTTTCAGCCGCAGCACTACCCGTCCGGCAACGCGGACCATGTGATGAAGGGGCTGCACAAGGGCTTGTTCGCCAACTGGTACTTCCGCATCCTGCTGCTGTTCATGGGCGTCGGCGGCACGGCGATGATCGGCACGGGCCTGCTGTTGTGGGCCAACACGCGACGCACGCGGCTGCTGGCGGCGAAGCAGCCGCTGCACTTCGGCATCTGGCTGGTGGACCGGCTGAACATCGGCGCGATTGTCGGCATGCCCATTGCCGTCGCCGCGTACTTCTGGGCCAATCGCCTGCTGCCGGCGGAGATGACGGGCCGTGCCACATGGGAGGTGCACACCATGTACCTGGCCATGGCGGCCATGTTCGTGTACCCGATGATCCGCGGGCCGCGGAACTCGCGCGTGGAAATGCTGTGGATCTGCGCGGCGGCTTTCGGGCTGCTGCCGCTGCTGAACGAGCTGACCACTGCGCGCGGTCTCACCACGAGCCTGCCGCAGGGCGACTGGATCATGGCGGGGTTCGACCTCGCGGCGCTGGGCTGCGCCGCGGTCGCCGCGCTGTGTGCGGTGAAGGTCCGGCGCAGCGCGGCCACCGCGACCGTGCGGCGCAAGCCGCAGGCGGCTGCAGTGGCGGCGCCCGTCCGAACCCACTGATCACGTCCTACAAATTCCGGCTTCCTTCCATGCTCTAATGGCCGCCCCTCCTGCCCGGAAAACCCATGAAGGCAGCGCGTTTTCCGGTTGTTGGCATTGGCGCGTCAGCGGGCGGGCTGGATGCCTTCCGTGGCTTCTTCGAACATCTGCCGCCGGACTGCGGCATGGCGCTGGTGATGATCCTGCACCTGCCGCCCGACCGGAAGAGCATGCTGCCGGAAATCATCGAACGCTGGACGAAGATGCCGGTGACCGAAGTCCAGCCGGGCGTGCGGATCGAATCCGATCATGTATACGTGTTGCCGCCGCACGCCATCGTCGGCGTGAAGGATGGAGTGTTCGCCCTGCAGGCGGTGCGGCAGGGCGAGCGACTCAGTCATCCCATCGATGAATTCTTCGACGCCCTGGGCACGGACCTGCACGAGCGGGCCGTGGGCATCGTGTTGTCCGGCACTGGAGTCGATGGTTCTCTCGGGCTGAAGGCGATGAAGGAAAGGGGCGGACTCACCATCGCGCAGGGCACGGATGGCAGCGGTCCGCAGTACGAGGGCATGCCGGCCGGTGCCATTGCCACGGGCATGGTGGATATCGTCTGTCCGGTCGAGCAGATGCCCGCGCGCCTGCTGCAGTACCGGGACGCGCTGTCCATCGAACCCGCGGCGGCCACCCCGGAGCCCGACACCGATGCGGCGCGCCTGGAAATCTGTGCGCTGCTGCGCGCCCACCGCGGCCACGACTTCAGCGACTACCGCAGCCAGACCTTCATGCGCCGCGTGGGGCGCCGCATGCAGGTGCTGAACCTCGCGACGCTGCCCCAATACATCCACGCATTGAAGGACAACCCCGCCGAACTCACGGCGCTGTTCCGTGACCTGCTGATCCGCGTGACCAGTTTCTTCCGCGACCCCGAGACCTTCCAGGTACTGGCAGCGAAAGTGATTCCGCGCCTGTTCGAGCACCAGGCCGCCGACGGCGTGGTGCGCGTCTGGGTGCCGGGCTGCGCGACGGGGGAAGAAGCCTATTCCTTCGCCATCCTGCTGCGCGAACACATGGCCACGCTGGATGCGGTGCCCAAGGTGCAGGTGTTCGCGACGGACATCGACGAGCCGGCGATTGCCATCGCACGACAGGGGCGCTATCCCGCAACGCTGGTCGATGGCCTGTCGCCGGAGCGCCTGGAGCGCTTCTTCACCCTGACCCAGGGCAGCTATTGCGTGAGTCGCGAGATCCGCGACCTGTGCACCTTCTCCGTGCACGACGTCACCCGCGATCCACCGTTCTCGATGATGAGCATGGTGTCCTGCCGCAACCTGCTCATCTACATGAACCCGACGTTGCAGGCGCGCATCCTGCCGGTCTTCCACTACGCGCTGGTGCCCGGCGGCATGCTGCTGCTGGGCGGCTCCGAATCCGTCAGCCATCACACCGACCTGTTCGAGGTCGTGGACAAGGGCGCGCGACTCTTCCAGAAGCGCGGCACCAGCACGCCGGATCTGCACCTGAGCTGGCAGCGGCCGTCGTTCGGGCCGCATGTGCATGCGCTTCCCAAGGCGAGTGAAGGCGAGGCAAGGAACTTGCCGCATCACAACGAGGCGCATCGTGCCGGTCGCGGCCAGCCCGACAGGGAGCGGGTGCCGTTGCTGGAGGCCCGGTTCCACGGGCTGGTGGGTCCGTTGCCGCCGTCCGGGGAGAACATCAAGCAACTCCAGGCCGCGCTCGTGCAGGTCTGCGAGGAGCTGCAATCGCTCACTGAAGAGCACCAGACCGCGCTGGAGGAATTGCGCAGCGCCAACGAGGAGCTGCACTCGGTCAACGAGGAGATGCAGTCCACCAACGAGGAGCTGGAAACCTCCAAGGAAGAACTGCAGTCGCTGAACGAGGAACTGCACACCGTGAACCTGCGGCTCACCGAGAAGGTGGATGAGCTGGACCAGGCCAACAGCGACCTGCGCAATCTGTTCGACAGCACCGAGATCGCCACGGTGTTCCTCGACCGCCACCTGGTGATCCGCAGCTTCACGCCGGCGATCACCGCGGTGTACAACCTGATTCCCAGCGACCAGGGCCGGCCGCTGACGGATATCGTCAGCCGCGTGCGCTATCCCACCCTGCGCGAAGACGTGGCTTTTGTGCTTTCCTCACTGGAGCCGCTGGAGCGGCGCCTGGAGAGCGAGAACCACCTGGCGCACTACATCCTGCGCATCGTTCCCTACCGCGAGCCGGACAGCACGGTGACCGGCGTGCTGATCACCTTCATCGACGTTTCCAGCATCGTGAAGGCCGAGGAAGCGCTGGTGGAGGCGGACATCCGCAAGGACCTGTTCCTGGCCACGCTGTCGCATGAGCTGCGCAATCCTCTGGCGCCCATCCGCACCGCCGCCCAGCTGCTGCAGTCGCCGCAGCTCAGTACCGAGCAGATGAAGCATGCACAGAGCGTGATCGCGCGGCAGGTGCGGCACATGAACTCGCTGCTGGACGACCTGCTGGACGTGTCGCGCATCACGCGCTCGGCCTTCTACCTGAAGAAGGAGTACGTCGACCTGCAGGGCGTGATCGACGCCGCCGTGGAGGCGGCGCAGCCGGCGATGGATGCCAGGCGCCATACGCTGCGCGTCGAGAAGTTGCCTGCGCCGATCACCCTGGAAGTCGACGCGGTGCGCATGACGCAGGTGATCACGAACCTGCTGACCAATGCCGCGAAGTACACGCCGCATGGCGGCCTGGTGCACCTGGGTGTGCGGCTGGAGGCGCAGTACCTGGTGGTGTACGTGCGGGACAATGGCATCGGCCTGACGGGCGAGCAGATGGGGGAGGTGTTCGACATGTTCTCGCGGGTCGACCCCCAGCGTGTCGAGGGCGGGCTGGGCATCGGGCTCGCGCTGGCCAAGGGCCTGATGGAGCTGCACGGCGGCAGCTTGCGCGTGCAGAGCGGGGGAATCGGCCAGGGCGCGGAATTCCAGATGCTGCTGCCACGCGCGCTCATCAGCGCCGGTCCTGCGCCGATGGCGCAGCGCGAGGATGCGGACCCCACCGATGTACGGCCGCGACGCATACTGATCGCCGACGACAACGTGGACAGCGCCACCACGTTTGGCATGCTGCTCAGGCTGTCCGGACACGAGGTGCACCTGGCCCACTCCGGCCCCGAGGCCTGGGAGCAGATACGCAAGCTCAAGCCCGATGCCTGCATCTGCGATATCGGCATGCCGGGCATGAGCGGCTACGAAGTGGCCGAACGCGTGCGCCACGAGGCCTGGGGCGGCGAGGTGCTGCTCATCGCCGTCACCGGCTGGGGGCAGGATTCGGACAAGCGCAAGGCGTTGGCCGCGGGCTTTGATCACCACCTGACCAAGCCGGTCGACCCCGCGGACCTCGAGAAGCTGATCAGCGCCCGCAGCAGGTAGGCCGCTTCATCGCAGCCGCGCCAAGGTCAGCCGCAGTTGCGGTTCGCTCAGCGCGCCGCCACTGGCGCATCGGGTGCGGAGGTCACCGGCACGCCCTGCCGTTCCAGCGGTGCGGTCTGGTTGAAGCGCAACAGCTGCAGCGAACCCTCCGACGCGGCATCGCGCCGCAGGTACGCATATTCGGTGATCGCGCAGTTCGCGACATCACCCTGCGCGTCGATCTGCAGGATGCGCGCCTCGTCCAGTTCCTCGATCAGGTACCGCAGGCACAGCACCACCACTTCATGCGTGACCACCAGCAGGCGCCGGCCCGGGTAATGCAGGCTGAGGGTGTCCATGAAACTGCGCAGCCGCAGGATGACATCGCACCAGCTCTCGCCACCGGGAGGGCGGTGGTAGAACTTGCCGAGCCGTCTGCGGAACTCCGCCTGCTCCGGGAACAGCTGGGCAATGCCCGCGGCGGTCAGGCGGTCCAGGATGCCGAACTCGCGCTCGCGCAGGCGTTCATCCACCACATCGGCCGGCGCGGCGGCGGTCAGGCCATGTGCGGCGCGAATCAGCTGTGCGGTTTCGCGCGCGCGGCGATAGGGCGAACACAGCAGCACTTCCGGCCGTTCCGCGGCGGCGCGCTGCGCCAGCCAGCGACCCAATGCCGCGGACTGCACCTTGCCGCGCTCGCTGAGCGGAACGTCCGCGTCGCGACCGGCAATGTCGATGCGCGCCTGCCCGGCGGCGTGCGCCGCGTCGCGGGCTACATTGCCGGCGCTTTCCCCATGCCGCACGAGCAGCAGGCGATCCGGCCAGCGGGTACGTTGCTCCACGCGGGTGGAACGACCATGCGAAGCAGGTGAAACACGGCTCATGCTCCGGAGGATGAGGCCTGCAAACAGTGCGCCGCTCTGGCAAGCCGCATCCATGGGAGGTAGGAGCTATCCCACAGCCACCAGTATCCAGTTCACCACGCGCGGCGGACCACGATCCGCACGCTGACCAGCTTGCCTTCCACCAGCTTCCCGGCCTTGCGCACGCCGGCCTTCACTGGCAGCAGGTAACTCTTCAACTCCGCCGACGGGAAGATGGAGGTCTGCCAGGTCGAGTCGCCGATGGTGGCCGTCACGCGCAGCGAACCGAAGCCGATGCGCCGCGGCCCCGCATCCACCAGCCGGATCTCCCGCGACAGCTTTTCCGGCAGGGTGAGGAAATACCAGCTGGCCTTGCCGCCGGCCCAGCGCCACAGTCTTGCGCGGGCACGGTATTCGGACTGCGTGCCGCTGGCAGCGCGCGGCACGCGCTACTTCTTCTGCGGCGTCGCCTGTCCGGCGCCCTGGATCAGCTCGATGTGGTTGCCGGCCGGGTCGATGGCCATGCCGATCTTGACGCTGCCGCCGAACACGAAGGGCTCGCGCTCCATCTTGCCGCCGGCGGCCTTCACGGCCTTCACGGTGGCGTCCATGTCGGTGACGTTGAGCACCACATGCGCGGTGTTGTCCCGGATGTCATCCGCGGCGGCCTTCATGACCACGATGTCACCGCCGCCGAGTTTCGTGCGGTTGGCCTGCGCCGCCGCGGGCGTGGCGCCGAAGTTCAGCATGTACTCGCCCGCCTGCTCGATGCGCTGTACTTCCTGCATGCCGAAGGCGCTGGTGTAGAACTTCACCAGGACGGCCGGATCCTTGCCGGTGATGCGCACGCCATTCAATGAGACATCCGCGAGAGCCAGCGCGGGCACGGCAACGAGCGTGAGCGCGGCGAGTTTCACAAGCGATTTCATGGGTACCCCTGCTTTTTGTTGGCGCGAGCGCGCGGGAATTCTGCCACCAAAGCCGCGCGGCAGGCGGCGCTGGCGGTGTGCATATCCAGCGTTTCCCCGACCCCTGCGGGCCATTGCCATGGCCTCGCGCGTGAACCGGAGCACGGCACGGGGGCCGGATCTAAGTAAAATCCCCCGGTGACTACACCCCCCCGCCCGTTGACAGAACCCTCCCGGACATTCGCCATGCGGAAAGTATTGCCGGCGTTGCTCGTATTGATCCCGCTGTTCTGCGCCGGTTGCGTGACAGTGGTTTCTTCCGACGAAAGCCAGGAAGAAGCCGTCTATATGCCGGAGGAGGCCGAGCCCGAGGACGAGCCCGTGATGCTGGTGGAGGAAGCGGCCGACGAGGACCGCACCGAGGTCGCCGCGGCGGAAGAAGACGCGGACGTCGAGCCGGAAGCACCGCTCGCCCTCACCGAACTGGACCAGCCGGAAACCAGGGCGCCCACCATCGAACTGGCTGAAGCCGTGGTCACCGGCGGCCGCCGCGAACTGATCCGCAATCTGGTCGCCGAGGCGCAGACCATGCTGCGCGAAGTGAAGCTGGAGTACGTATTCACCGGCAAGGGCAAGAAGGAAACACTGCGCGGCCGCCCCGTGGCCTTCGCGCTGTGGAGCGAGAAGAGCATGGAGTGGACCGTGGCGCATGTGGAGATCCCGCGTCCGCCGGTGAAGTGGAAGCCCGGCAGGAAGCCGCTGCCGTTCCTGGTCACCACGCCCGGCATCGAGGCGAAGCATGAGAAAGGCACCGGCGCCGAGCGCCTGATGTTCTCGTTCACCAGGGATGGCGAGACGCTGAAGGTGTACGGCCGCAAGTTCCCCGTGTTCGACAACAACCTGCTGAAGAAGAAGCGCTGGCGCGACGTGGTTGATACCGCGCAGTCCATCGTGTACCTGCCCTACACCGAGGACACCTTCGATCCGCAGTTCGTCAGCGGCGGCAAGGACTACCTGCTCGCCACCGCGCGCAAGGCCATCGAGGAGCTGCGCGAGGCCCGCGCGCCATCGAAAGCCTATCCGGGCCTGTTGCTGGCGGACGTGGTGCCTGCCGAAGTCATCACCACGCTCGCGGTGATCGAGCAGACCGACGACGCCGACTTCGTGAAGAAGGGCGAGGAAGCCTTCAACGAGGTGCTGAACCAATACGGCCTGAAGCAGGGCGAGGCCTACCGCTACAGCGTTTCCAGCGCCTCGGCCATCGGCCCCATGCAGTTCACCAACAGGCGCGGCAACGGCACCTATGCACTGGTGGTGCGTCGCTGCCCCGAGGCGCAGCTGGACCGCAATTTCGAGCGCGGCGCCACCAACCTGCTCAATGCCATGAAGGCGGCGATCTGCCTGTTCGACATCGAGCTGAACCAGATGGCGAAGGAAATCCGCGCCGCCTACTACGAGAACAACCACGTGCTGGGCATCTTTCCGGTGGCCGCGTACAACGGCGGGCCGAAGAACGTGAAGAAGCTGCACAAGGTGGTGCAGAAGATGAAGCTCAAGCTGCAGGACCTGCGCCCGCCCGGCGAGGAGCCCGACGACAGCAAGGTGAAGTGCCCCTGCCTGTGGAAGGGCGCGGGCGAGGATGTGCTGCCCGTGGCCATTCCCCGCTACAACAACGAGAACCGCTGGTACATCGAGAAGTACCAGCGGATCCTCAGCGTGTTCGAAGACCAGATCGCGAGCGGGGAAGGTTCGGGAAACGGTTGGCAGCAGCGGGCGGTGGATACCGGGCTGCACGTGGCGGGGCAGAACGAGTCCTGATTCCGGTCCAGTAACCATCGCAGGCATCACCCGATAGCCAGCCGCAGGCAGGCATATTTCGGGCGTCAACCGGCATTTCCGTGCCGATCGACAGAAGCGGGTTTCAGTTCTTTGGCGGAAACAGATACCGCGCCGCCAGCATGATCGCGCCGAGGGCCATGCCACCCACCGAGATCGGCGCGGCGACCACGGCGAGCAGCCCGAGCCCGATCGGGTTTCCACCAGTGGGCCCGAAGAGCATGTAGAGCAGCAGCGGCGCCACACCCACCACGCCCACTGCGACGCTCGTGCCCAGGATCCGCCGGCCGAGCGGTTTTGCCTTGTCGGGTCGTCGTGGCATCAGAACACCGTGAGTAGCGCCACGCCCAGCGCCGTGTAGATCACGATCACCACCACGAAATAGTCGGGGGATTCCGCGCGCGACACCATGCGGCCGCGCCAGCCGGACTTCGCGTACACCTTGCCCGAGGCGAGTGCGCTGGCCACGTACAGCAGCAGGCAGACGCCGAGCACCCGGAACATCAGCTTCGGCCCCCGCATGAGGTTTGCGTGACGCAGGTCCCGATTCGCAATGCATTCATGGCCGGGAGAATCCCCCGGCGACGACGCGGCTGCCATCGAGTGCTTCGCAAAGCTGGCAGGCAGAATGAGTCGTGAATCCACTCTAGGTGGCCGCGGCCGCAACCTTCGTGAGCTTGCCCACCCGCACGCCCAGCAGGCGAATCCGCCGCGACAGATCCACCCGCTTCAATCCCTGGCCGGCGGTGCGGCGGATCAGCTGCGCATCCGCGGTGTACTCATCGATGGTGGTATCGCGCGTTACGCTCTTGAAGTTGTCGAAGCGCAGCTTGATGCCGATGGTGCGGCCGACGTAGCCCTTGCGTTGCAGGTCCGCGGCCACGTCTTCGCATAGCCCGGTGAAGATGGCGCCGAGTTCGGCGCGGTCGCGCACGGCGTGCAGATCGCGCTCGAAGGTGGTTTCGCGGCTGAAGCTCACGGGTTCGCTCTCGGTGACCACGGGCCGCTCGTCGCGCCCCCAGCTCGCCTCGTGCAGCCATGCGCCGTAGCTTTTGCCGAAGTGCCCGATCAGCCAGTCGCGTTCGCGCGCCGCGAGGTCACCAACCGTGCGCAGGCCCTGCGCCTGCAGCTTCTCGTCGGTGCGCGGGCCGATGCCATTCACCTTGCGGCAGGGCAGCGGCCAGATGCGCGTGGGCAGGTCCTCCATGGTCACGACGCTGATGCCGTTCGGCTTGTCGAATTCGCTGGCGAGCTTGGCCAGCAGCTTGTTGGGCGCGATGCCGATCGAACAGGTGAGGCGGGTTTCCTCGAGGATGCGTTGCTGGATGTGGCGCGCCAGCACGCGGCCGCCGTCCGCGTCGCTGCCGGGCACCGCGGTGAGATCGATGTACACCTCGTCGATGCCGCGGTCCTCCATCACCGGCGCGATCGCCACGATGGTGCGCTTGAACAGGCGGGAGATGCGGCGCACCTCATCGAAATCCACCGGCAGCAGGATGGCGTGCGGGCACAGCTTCGCCGCCTTCATCAGGCCCATGGCCGAGCCGACGCCGAACTGGCGCGCGGCGTAGGTGGCGGTGGTGGCGACACCGCGGCCCGCATACGAATCGAGGCGCGGGAAGGCCTCCACCGGAATCTGCCCGGGTGCCGACGCGAGTGCGGCGAGTTCATCGTCGGCACGGCGTCGCCGGCCGCCGATAACCACCGGCAGGCCTTTCAGCTGCGGGTAGCGCAGCAGTTCGACGGAGGCGAAGAACGCGTCCATGTCGAGGTGGGCAACGAGGCGGGGCGTGGTCATGCGCGCCGAATCTTCACATGCCCCAGGCAGGCGCGCACAATGCCGGCACAACAAACAGGGCGCTCTCATGGATGCAGGGGCCGGATTTGCACAGCGTCGACTCCTGGTCGCAGGCGCCGGTGCGGTGGTGGGGCTGGCGGCCGTGCTGGTGCTGCTGGGCTGGGTGTTCGGCGTCGAGGTCCTGCGCAGCATCGTGCCGGGCTGGCCATCGATGGTGCCGGCCTCTGCGCTGTGCTTTCTGCTGACCTCGCTGTCCTTGCTGTTGCTGGCGACGCGCCGTTTCTCCGCCGCGTTGATGCAGGCCTGCGCGACGCCGGCAGTGCTGGTCGCCGTCGCGCGCCTGCTGGAACTCGCCGCGGCTGCGCAGTGGAATGTGAGCTTTCTTGGCATCGCGACCGGTGCGTCCGGCAGCATGTCACCCGCCACGGCGCTGGACTTCCTGCTGCTGGATATCGCGTTGTTGCTGACCATCCGGTCGCGCGCGCCGTGCACCGCGCAGGCGCTGTCCCTGGTAGCGCTGCTCGTCGCGTGGCTGGGCGTCAGTCGATATGTGTACGGTGGCGAGCCGCTGCTGGCCTGGGCCGCCATGGGTTTCCACACGGCGCTGTGTTTCGCGGTGCTGTCGGTCGGCATTCTCGCGTGCGGAGAGCGCGTCGGCCTCGTCGGCCTGCTGACCAGCAGGGGCGCGGGCGGCGCCAGCGTGCGGCGTTTGCTGCCGGCCGCGGTGGTGCTGCCGCTGGCATTGGCCTGGTTGCCATTGATGGCCGGGCACACCAACTGGCTGGGTCGCGAAGCCGCCCTGTCGTTGTTCGCGCTGTCGATGGTGGTGATCTTCGGGGCGCTGGTGTGGATGCACGCGGCGCGCCTCGAGCAGGCCGACCGCCAGCGCCAGGAAGCCAGCGACGCGCTGTCCGCCAGCGAAGAGCGCCTGCGGCTGATCATCGAGGGTGCGCTGGACGCGGTGGTCACCATCGATCGCAACGGCGACATCACGGGCTGGAACGTCGGCGCGGAAATGCTGTTCGGGTGGTCACGCGGCGAAGCGATCGGACGTTCGCTCGGCGACACCATCGTTCCTCCGCGGTATGCGCAGGCGCACCAGGGCGGCCTGCAGCGCTTCCTCGAGACCGGCGAATCGCGCGTGCTGAACCAGCGCGTGGAGCTGGCCGCGGTACGCCGCAATGGCAGGGAATTCCCCATCGAGATCGCCATCACGCCAGTGCAGACCAGCACCGGCATCGCGTTCTGCGCCTTCGTCCGCGACATCACGGAGCGGCGCGAGGCGCTGGCGGCTTTGCACGAAAGCGAGCTGCGCTTTCGCACCATTGCCGAAGCATTGCCGCACCTGGTGTGGACTTGCCGGCCGGATGGCTGGTGCGACTACCTGAGCCGCCAGTGGGTGGAGTACACCGGCCATCCGGAGGCCGGACAATTGGGCTACGGCTGGGTCGAGTACCTGCATCCGCAGGATCGCGAACGCGTGCGCAGCGAGTGGGAGGCCGCCATCGCACGCGGTGACCATTTCGAAATGGAGTTCCGCATCCGCCGCCACGACGGCGTGCATCGCTGGTTCAAGACGCGCGCGGCGCCACTGCGCGATGCGGCCGGCAACATCTTCAAGTGGTTCGGTTCCAATACCGACATCGAGGACTACAAGACCTCGCAGCACAAGCTGCGCACGCAGATCGAGCGCCTGCACCTGCTGGACCAGTCGACCCGCGCCATAGGTGAGCGCCAGGATCTGGGCAGCATCTTCCAGACAGTGCTGGGAAGCCTGGAAACCGGGCTTGCCGTCGATTTCGCCTGCATCTGCACGCACGACGCGGTGGATGGCACGCTGACCGTCACTTGCGTCGGCGCGGACAGCCGCGGCTTCGCGGCGGCGCTCGGGCTGCAGCACGGCACGCGCGTGGATATAGAAGCCAATGGCCTCGCGCGCGCGGTGTCCGGGCGGCTGGTGCATGAACCGGACCTGGCCGGATCCACGCTGCCTTTCTCGCAGCGGCTGATGCAGGCCGGGCTGGGCTCGGTGGTGCTCGCGCCGCTGGCGGTGGAGAGCAAGGTGTTCGGCGTGCTGGTGGCGGCACGACGCAACCCGGCGAGCTTCAGCAGCAACGATTGCGAATTCCTGGGGCAGCTCTCCGCGCACGTGGCGCTGGCCGCCAACCAGGCCGAGCTGTACGGCACCCTGCAGGTGGCATACGACGACCTGCGCCGCACGCAGCAGGCCGTGATGCAGCAGGAGCGCCTGCGGGCACTCGGCCAGATGGCCAGCGGCATCGCGCACGACATCAACAACGCGCTGTCTCCCGCGGCGCTGTACACGCAGTCCATGCTGGAGCATGAGACCGGACTCAGTGCCGAGGGGCGCAGGCAGCTGGGCGTGGTGGAGCAGGCCGTCGACAGCGTCGCCGCCACCATCTCGCGGCTGCGCGAGTTCTACCGCGATCGCGAAACCCAGCAAGTGCGCGAGCTGGTGCAGCCCAACAAGGCCATCGAGCAGGCCGCAGGGCTGACGCGCGCGCGCTGGCAGGACATGCCGCAGCAGCTGGGCATCGTGGTCGAGCTGACGATGGAACTGGCGCCGGACCTGCCCACCATTGTCGGCACCGCCAGTGAGCTGCGCGATGCCATCACCAACCTGATCCTGAACGCCGTCGATGCCATGCCGGCAGGTGGCAAGCTGACGCTGCGCTCGCGGCTGATTCCCTCAGCTGGTGCGGCGGCACCTGCGCAGGTGGAGATCGCCGTGCGCGACACGGGTATCGGCATGAGCGCCGAGACGCGCAGCCGCTGCCTCGATCCTTTCTACACCACCAAGGGAGAGCGCGGCACCGGCCTCGGCCTTGCCATGGTGTACGGCATGCTCGAGCGCCATGGCGCCCGCATCGAGATCGACAGCAAACCGGAGCTGGGCACCGAGATGCGGTTGCTGTTTCCGGTGTCGACGGATGCCACGCGCGGTGCGGCCATCGGGCCAACCGCGGTGCCGCGGGCGCTGCAGGTGCTGCTCGTCGACGACGATCCGGTGCTGCTGAATACGTTGCGGGAGATCCTCGAGGGAGATGGGCATCACATCACCATTGCGGATGGCGGCCAGGCTGGCATCGATGCGCTGCATTCCATGGAGGCGACGGGCCGGCCGTGCGTCGTGCTCGTCACCGATCTGGGCATGCCGCATGTGGATGGCCGCAAGGTGGCGGCCGCGGCGAAGTCGTTGCGTCATCCACCTGCGGTGGTGATGCTCACGGGCTGGGGCCAGCGGCTGGTCGACGAGGGGCAGATGCCCCCGCATGTGGATCGCGTGCTCAGCAAGCCGCCGAAGCTGCTCGAATTGCGCAGCGCGCTGGCGGAACTGACTTCCTGATTCCTGCACCACTGCGGCAGGCGGGAGGTGCGCCTGCCGCAGTGGCCCGGCTCACTGGCCGGCGATTTTCTGGTTGTCGGACGGGTTGGAGATGATGATCTCCACGCGGCGGTTCTGCTGGCGGCCTGCGGCGGTGTCATTGCTGGCTACCGGTGCTGCTTCGCCCTTGCCCACGGCAACGATGCGCTCCGCGGCGATGCCCTTGGCCACCAGCGCAGTCTTCACCGCGTCGGCGCGACTCTCGGAGAGCGCCTGGTTGGTGCTGTCCGCACCCATGCTGTCGGTGTGGCCTTCGATGGTCACCGAGCGGTCGCTGGCCTCGGCGAGGAAGCCCGACAACCGGTCCAGCGTGGGCGCGGCACCTGGCTTCAGCTCCGCCTTGCCGGTATCGAACAGCACATCACCCAGCGTGAGCACCATGCCACGCTCGGTCTGCTTCGCCTGCAGCTTGCGCAGCTGCTCTTCCAGCTCCGTGGCCTTGCGGTGTTCGTCCAGCACGGCTTCGCGCGCGCGTTGTTCGGCCTGTTCCCTGGCAATCTCGGCCTGTGAGCGGGCGGCATCTGCCTGCGAGCGGGCCGCTTCAGCTTCTGCACGTGCCATCTCCGCCTGCGCGCGGGCCGTGGAAGCTTCCTGCTCGCGCGCCTGCAGCAGTACTTTCTGCCGCTCGGTCTCCGCCGCGGTGGTCTTCGCCTCGGCGACGCCGCGGGCAATCTGCTCGGCGGCAATGTCGGCGTGGCGCTGCGCGATGTATGCGGCCTGCCGCACATCGCCGGCCGACTTGTTCTTGTGCGCCAGTCGATCCGCTTCGCGCAGGGCATCGTGCGCGGCCGACACTTCCGCCGCCGCGTACTTGCCCGCCTCCGGCGAGGATTCGACCTGCTGCACGGCGCTGCGCGCCAGCTCCAGTTCGTCGTAACGCACGGGCTGCGTGCTGCAGGCGGCCAGCGCAATGGCCACGGCGGATGCGATCGCGACATGTGGTTTCACGATGTTCATGATGGCTCTCCTGTTGCTCACGGCGACCTGGCCGCCGGTGTGGCGGCTCTGCGGTCGGCTTCCCGGCGCAGCGCCTCGACGCCGCTCTGCGCCTCGCGCGCCGCGTCCTGCTGGCTCATGGATTGCGCCTTGGCGGAGGCGTACTGCGCATCGACTTCGGCCTGCTTTGCCAGGCGCAGCGCTTCGCGGTCACCAGCGGAAGACTTCTTGTCCGCCGCTACCCTCGCCTGTGCGTACTTGTCCTTGGCGGCCTGCAATTCCGGTAATGAATTCACGGCCACATTGCTGCGGTCGGCCTGCTGGATGACGACTTCAGTGCGCGCCATCTGCGCTGTGAGGGCTTCGGGGCGTTCGTAGGTGGCGCAGGCCTGCAGCATCAGCAGTGGCAGGCCCAGTGCGAGAGGCAATGGATGGGGTTTCATGGCCGCCTCGATACGAATGACGATGGAGCGGACAGTGGGCCTGAGGCGGGAAATGCTGTGCCCGGCGGTGTACGCCTTGGATGGTGGGATCAGTCCTACGGAGGCTTCGAGACCCGCATCAGGCCGCGGACGAGGCCGCGCCAGCGATCACCGCTCCCGGTAATAGAGGCGCATCGCCACCGGGGCAAATACCGCCGTGACCACCGCGGACGCGATCAGCACCCACAGCACATCCTTACCCAGCACATTCCCATGCATCAACCCGCGCGCCGCATTGGTCAGATGCGTCACCGGGTTCAACCCGACGATCGTCTGCATGAACCCCGGCATCGTTTTCGGATCCACGAAGATGTTGCTGACGAAGGTCAGCGGGAACAGCAGCAACATGCTGGTGGTCATCACCGACTCCGGCGTCTTCACCAGCATGCCGACGATGATCCACAGCCAGCTCACCGCGGACACGAACAGCAGCATCAGTGCGATGGCGGCGACCACGCCCAGCGCGCCGCCGCCCGGGCGGAAGCCCAGGATCAACCCGACGATGATCACCACCACCGCCGCCAGCGCATAGCGCGTCAGGTCCCCCAGCAGCGCGCCCACCACCGGCGCGGGTTGCCAGATGGGCAGCGACTTGAAGCGGTCGAACAGCCCCTTCTGGATGTCCGAGTTCAGGCTCACGCCGGTGTAGACGGTGAGGAACACCATGGTCTGCACCACGATGCCCGGCACCAGCCACTGCAGGTAGGCGTTGGTGGAGCCGGCCAGCGCGCCGCCGAACAGGTACGTGAACATGAAGGTGCTCATGATGGGGAACACCAGCACGTCGAACAGCTGGAAGGGCACGTGCTTGATCTTCAGCATGGCGCGCCATGCCAGGGTGAGTACGGCGGCAAAGGTGCCGACGCGTGCGGGGCGGCGGTCGGTGGCCAGCACGCCCTGGATGGGGTTGCTGTTCATTTCTTCTCCTGCGCGTCGGCGGCGGGGTTCTCCACCGGCTTGCCGGTAAGCGCGAGGAACACGTCATCGAGGCTGGGCTGCGCCAGCGCGAACTCGGCGATGCCGATGCCGCTGGCGGCGAGCCGGGCCAGCGCCTGCGACACAAGTTCTGCACTGGAAACCTTGGCGCCGATCTCGTTGGGTTCGCTGCCATGGTGCGCCTCGCCCAGCACGGCCTTGAGGATGACCTCGGCAGCGTCGCGCTGGCCGGCGTCGGCGAGCATGAGGTGCAGGGCGCGACCACCCACGGAAGCCTTCAACTCCTTGCTGGTGCCTTCGGCAATCACCTTGCCGTGGTCGATCACCGCCATGCGGTCGGCGAGGCGGTCGGCCTCTTCCAGGTACTGCGTGGTGAGCAGCACGGTGGTGCCGCCGGCGGCGATGCCGCGCACGATGTCCCACACCTGGTTTCTGCTGCGCGGATCGAGCCCGGTGGTGGGTTCGTCCAGGAACATCAGCTCGCTGGTGACGATGAGGCTGGCCGCGATGTCCAGCCTGCGGCGCATGCCGCCGGAGTAGGTGCGCACCTGGCGCTTCGCGGCTTCGGTGAGGTCGAACGCGGCCAGCAGCTGCGCGGCGCGCTCGCCGGCACTGCGCCAGGAGAAGCCCAGCAGCCGCGCGAACAGCACCAGGTTCTCGCGGGCGGTGAGGTCCTCGTCCACCGAAGCAAACTGGCCGGTGACCCCGACCTTGGCGCGCACTTCGGCGGCCTCCTTCACCAGGTCGTGCCCGAGCACGCGTGCCGTTCCGCCATCAGGCCGGATCAGCGTGGTGAGCATGCGGATGGTGGTGGTCTTGCCGGCGCCGTTGGGGCCGAGCAATCCGTACACGGCACCGCGCGGAATGGCGAGGTCGATGCCGTCCACGGCGCGGGTTTCACCGTAGCGCTTGGCCAGGGCGGTGGTTTCGATGGCGAGAGTCATGGGGCGGCAATACTGCCCCAGACATGCGGACGCGTCATCTGCGCCCGCGGGATTTATCGGACTTCAGGCCTTGGTGCGCAGCAGGCTGCTGACCATCTCGTCGGCCGCGCGCACCATCTTCGCCGCGGCCTTGGTGTAGATCACCTGCTGCTTCGCATCCACCAGCGCGTTCACGACATCGCGCTGTTCGACGGCAGTGGAAGCCTCGGCGGTGGAGGAGTTGGCCACCACATGCGCATCCTGCGCGAGCCGGTCCACGGACTTGCGGACGGCATTGGTGGCACTGGACATGACACTGGGGATGGCGGTGATGTCGCTCATGGGGCGAAGAATAGGACGCCGCCGCCGCAGGTGTCCGTGAACGGGCGCGTCCGGCAGGTGACATTAGCCGGGTCACCTGAACATAAGTGATGCGGACCAGCCCGATCCACCCGGCAGCGTGCTACCGTGCCGGCCCAACGTCGGTGCGCGTCGGATCCCTTCATGGCGGCAATCACAGCGTTTCGCACCGTGCGCGCCCGGATGCTGTTCTGGATCCTGGTGGTCGTGGTGCCGATCCACATGCTGTCCACGTGGCTCTCCTACCGCGCGACCGCCGGGCAGCTCGAGGCCAGCGCCATTCGTGGCGCGGACCAGATGGCCATGCAGCTCGCTTCGGACCTGGACGCGGAGATCCGTCCCATCCAGGCCGCCATCCACACGCTGGCCGCGCAGCTCGGGCAGACCGATGCGCCGCGCGCGCGCTACGTGAACCACATCCGTGGGCTGCTGGACGCGTGGCAGGACATCTACGGTTCGACCATCGCGGCGGAAGTCGATGGCGATGGCACGCCGTTCGCGCCTTATCTGTATCGCCGCGACGGGCGCATCGAACACGCCGACCTGGCACGTGACAGCTACGGTTACCGCGCATTGCCCTGGTACCGGCTGGCGGCGGACAGCGGCAAGCCGGCCTGGTCGCCGCCGTACTTCGATCGTGGCGGCGGCGATATCTGGATGGTGACCTACTCGGTGCCCTTCTTCCGCGAAGGCGACCACGCGCTGGCTGGCGTGGTCACCGCGGATCTGGATCTGCAGTGGATGCGGCGCGCGGCGCTACGGGTTTCGCCCGGGCCTGCGGGCATGGGCTGGATCTCCTCCGGCACCGGTACGGAGGAAATCGTCCTTCCCGTCGGCGACACGGCACGCCGGCTGGAAGGCAATGCCGCAACCGCCAACGCCGCGGCGGCGCGCGCCGCGGCGCACGCCATGCTGGCGCGCGACAGCGCCTTCGGACTGGCCCGTGGCATCGATGGCAGGCCGGCATATCTGGCGGCGCACCGCGTCGGCACGCTGGGCTGGACACTCACCGTGCTCACGCCGCGCGATGCGCTGCTGGGCGAGGCGCGCGCGCAGTTGCGCCAGCAGATCGTGCTGGGCGGCATTGGCCTCGCGCTGCTGCTGGGGGCCATCATGCTGGTGGCCGCGGGCATCGCCCGTCCCATCCATGCACTGGCCGAAGCCGTGGAACAGGTGGGGCAGCCCGGCACCGCGGACCTGCATTTCAACCTGCCCGAAAAGCCGCGCCGGGATGAAGTCGGCGTGCTGACACGCGCGCTGGCACAACTGCGCGATACGGTGCAGCAGCATGTGCAGCTGCGCGCCGCCAGCCTCGCCGCGCAGGCAAGGCTGGAGCACGAGCTCGAAGTGGCGGCGCAGATCCAGCAGTCGATGCTGCCGCAGGGAGATACGCTGCGCGCGGTGCCGCCAGGCATCGAGATCGCGGCCACGCTGATTCCCGCGCGGCAGGTGGGCGGCGACCTGTACGACTACTTCCACGTCCCGGGCGGCGAGCTGCTGTTCGCGGTGGCCGATGTCTCGGACAAGGGCATCCCCGCAGCGTTGCTGATGGCGCGGCTATCGGGGCTGATGCGCGTGCTCGGCGCCACCGGCAGCGGTCCGGAGCGCGTGCTCGGTGAAATCAATGGCCGGCTGGCCGAGGGCAATGAAGCCTGCATGTTCGTGACCGTGGGTTGCGGGCTGCTCGATCCGGACAGTGGCGCATTCCGCTACGCCAGCGCCGGCCATGATGCGCCGCTGCTGCGCCGGGTCGAGGGCGAGGTACGCGTGTTCGATGGCGAGAATGGCACGGCCATCGGCATCGACGCGGACAGCACCTATCCGTTGTGGCAGGGCCAGCTGGCGCCGGGTGATGCATTGCTGCTGTACACCGACGGGCTTTCCGAAGCCGAGGGCGAGGGCGGTGCGCAGCTGGGCATCGAACGCATCGCCGCGCTGCTGCGCGAGGCGCGGGATGCGAGGCCGGCAGTGCTCGTGGCGCACATCGTCGATACCGTGGCGAGCGATGCCGCGGGCTTCCGCGCCACCGACGACCTGACCGTGATGGCGCTGCGCTTCGTTCCCGCCGATGTGGCCACGCGCGTCGAGCCGGATGGCACCAGCTGGCTGATCACGGTGGAGCCTTCATCCTCCGGCCTGCTGCGCGCGCAGCAACGGCTGCGCGGCATCCTGCTGGCGCGCGAGGTGGGCGCGGACTTGGTGCACGACCTCGAACTGGTCACCGAGGAATGGCTGACCAATGTGCTGAAGGCCGCTGGCGCGGCGCCGCTACGACGTTTCGAACTGGACCTGCTGCTGTCGCCCGCTGCGATCCGGCTGGTTTTCCGCGACGATGGCGTGCCCTTCGATCCGCTGCAGGCCGAAGGCCCCGACCTGGAACTCGCCGTTACCGACCGGCCCATCGGCGGCCTGGGTCTGCATCTGGTGCGCCAGGTGGCGCAATCCTGCGATTACACCCGTGCCGGCGGATGCAATGTGCTCACCGTCCGGTTCGTCCGCAATTGAAGGAACAGCATGGCACTCACCATCGTCATCGAAGATTCGCCCGCGCCCACCATCAGGCTGGCGGGTCGGCTCGACACGCACACGGCGCCGCAACTGGATGCGGAGCTGGCCAGGGTGTTCGCCGGCGCGGCGCCGCAGCGGCTGGTGTTCGACCTGGGGCAGCTCGACTACCTCAGCAGCGCCGGCATCCGCTGCTTCGTGCGTGCCCGCAAGGCGGTGGAACCGCGCGGTGGCAAGGTGGTGCTGGTCAATCCGCAGCCACCGGTGCGCAAGGTGCTGGACATCGTCAAGGCCATGCCACCGGGCGGCATCTTCGCGAGTGTCGCCGAGATGGATGCGTACCTGGACGACATCCAGCGCCAGATGCGCAAGGGCGAAACGGAGCTCTAGAGTCCGGATTCCACCGGGCCCATGAACTTGGTGGCGAACACCACGCGGTATGCGCCGGTCAGGTTCGGCCGCATCTCGCGCTTCAGCGTATCCCACACCTCGTCGTAATCGCCCTGGATCTGCGTGCTCATCGTGTTGGAACGGATGGTCAGCTTGGGGTTGGCCTGCAGGCGCGCGATGAAATCGAGGATGGGCGGCTTGAAATCCGGGGTCAGCGGATACAAGGAGATTTCGACACTGATCAGTTGGCTCATGGCCGGCCATGATACTGGCCGGCCAGCCATGCGGCGACGTCGGTCGGTGACTTCAGCTTTCCGGCGTCACCGTCGCGTCGTGCTTGTGCTCCTTGCCCGGCGGAGGATCGCTCTTGCGGAAGCTGCTCAGCTGGCAGCGGCCTTCGTTCGGCACGATGATCTCGCTGTCGCGGTTCAGCCGGTTGAGGCCGCGGTTCCTGACCCCGATCTGCACGGCAAACGGCAGGCCGAAGCACGGCGCGAAGGTTTTCGCGTAGTACCACTGCTTGCGCGAGTCCTGGATCCACAGGCCCATGTCGCCATCCGCCTGCCAGGTGCGGATGCTGTCGCGCTGGTCCACGAACGGGATCGAGGCTTCCTTGTCGTCCAGCCCGGCGGGCTCGCCAGTCCTGGCTGCTTCTCCGGCCCAGGCCTGATTCAGGGCTGCCAGGGTGGCGAGCCCCAGGATGATGGTTGTCTTCATGAAATCGCCTCCACTCTTCGGTCTGTCTGGCGCATTGTGCGTCCGCGAAGCTGTACGCAGGCTGACCAGGATGGACCTTACTGACTGTAGATGGCACAACCTGGCCCCTGTCCCTAGTATCCGGCCCACCCTCCAGGGTTCAACCCGGAGTTCGCCGTGGAAGCATCAGAACTGGTTTCGCCGGGGCAGCGATGGCAGGCATTCATGGATGCCGCGGCCGAGCGGGTGCAGTTCGTGGCCCGGCAGGACGGCACTTCCGAAGACATCGAATGCGCCCGCAAGGTGCTGCTGACGCCGCACTCCTGGAGCCGGTGGGAGCAGGAACTGGGCATGGGCCTGCGCGTGGTGGCGAATTTCCGTTCCCGCATGCTGCAGGTCCGTGCGCTGCGCCAGGCCAACTTTTCGTGGATACACCGCGCGGCGCCATTCCGCTACCTGCGCAATGCCCGCGTGCGCGGCCAGCGGCGCCGGCAACTGATGGCGGCCCTGCATGACGGGCATTTCACGGGCTACGACCGCGCCATGGTGGCCGAGCATGAGTCCTACCTGCGCAGTGTCTGTCACGGGTTCTGCGCGGGACACATCGGCGAAGCGTTGCTCGGCGATGCGCTGTACCGGGAATCCCTGCGGCGCTACCAGGCGCTGTACATGGAGTACTTCCGCGCGTTTGGTGCCATCACCTGCGGGCGCGAGGGCAGGGCGGCCACCGTGTCGCAGCGGCTGCTGCCGTTGATGAAGCGCGAGCTCGCCGAGCTGCGCCAGGCATTGCTGGAATACCCGCTGCACGTGGACTGGCTGCAACGCGAAGCCGACCTGCGCAAAGCCGTCGGCGATACCCGGAAACTGCGCCGCCTCGATTTCAATCTCGATTGACGCGCCGCGCCGCGCTCCCGTAGCCTTGCCGGCGTCGAAGGTGACTGACCGTGGCAACACGGGAAGTTGAAACGGGAAGCCGGTGCGCGCGCAAGCGCAATCCCGGCACTGCCCCCGCAACGGTAATTGGGTTTTGTCCGCTGGCGCGCAGCCACTGGGGTTTTTCCCCGGGAAGGAATGCCAGCCGGACGTGCCGCGGCCTCGTGCCTGCGGTTACGAATCCATGAGTCCGGAGACCGGCCTTCGCACAAGAGCCGTTGTTCCAACTCATGGCCGTGCGGGGACGCACGGTAGAGGTAATCATCATGCGCCGTCTTGCTTCGGCCCTGCTGGGCCTGTCTGTCTGTGCTGCTCCCGTTTTCGCCGCCACCCCGGAACTGCGGGAAGTGATCATCACCGCCAACCGCATCGCGGAGCCGCAGGAAGCGGCGCTGGCCTCCACCACCGTGATCACGCGCGCGCAGATCGAGGAGCGCCAGGCGCGTTCCATCGAGGATGTGCTGGCCGGCGTCGAGGGCCTCGCCATCAGCAACAGCGGTGGGCCGGGCAAGCTCACCACCTTCTTCGTGCGCGGCACCGACGGCGACCAGCTGCTGGTGCTGGTGGATGGCGCGCGCGTGGGTTCGGCCACCGCCGGCACGGCGGCGTTGCAGAACATTCCGGTGGAGCTGGTGGACCGCATCGAGTTCGTGCGCGGACCACGCTCCAGTCTGTACGGCGCCGATGCCATCGGTGGCGTGCTGCAGGTGTTCACGCGCAGTGGTGGCGGCAGCTGGCGGCCGGAGTTCGCGCTCACCGGCGGCAGCTTCGACACGCAACAGCTGCAGGCGCATGTGGCCGGCGGCAGCGAACGCGCCTGGCTGCAGCTGGAAGGCACTGCGCAGAAGACCGATGGCATCAACGCCTGCCGGGCCAGCTTCACCGCCGGCTGCTACACCGACGAGCCGGACCGCGATGGCTACCGCAATCGCTCGATGAGCCTGCGCGCGGGCGGGCAGCTGTCATCGGGCACCAGGCTCGAGGCGAACCTGATGCGTGCCGCGAGCCGGGTGGACTACGACGGGTTCTTCGGCAACAACAGCCACATCCTGCAGCAGGTGCTCGGCGCGAGCCTGACCCAGACGCTGGGCGGTCACGGCAATCTCGCGCTGCGCGTGGCCCGCGCCTGGGATCGCTCCGATGACTACGTGGACGATGCCTACCAGGACCGCTTCCGGACCCGCCGGGACAGCGCCGGTCTGCAGTGGGACACGAGTCTGGTCGCTGGCCAGTGGCTCACCGTTGGTGCGGATTTCCTGCGCGACCATGTCGATGGCACCACTGAATACACCGTGGCGGCGCGCGACAACGCCGCGCTGTACCTGCAGTACATGGCCGATGTGGGCCGCTGGCGGGCTGAAGCCAGCCTGCGCGGCGACGACAACGAGCAGTTCGGTCGCCATGCCACCGGCACCGCCGCCATTGGCTTCACGGTGAGCCCGGCATTGCAGCTGCTGGCGCAGTACGGCACGGGCTTCAAGGCGCCGAGCTTCAACGATCTCTACTACCCGCCGGATCCATTCTTCGGCCCGTCCAGCAACCCGGACCTGGAGCCGGAGCGTTCACGCAGCATCGAGCTCGCGGCGCGTGGCCGCGCCGGCGCGGCGAGCTGGCGGCTGTCGGCGTTCCAGACGCGCATCCGCGACCTGATCGGCTTCGACATCAACTTCCTGCCGGCCAACATCGATGCCGCGCGCATCCGCGGACTGGAAGCCTCGTGGCTGCTGCCGTGGCGCGAGTGGACCTTCGACACCGGCCTCACGCTGCTGGACGCGGAGAACCGCAGCGACGGCGCGAACCGCGGACGGCAGCTGCCGCGGCGGCCGCGGCAGGCGGGGCATGTGGATGTGGCTTACAGCCTGGGCGTCGTGTCGCTGGGTGCGCGGGTCAATGCAGAAAGCCATCGCTACGACAACGCCGCCGGCACGCTGCGGCTGGGTGGTTACGGCACGCTGGACCTGCGCGCCGAAGCGCGCGTTGCGCGGGACTTCCGGCTGCAGGTACGCGCGGCCAATGCGCTGGACAAGCGCCATGAAACCATCGGGTACTACAACCAGCCGGGGCGGGCTGTGTATGTGACGCTGCGCTACGCGGCAGGCCAGTGAGTGCGCCTCAGCCCCGCGGCTTGATCTGCAACTCCTGGCGCCGGTAGTCGATCACCAGCTGCTCGACCAGGCCGATGATGTCCATGCCGATCAGCAGCGTGGGCTCGGTGTTCAGGTCCCAGCGGTTGAAGATGTGCAGGTCCGCGAACATCACGTATGCATCGCGGACAGTGAGGTCGCCCAGCTGGATGGTCGACAGGCGTGCGCCGGTGCCGGACTGCCACTCGCCGGTGGCGCCCTGCACCCGGTCGTCGGCGTTCGCGCGGCCGCGGCCCGCGCGCCGGCGCAGCGCCTCCTGCAGCGCGAGGTTGCCGACGGTGGCCTGCGCACCGGTGTCGATGATGGCGCGTACCGGCTGTTTGCCCACCGTGGCGCGCACCATCAGCAGGCCATGCCGGTCCGGCAGGAAGCGCAGCGAGGCGAAACCCAGCGGCGCGCGCAGGTTCGGCGAGCGCGAGATGCGGATGTAGTCGCGCCGGAAGTCGATGAAGATCAGATGGTCCTGCAGCCCTTCGGTGCCGAGCAGGCCTTCGGCGCCGCCGAACACATCCGCGACCACGGGCATGGACGCGGGCTGCAGGTGGAGATCCCCGACCCGCATGTTGTCCACCGTGATGGTGGGCACCACCGCCTTGCCGGTCACGCCATGCAGCATCACCGGTGAAGAGTGGTCCTGTGGCACGCCCAGGCGCTGTGCCATCTCCGCCGTGACCGCCGAGCGTTGCGCGCCGGTGTCCAGCACCAGGCGGAACGGGCCCTTGCCATCCACCTGCACCGGCACCCAGACGCGGCCGATGCGGTCGCGCGTGGTGGAAGCCACGTAGTGCGGGATCAATGCGGTGACGACGACTTCGGCGAGTTCCTCGTCTGCGACCGTGGTGGCACTGGCCGGCGTTGTGTCTGCGGTGTTTGCGGCGGCCGAGGCCAGTGCCAGAACGATGCTGAGAGCCGGCCTGATCATTGGTAACCCGGGTTGAGGACCGCTCGGCTACCAGACCAGGTCGTCGGGTACGACGTAGTCCTTGTAGGGGTCGTCATCCGCCGGCGGTGGCTGCGGCTTGTTCAGATGCAGCAGTGCCTTCTCCACGCGTGCGCCGATCTGCGTGCCCACTTCGGCGGGCACGAAGGCGAAGCGGCCCTCGCAACGCACGATGGCCAGCGTGCCGGCGACCAGCCGCGCGCGCAGCTCCGGATTCACCGCGATGCGATGGATCTCGGTGCCCTGCTGGAAGTTGTAGAAATCCTCGGTTTCCACGCGCGGCACCTGGTGCGCCGCGACCAGCTGCTTGATCTCGGCATACTTCGCGCGCCGCTCCAGCTTCTCCTGTTTGCGGCGGTTCAGCTCGGCGTCCTTCGCGGCCTTGACGGCGGCGGCCTTCTGCGCGGCAATCTCCTGCGGCGTGGGCCCGGTGGGCTTCTTGCTGCGCGGCGCGGCGTATTGCTTCTGGCGCTGCTGCGCCTCGGCACGCTGCACCTGCTGCTCCGACACCAGCCCGGCCTTCATTAGTTGTTCGCGCAACGACAGACTCATGGCGCGCATTCTAGGCCAATCCCTTCGGGTACGATAACCGCCAAGGAGAACTGACCATGCAGCGAATCCACCTGATTTCGGCCCTCGCACTGCTGGCACTGGCGCCGGCCGCGTATGCGATTCCTGACGCCAATGGCAATCTCGTGGACCCGGCCGAGGCGGCCGCCCCGGATCTGTCCAACGACAGCGCCATGCAGGCGCGCCTGCAGTACAACCTGGGCTTCGAGACTTTCCAGAAGTCCACGCAGCTGGAAATGACGGGCGCCTCGCTGTCCGGTGCGAAGGCGCAGGAAAACGCGCAGGCCGTGCATGAAGGCTTCCGCAAGGCGCGCGACAACTTCCGTGCCGCTGCCGCCGCGGACCCGAAGATGAAGGAAGCCTGGAACATGGTGGGTTACACCAGCCGCCGCGTGGGCGACTACGAGGAGTCGCTGGCGGCCTACGACAAGGCACTGGCGCTGGCGCCGGATTACCCCGAGGCCATCGAATATCGCGCTGAGCTGTTCGTGATGACCGGCCGGTTCATGCAGGCGCGCGATGCCTACGCAGCGCTGCAGAAATTCTCGCCTTCCTATGCGGCCACGTTGAAGACCGCGATGAGGGATTTCCTCAAGAAAGGCGTCACCTCGCCGGCCACGCCGGAAGAGCGCGCGGCCTTTGCCGCCTGGGTGAAGACGCTATAGCAGGCGGCCAGCGGCTTCACTGCCACTGAGCCAGGCACCGTGCAGGGTGCCGTAGTAATGCTCCGAACAGGCCTCGCCGGCGAAATGCAGGCGCGGCGATACCGGCAACGCCAATTGCGCGCGGCAATCCGCGCGGCCCGGCCGGGCGGCGGAATACGAACCCATTGAATGCGGATCGGCGCCCCAGCCGGTGGCCAGCGCCGCGCCCAGTTCATCCAGTATTTCCGCGCCGAAGATGCGCCGCAGTTCGGCGCGCGCGAAGTCGATCAGCTCGCCACGCTGTTCCAGTTCCCATGACAGATCGCCGCCGAAGAAGGCGGTGAGCAGCGGCTGGCCGGCGGCATTGACGTTCCAGCTGCAGGTGCGGCTGGTGGACGCCGAACCCAGGAAGTGGCGCGTCTGGCCATCGGCGAAGCGGCCGCGCTCGATGCGGAAGAACACCTTGTTCACCACGCCCAGCGGCAGGTCGGCCAGCGCCGCAAGGTGCGCGGCCGGCAGCCCCGGCGTGAAGCGGATGGCCTCGCGTGCCAGCACCGTGGTGGGCACGGTGACGATGACGGCGCGCGCCTCGATGCGGCCGGCGGTGGAATCCACCAGCACGGTGTCGCCGGCCCAATCGATGGCGGTGACGCGCGCGCCGAAATGCAGCGGCAATCCCTGCGCGGCGGCGGCCACCACCGTGCCGAGCCCTTCGCGCACGCCCCAGTTGTCGTCGGAATCCGCGTAGCGGTGCAGGTCCATGGTGGAGACATCGCGCGTCTCCACACCCACCGCCCAGGTCATCACGGCGTCGAAGCGCGGCCGGTAATCGTCGTCGGGCAGCACATCGGCGAGCGACACATCGCGGCCGGCCGCGGCGGCGGCTTCGATGAGCTGGTGGTAGCGGGCGTAGGCCGCGCCGCTGGCTGCGCGTTCCGCGACCGTGGGCTCGCGGTTGCCGATCCAGGCGGCAGGTCCCCATCCGGGTGGACGGCGCAGGATGGTGTAGCCGCCGGCTTCCGCCTGCGACGTCCAGGCATTGATCCTGGCGAAGTGCAGCCAGGCCGCGCCGAGATCGGCGGGTGCTCCCAGTGAATGATCGGTGACGGCGCGGCCGCCGGCTCGATCGCGCGCTTCCAGCACCACCACGCGCCGACCCGCGCCGATGAGTCGCCGGGCTGCGGCGATACCCGCCGCTCCTGCCCCGATGATGGCCGCATCCAACACGCTCATATGGCCGCGAGTCTACTTGCTACCATTGCCGCCCATGAACGGACTCGAAAAGCTGCTGGCCAACAACCGGCAATGGGCGGCGGATGCCACGCGCCGCGACCCGCAATTCTTCTCGCGGCTGGTAACCCAGCAGTCGCCGCGTTACCTGTGGATCGGCTGCGCGGACAGCCGCGTGCCGGCCAACGAGATCACCGGCCTCGCGCCGGGCGAGTTGTTCGTGCATCGCAATGTGGGCAACCTGGTGGTGCATACCGACCTGAACTGCCTGTCGGTGATCCAGTACGCGGTGGACGTGCTGAAGGTGGAGGACATCATCGTCACCGGCCACTACGGCTGCGGCGGCATCCAGGCGGCGCTGAATTCGGCCTCGTTCGGCCTGATCGACAACTGGCTGCGCCATGTGCAGGACATCCGCGACCGGCACCCGGACGAGTTGAAGCGCGCGGGCAAGGCCGCCGCCGACCGGCTGTGCGAGCTCAATGTGCTGGAGCAGGCGCTGAACGTGTGCCGCACCACGGTGCTGAAGGATGCCTGGCATCGCGGCCAGCAGGTGTCCGTGCACGGCCTCATTTATTCCGTGGCCGACGGGCTGCTGAAGGACCTGGATTTCCAGGCCAGCGCCGGCAGCGACAGCACCGCGATCTTCGAGGCGGCACTGGCGGGCCTGGGCCCGCGGCAGTGACGAGGCGCGGCGCTCAGTGCGCCGCGTCTGCCGCCGCTGTTTTCGCGCCGTGCTCCCCGCGCCAGCCGAACAGCCGCTTCACGCGCAGCTCGAAGCCATCCATCAGCGTGTAGATCACCGGCACCACGAACAGCGACAGCGCCGTGGAGGCTATCAGCCCGCCGATCACGGCCGCACCCATGGGCGAGCGGAAATTGTTGGCGCCGTGGATGTTGATGGTGATCGGGATCATGCCGGCCACCATGGCGATGGTGGTCATCACGATGGGACGCGCGCGCTTGCCGCAGGCATCGAGAATGGCGTCATGCCGGGACAGCCCGTGGTTGCGCCGGGCCATCACGATGTACTCCACCAGCAGGATGGAGTTCTTGGTGACGATGCCCATCAGCGTCAGGATGCCGATCAGCGTCGGCAGCGACAGCTGCATGTCCAGCGCCCACAGCAGCAGCCCCGCGCCGCCGATGGAAGGCGGCAGCGCCGACAGGATGGTGACGGGCTGGATCACGTCGTGGAACAGCAGCACCAGCAGCGCATAGATGCAGAACACGCCGATGACCATGGCCATCAGGAAGCCGCTGACGATGTCGCCGAGGATCTTGGATTCGCCGGTGTCGATCTGGTGCACGCCCTGCGGCAGGTTGCGCATCGCCGGCAGGTTCCTGATCTTCTCCATGGCGAGGTTCAGCGCCAGCGTGCCGCGGTCGGCATACAGCGTGATGTTGCGGCTGCGGTCGTAGCGGTCGATCTGCGACGGGCCGGCGCCAAAGGTCACATCCGCCACGTTCATCAGCGGCACCGGGCCGTAGCGCGACGGCACCTGCAGCAGCTTGATGCGGTCGATGCTGGCGCGCGCGGCGTCGTTCAGCCGCACGCGGATGGGCACCTGCCGGTCCGGCAGGTTCAGCTTCGCGAGGTTCAGCGTGATGTCGCCGCTGGTGGCGATGCGGGTGGCGGTGCTGAGCGCCGCGGTGGTCACGCCCAGCTCGGCGGCGCGCGCCGGCAGCGGCCGGATCACCAGCTCCGGCTGCAACAGGCTGGCGCTGGTGGTGACGTTCGACAGTTCCGGCACCTGGCGCAGTTCGCGTTCCACATTGGCCGCGGTCGTGGCCAGCACCGCCGAGTCATCGCCGGTGAGCGTGATCTGCACCGGGCCGCCGCTGGGGCCGCCACCGGTATTGCCGCCGCTCTGGGTGCGCACGCCGGGAATGGCGCGCAGGTCGGTCAGCATCAGTTGCTGCAATTGCTGCTGGCTGCGGTCGCGCTCGGCGCGGTCGATGAGCGTGACGCTGGCGCGCACGCTGCGCGGACCGGCCTCCGTGGTGACGCGGCGCACCTCCGGATACACCTTCACCCGGCGCAGCACGTCGTCGGCGACGGCGCGGGATTCATCCATGGTCGAGCCGGGCGGCAGGCTGATGTCGAGGTTCACCATGCCGGCGTCCTGCGCCGGCTGGAATTCCTTCGGCAGCGTCAAGGCGAGCCAGAAGCCGAGCACCATCAGGACCGTGGAGGCGGCGATGGCGGTCTTGCGGTGTGCCAGCACCCAATCCACCTTGTCCACGTACCAGTTCTTGATCCTGCCGGGCCGCTCCAGTTCATGCTCCGGCCGCATCAGGCGCGAGGCCATCATCGGCGTCAGCGTTCGCGCCACCAGCAGCGAGAACAGCACCGCGACGGTGGCGGTGAAGGCGAAGGGCTTGAAGAACTCGCCGCCGATGCCGCCCATGAAGGCCACCGGCACGAACACCGCGCACAGCGTCAGCGAGGTGGCGATCACCGCGAGGCCGATCTCGATGGCGGCATCGGTGGCCGCCTGCATGGGTGGTTTGCCCATGCGCAGGTGGCGCACGTTGTTCTCCACCTCCACGATGGCGTCATCCACCAGCATGCCCACCACCAGCGACAGCGCCAGCATGGTCAGCATGTTCATCGAGAAGCCGAAGGTGTGCAGCGCCCAGAAGGTGGGGATCACCGACAGCGGCAGCGCCGCGGCGGAGATCAGCGTGGCGCGCATGTTGCGCAGGAAGAACCACACCACCACGATGGCCAGCAGCGCGCCCTCGAGCAGCATGGTCATGGACTCGCGGAACTGGTTGCGGATGTTCTGGTCCGCGACCGCGTCGATCTCGGAGAGCTGGATCTGCGGATACCTGGCCTGCAGTTCCTTCACCGCCGCACGCGAGCCATCGGCCACCTTCAGGGCGCCTTCACCCCAGGCGCGGAACACGCGGAAGCCGATCACCGGCTTGCCGTCCAGGCGCACTTCCTGGCGCACCTCGGCCGCCTGGTCGTGCACGCTGGCGATGGCGTCGAGCCGCACATTGCGTCCATCGCCCAGCGACACGGGCAGCGCCGCCAGCTGCTGCACCGTGCTGATGGTGCCCAGCGTGCGCACGTTCTGTTCCTGCGCGCCGATGCGCGTCTCGCCGCCGGGCAGTTCCACCTGCGTGCTGACCAGCTGGCGCGATACATCGCCGGCGGTCACGCCCAGCGCGGCCATGCGGTCCGGGTCGAGGTCCACGCGGATCTCGCGGTCCACGCCGCCGATGCGGCCGACACGGCCCACGCCCGGCACGCCGGACAGCGCGCGGATCACGTTCAGGTCCACGAACCACGACAACTCGGTATCCGACAGCTTGTCGGAGGCCACCGCGAAAGTGAGCACCGGATTGCCCACCGTGGACTGGCGCGCGATGTACGGCTCGGTGGCATCCTGCGGCAGGTTCGGGCGGATGCGCGTGACCGCATCGCGCACGTCGTCCATGGCCTGCTGGATGTCGATGTCGAAATCGAACTCGATGGCGGTGGAGGAATTGCCGGTGGTGACCGTGGAGGTGATGTGCTGCACGCCCACGATGTTGGAGACCGCGTCCTCCACCTTGCGCGTCACCTCGGTTTCCATCTGCGTGGGCGGCGTGCCCGCGTAGCTGACCGACACGCTGATGTACGGGAAGGTGATGTCGGGCTGCTGCTGGATCGCCAGCTTCGGGAAGCTGATGAGCCCGCCCACCACCAGCGTGATGAACACCATCATCACGGGAATCGGATTGCGGATCGACCAGGTAACGAAGTTCACTACGTATCTCCGGGCAGGCGGTTACAAGAGGGTGCGGCCGAAGTTCACGGTGTCTCCGGGGTAACCGGTGTTACTTGCCGGCCGGCTGCGCGGCGCTGACCGTCGGCGCCGCGGCGCCCGCAACGGCGACGGTGTCCCCATCCTTCAGGAAGCCCGCACCCTTCACCGCGATGATCTCCCCGGCGGTGAGGCCATCGGCGATCTCCAGCCGTTCGCCGTTCACGCCGACCTGCTGCACGCGGCGGCGTTCCACCACGTTCCTGTCCTTCAGCACGAACACGTAGCTGTAGCCATCCTGCATCACCACACTGGCCACCGGCACCAGCAGGCCCGGCCCCTTGCCGGCGGCGATCTCGCCGCGCGCAAACATGCCGGGACGGGCATTGCCGCCGGTGATGTCCACGTACACGAGGCCGGTGCGGTTGGTGGTCTGCACTGTGGGTGCAACCGTGCGCACGCGGCCTTGCAGAGTCGTGCCATCCACGCCGGTCACTTCCACGGTCTGACCAGCCTTGATGCGCGACAGCTGCGCTTCCGGCACTTCCGCCCGCCATTCCACCCGGTCCTGGCGCAGCAGCCGCAGCATCTCGCTGCCGGCCTGCGCGATCTGGCCCACGCTGACGGTGCGCGAGGTGATGGTGCCCGCGTCCGGCGCCCGCACCGTGCCGTAGCGCAGCCGCAGTTCGGATGTGGTGAGGTCGGATTCGGCGGTATCCACGCGCGCCTGCGCGGCGATGTGTTCGGCCTTCAGCCGGTCCAGGTCCGCCGCCGACAGCGCGCCGGACGTGGACACGGATTCCCCGCGGCGCAGGGCCGCGGCGGCATTGGTCTCGCCCGCCTGCGCGCTGCGCAGCGCGGCGCGTTTCGAGGCCAGGTCCGCCTCCAGCATCTCGGTGGCGAGGCGCACCAGCGGCTGATCCCTGGCCACATGCGAACCCACGTCCACCAGCACCTGCGCCACGCGATACCCGCCGACTTCGGCGCCGATGATCACTTCCTGCCATGGATACATCGAGCCGGTGGCCGGCACCGTGCGTACCAGTTGCTCGCTGGCCACCCTGGTCGTGGTGATGGTGAGCGCGGCCACGCCGCCGGCTGCATCCGCCGGACCATCGGCCTGCGTCGCGGCGTCGCCCTGCGGCGCGCTCCTTGCCTGTCCTGATTCACCGCGCTGGCAGCCCGCCAGCAGCGCAACCGCGAACAGGCTTACGAAGAGGTATGTGCTGGACGGACGAGGGCGCATTGCGGGCTAAGATCCTGGGGAAGTTTGGGGGGGAGCGTAGTGTCAGCGCACCGGATGGCTTGTGCCATATCAGGTGGCTGATAGAATATCAGGCACCTTATTCTGGGCATAGGTGCCAGCGAGGCTTGTCGATGGCGCATACCAGTCGGCCTAACAACCGGGTGCCCGAAGAACAGATCGGCTACCTGCTCAAACGCCTGATGCATCAGTTCCGGCATCAGGTGGAGGAGCGGCTGCGCCGGAGCACGGACGTGTCCTTCGCCCACCTGGTGGTGCTGGACCAGCTGCAGCAGGAGGCCGGCATCCCCGGGGCGCGGCTGGCGCGTCGCCTGCTGGTCACCGCGCAGACCATGACCGGGCTGCTGCGCCGCCTGGAAACCGAAGGCGCCATCGAACGCCGCCCCGATCCGCACAACCGCCGCGCCGACCGCTGGTACCTGCTGCCGGCCGGTCTCGCGCGCCTGAATGCGGCGCGCAATGCCGGCGGTCCGGTGATGACGCGGATGCTGTCGCAGCTGTCGGCCAGGGAAGTGACGGAGTTGCGCGGATACCTTGAGCGCTGCGTCGAGGGGCTGGAGGCCGGCGCGGATGAAGACGCCGCAGCCGCGGCCGAGGCGCGCGAGCGCGGAGACCTGCACCCACCCTCATGAGCGTCACGCTCGGCGGCTTGTTCATCCACCCGGTGAAGTCCGCGGCCGGCATTGCCTGCAGCAGCGCGCGGCTCGGACGCTATGGCCTGGAACATGACCGCGAATGGCTCGTCGTCGACGCCGCGGGACGCTTCGTCACGCAGCGTGACGAAGCGCGGCTGGCGCTACTCACCACCGCCATCGGCAACGGGCTGCTGAAGCTCGCCAATCCGCAGGGCGCGGGCCCCGCGCTGCCGCTGGATCATGCAGGTGCGGCGCGCGAAGTGCAGATATGGCGTTCGACCTGTGCCGCGTTCGATGCCGGCGATGAAGTGGCGGGGTTTCTTTCCGACTGGCTCGGCCGGCCGCTGCGGCTGGTGCGCTTCGACACGCGCCGCACACGCCTTTCCAACCACGACTGGACGATGGGCCGCGACGTGCCGAACCTGTTTTCCGACGGCTATCCGCTGCTGGTGCTGTCCGCCGCGTCGATCGCGGATCTGTCCGCGCGCGTGGGACAGGTCCTGCCGGTGCAGCGCTTTCGTCCGAACCTGCTGCTGGATGGGCTTGCACCCTATGGCGAGGATGCGTTCGAGGAAATCCCGCTCGGTGGCGCGCGCATCCGGCTCACCAAGGCCTGCACGCGCTGCGTGATCACCACGGTGGATCAGCAGCGCGGCGAGCGCAGCGGGGAAGAGCCGCTGCGCACCTTGAAGACCTACCGCTTCGACAAGGCGCTGCGCGGTGTGGTCTTCGGCCGCAATGCCTATGCGGTGGCAGGCGAGGGTATGGAACTTCGCGTGGGCATGGCCATCGAAACGGCCTCCGCGCCGTAACCGCACCTCTATAATCGCGCCCCATGATTGAACGCACAGTGGAACGTCTTTTCTTCGCCAGCCGCTGGCTGCTGGCGCCTGTTTACCTCGGCCTGTCCATCGCGCTGGTGGTGCTGGGCATCAAGTTCTTCGAGGAACTGTTCCATGTGTTCGCACATGTCGTCGAGATGAAAGAATCCGACGTCGTGCTGTCGCTGCTGGCACTGGTGGATCTGTCGCTGGTCGCGGGCCTGATCGTGATGGTGATGTTCTCCGGCTACGAGAACTTCGTTTCCAAGATCGACATCGATGACGGCAGCGCGGAGAAGCTGGGCTGGCTGGGCAAGCTCGATGCCACCACGCTGAAGCTGAAGGTGGCGGCCTCCATCGTCGCGATCTCCTCCATCCACCTGCTGCGCGTGTTCATGAAAGTGGACACGATCGAGAGCGAGAAGCTGGTCTGGTATGTGGTGATCCACATGACCTTCGTGTTCTCGGCGGTGCTGATGGGCGTGCTCGACCGCATCAGCGCGGGCAGCAAGCGCGACCACTGAACCGCGCCTGCGGTTGATCGATCAGCGCGGCTTGTCGCCGGACAGCCAGCCTCCCTTCGCCACCACCCACAGCAGCACCACCAGCACCAGGAAGGGCACCAGCGACAGCAGGTCCGCGAACCGTCCCTCATAGAAGGGATTGTTCGCCGTGGCCCAGCGCTGCAGCGTGGCGTCGAAATCCCCCAGCACGCCGGCGAGGAAGGCGATCAGGATGCCGGCGATGGCACCGCCCGCGATGTAGCCGGAGGCAAACAGCACGCCCGGTCCGCGGTCCGACTGCGCGGAGAATTGCGCCTCGGTCAGCGCCGCCGATTCCGGCTCCCTGCGCTTGCGGCGGTCGATGGCCCAGCGCAGCAGCCCACCGATGAAGATCGGCGTGGTGGAGGAGATGGGCAGGTACACGCCCACCGCGAAGGCCAGCGAGGGCACGCCGGAAATTTCCATCAGCAACGCGATGGCGGCGCCGAAGAGGATGAGGTCCCAGGGCAGTTGCCGGTCGAGGATGCCCTTGATGATGTACGACACCAGCGTGGCCTTGGGTGCGTCGAACTTGCGCACCTGGGTGCCGTCGGGGCGTTCGGCGTGCACGCCGTTGATGCCCGGATCCACCAGCCATACGGCGCGGCCGGTGTCGTCCACCAGGTACTTGCCGGCGGGGCCATTGGCGAGGTCGGTCTTGTGCCACACGTGGTAGGTGGCGGAATCGTCCTTCGCCTGCGGCCCGGTGACGGCTTCGCGCGCCTCGCCCAGCGCCGCAACGTCGGTGGTCAGGCCCGCCGGCGCCACCTGCGCGATGGGCACGTACACCGTGGCGGTTTCATTGAGCTTCAGCAGGATGGGGCCCATCAGCCCCGCCGACGCGAAGGCGCCGATCAGGATGGCGTACTGCTGCAGCTTCGGGGTGCCGCCGACGAGGTAACCCGTCTTCAGGTCCTGGGAGGTGGTGCCGCCGTTGGAGCTGGCGATGCACACGATGCCGCCTACCGACAGCGCGGTGATGTACCAGGTGCCGCCGGTCCAGCCGACGATCAGGAACACCAGGCAAGTGAGCATCAGCGTCGCCATGGTCATGCCGGAGATCGGGTTCGAGGTGGAACCGATCTCGCCGGTGAGGCGCGAGGACACCGTCACGAAGAACGCGCCGAAGATCACGATCATCAGCGCGCCGACCAGGTTCATGTGCAGCGCGGGCACCAGCATGATCAGCGCCAGCAGCACCAGGATGCCGATGCCCACGAACTTCAGCGACAGGTCCTGGTCGCGGCGGTCGGTGCTGGCCGTGCCGCCGCGCGCGGCGGCCACGTCCTTGATGCCGGAGCGGATGCTGCCGACGATCAACGGGATGGAACGGATCAGCGCGATGATGCCGGCGGTGGCCACCGCGCCAGCACCTATATACAGGACATAGGCATTGCGGATCGCGCCCGGGCCCATTTCGGAGATGGGCACGGTGCCGGGTGCCAGCACGCCATCCACCTGCGAGCCGAAGAACATGATCATCGGGATGAGCAGCAGGTAGGTCATGAAGCCGCCGGCGAACATCATCGCCGCCACGCGTGGGCCGATGATGTAGCCCACGCCGAGCAGTTCCGGCGAAACCTCCGCCGCCACCGAGCCACCCTTCAGTGGCGCGCCGAAGGTGACGCCCGGTGCATCGCGCCAGCCCTTGAAGGCCACATTCAGCGCCTTGTACGCGAGGCCGATGCCGAAGCCGGTGAAGATGGTGCGCGCGCTGATGCCCACGCCCTTGCTGTCCACCGCGGCCGGATCCGCCGCCGCCTGCGATTCCTCCGAGGCACCGGCCTTCAGCACTTCGGCGCAGGCGGTGCCCTCCGGATACTTCAGCACGCCATGCTGCTTGACGATCAGCGCGCGGCGCAGCGGGATCATCATCAGGATGCCGAGCAGGCCGCCGAGGATGGCCACCAGCAGCACGCGCGTGAGCTCGAGGTCAAAGCCCAGGATCAGGATGGCCGGCATGGTGATGCCCACGCCGAAGGCGATGGATTCACCCGCGCTGCCCGCGGTCTGCGTGATGTTGTGCTCGAGGATGGTGCCGTCGCGCAGCTTGAACTTGGACAGCAGCCGCCACAGCGTGATGGAGATCACCGCCACCGGGATCGAGGCGCTGACCGTCAGGCCCACCTTCAGCACCAGGTACAGCGAGGAAGCGCCGAAGATGATGCCGAGGATGGTGCCGGTGATGACGGCCCGCAGCGTGAACTCGGGCAGCTTCGTGATGGCCGGGATATAGGCCCGGTGGGCCGGGTTCTGTTCGCTCATGGGCGCCGAGACTAGCTCGTTTTCCGGCCGAGCAGTACCCGCAGCGCCGCCACCAATGCCACCGGCTGGCTGATCGGCAGGTGATGGTGGCCGCCCGGAATGCCGGTGACCGAGAGCACGCGGGGCAGACAGGTGGCGAGCTTCGCGGCCCTGACCGGAGTGACCACCTTGCTCTCTTCTCCATAGACGAAGTCCACCGGCGTCGGCAGTGCGGCGAGCTCGGCGCCGTCATCCACGGATGGACCGCTGCCGCCGCGCTGCTGGAAAACCCGTGTGACGTTCTCGTCGAACTTCCAGGTCCAGCCGCCAGCTTCCTGCCGGATGGACATCTGCGCCAGGTGACGCATGGCCGCATCGGGTGCGGGCTCGATGGGCTTGAGCACGAAACGCCGCAGCACATCCTGCATTCGCGGATAGAGCTTCTTCGGCCGCCATTCCTCGTCGAAGCCACGCACCGGGTCCGCCGGCGAGCCGAGGCGCGAATCCACCACGATGGCGCGCGCGAACAGCTCCGGCCGCGCCGCGCAGGCATACAGCAGCGCGCGTCCGCCGAAACTGTGGCCGATGCCAACGCAGCCGCCGATGCCCAGCGCGTCGACAAGTGCGGGTATCTCCGCATGGAACTGCGGATAGCTGTACTCCGGGCGCTGGCCGCTGTCGCCCATGCCGCCGAAGTCCGGCGCGATCACGCGGTACTGCGCGGCCAGCCACGGCGCGATGAAATCCCACCAGTGCGCGTGCGCGAGGTAGCCATGCAGCAGCAGCAGCGTGGGTGCTCCGGCCGGGCCCTGCCACTGGAGGTAGTGCATCGACAGGCCGGCTGCCTGCACGCGATGCGAAGTGCCGGGGCTGGCGCAGGAACGCGCGATGAATTCCTCGAAGCTCTGCTGCAACGGATCGGTCAAGGCCGGTGGCTCCCTTTGTTCTGGATGCGGTGGGGTCCTACATCCTGCGTCGTAAACCCCCGCGCATCATGGCGGATGCCTTCGCTGACGCAGCATCGCGACCTGCACGGTGGACGATCGCCGTGGCAGTTTACACGGGCGCCTCTGCCCGCACGGTCGGTACTGCGCGACGATCGCCATTGCGATGTGCTGGTCGTGGGTGCCGGCATCTCCGGCGCGCTGGTGGCCGATGCACTCAGCGACAGCGGCATGCACGTGCTGATCTGCGACCGGCGCCATCCGCTGCAGGGTTCCACGCTCGCCTCCACGGCCATGGTGCTGTACGAGACGGACCTGCCGCTGCAGCGGCTGATCGCGCGACTGGGCCGGCGCGATGCCGAACGCATCTGGCGGCGCTCCTTCATGGCGGCGCGCGCCCTGCGCGAACGCGCGCGGCGGCTGGGCATCGATGCGGATGTGGAGGAACACGACACGCTGTATCTGCAGGGCGACCTGCTGGATGCGCATGGCCTGCGACGCGAGGCCGAGGCGCGCGCCCGCGCCGGCTTCGATGTGGGTTATCTCGCCGCGGACAAGGTGCGGCAACGCTACGGCATCCTGCGCCGCGCCGCGTTGCAGGCCTGCGGTGCCACCAGCGCCAATCCACGCGCGCTCGCGGCCGGCTTCCTGCGCGCCGCAGCCAGGCGGGGCGCGGAGCTGCTCACGCCGGAGGAAGTCACCGGCATCCGCGCGCGTGCCGCAGGCGTGCGCGCCCGCACCCGCAGCGGCCACTGGATTCATGCCCGCCAGCTGGTTTTCGCCACGGGCTATGAATTGCCGCGGGAGGTGCCCGCGCGCGGCCATCGCATCGTGTCCACCTGGGCCATTGCCACGCCGCCGCAGCGGCGCGCGCCATGGCCGGGGCCAAGCCTCATCTGGGAGGCGAGCAAATCCTATCTGTACCTGCGCACCACCCCCGAGGGGCGTGTGCTGTGTGGCGGTGGCGATGAGGACATCGCCGACGCGACCCGGCGCGATGCACTGCTGGCACGCAAGGCCGCGTGGTTGCAACGGCGGCTGTCCGCATTGCTGCCAAGCGTGGATGCGCGCGTGGACTTTGCATGGAGCGGCTCGTTCGGCGCAGCGACGGACGGATTGCCCACCATTGGTCCCGTGCCCGGGCTGCCGCGTTGCTACGCCGTGCTGGGCTACGGCGGCAACGGCATCACCTTTTCCATGCTGGCCGCGCAGATGCTGCGCAACCTGCTGAGCGGCGGCAACGAACCGGACCTCGACCTGGTGCGCTTCCGCGCGCGCAGGTAGGACTGCGGTAGGACGATCCCTTCACGCCTGCGCGGTGCCTGCCGGCACCTGGGCATGCGCGCAGCGGCGAATACTCCGCCACGCCGCAATGCCGGCAATCACCCCGCTTTTCCTCCAAGGAGATCCCGCAATGACCACCGCTACCGGACACACCAATGCGATCCTGGCTTCCCGCGTCACCGGCACCAAGGTGCGCGATGCCTCGGGCAGGAATGTCGGCGAAGTGAAGGACATCGTGCTGGACAAGACCTCCAATAACATCATGTTCGCCGTCGTCAGCTTCGGCGGCTTCCTCGGCATGGGCGAGAAGTACCACGCGCTGCCCTGGGCGGAACTGGACTACGACCCCTCCAGCGACGCCTACATCGTCAGCTGGACCAAGGAACAGCTGCAGGCCGCGCCGTCGGATTCCCTGGAGGAACTGACCAAGAGCGACGGCATGACGTATCGCAACCGCGCGTTCGACTACTACAAGACGCCGCGCTACTGGTAAGCGTCCGCTCAATCCGGGCCGGTTGCGGCGTGTGGCGTCGCCACCGGTTTGGATTCGGGTGAACCGCGCTGCCGCAGGTATACGCTGAGCAGCACCATGCTGACGATGGCCAGGAATTCGCTCTGCCAGTTCTGCAGCGATTCGAACCAGAAGCGCGAACTGCCAAGGTAACGCAGCAGGGATTCCGGGGCGGCGCCATGCAGCCGCTGTTCCGCATTGCGCGCGGCGTGCCCGGCCAGCGCATGCAGCACGAAGCTGACCAGGAACATCGCCAGGAAGGCGAGGCTGAGCGAATGCTCGTACAGCTTGAGTACCCAGCCGCCGCGCCGCACCGGCCATGGCGCGTGCGGGTCGGCGCTGTGCAGCCGCGGGTCCTCATCCACCTCGGCGGGTTCGTCCGGCGATTTGGATTCGGAGGAGCCGCGCTGGTACAGGAACACCGTGAACACCACGTACACGAACATCTGCAGGAATTCGCTCTCCCAGTTCTCCGCGGTGACTTCCAGGAAGGCGCCGCTGCGGGCGTAGTCGAGCAACGCCATCGCCGGCGCATGGTGGTCCATCAGCTCGTGGTTGTGCTCGGTCCAGCCCGTCAGCAGCTGGCCGGCGAACAGCAGGATGAACATCGCTAGCAGCGTCAGCGACAGGCCGTTGTTGCGCCAGAACTGGTGGCGCTGGCGGCCCTGCGTCACACGTGGCCACCGGTGACCGGCAGGATCTCGCCGGTGATGTAGCTCGCGGTCTGCGGCGAGGCGAGGAACACGAAGGCGGGGGAGATTTCCTCCGGTTGCGCCGGCCGGCCCATTGGCACCTGTTCACCGAAGTGCGCCACCTCGCTGGCCTTGCGATCGGCGGGGTTCAATGGTGTCCACACCGGCCCTGGTGCCACAGCGTTGACGCGGATGCCGCGGCTGATGAGCTGCCCGGCCAGCGAGCGTGTCCAGGCGTGGATCGCGCCCTTGGTCATGGAGTAATCCAGCAGGTGCTTGTTGCCGTGCAGGCCGGTGACCGAGCCGGTGTTGATGATGGCGCCGCCGGGCTTCATGTGCGGCAGCGCGGCCCGCGTCAGGTTGTACATGCCGGAAAGGTTGGTCTGCAGCGTGCGCTCGAACTGGGCGGGTGGCAGCTCTTCCAGCCGCGTGGCGTGCAGCTGGAACGCGGCGTTGTTCACCAGCACGTCGAGGCGGCCGAACTTCGCGATGGTGCGCTTCACCAGCCGGTCGCAGAACGCCTTCTTCGAGATGTCGCCGGCCAGCATCTCGCAGCGGCGCCCTTCCTGGTGCACGGCCTCGGCCGTGGTCCGCGCATCCTCATGCTCGCTGAGGTACGCCAGCATGATGTCGGCGCCCTCGCGCGCGAACAGCACTGCCACCGCGCGGCCGATGCCCGAGTCCGCGCCGGTGATCAGGGCAACGTGGTTCTTCAGCTTGCCGGAACCCAGGTAGTGGGGAGCGTCGAACATCGGGGTCAGGCGCAGCGCGGCTTCGCTGCCGGGCTTGCGCTGGTGCTGGCGCGGCAGCGGCGGTTCGGGATATTTGCGCGCGCCGGCCTGCATCGGCTTGTCGTCCTCATCCGTACTGGCGGCTGCGCGGCGCGCATCGATGCGGTCCGTGCGTGCCTGCAGCCGACGGTGCTGCCGCAATGTGTTGCGGACCGCGGCGCCGCCTCTGGGGGAACGATGACGAGTGGCCATGCGGCAAGCGTAAGTCTGCCGCCGCGGTCCTCGATGTCGCAGGAACCGCGCGGCGGGAGTAGGCGGCTTCCGACAAACGTGGTGTAGTTGCACCGGTGCGCCGCCGTATTCTGCCAACACTTCCGGTCCTCCTGTTCCTGCTTGCCGCCAGCGGCACGCTGCCTGCCATCGAACCGCAGCTGGTGGCGACGCCGCGCGCCAAAGCGCTGCCTCTGAGCAAGACCAACCGTCCCTTCCTCGCCGCCGCGCGTACCGTGCAACCGGTGGCGCTGGAGGCCGCGGGTTACGCGGAATCGGAGTTCATCGTCAGCGGCCAGGCCGACATCTATGAATGGAGCGGCAACGAACCGGCGCCGACGCTCGCCGTGCGGACGGCGGATGTGCCCTATGCCACCCGCATGCTGCTGCGCCGGCCCGTCGACCGGCGCAAGTTCAGCGGCCTGGTGGTGGTGGAGCTGCTGGACGCCAGCGAGTTGTACGATCGCGCGCCGCTGTGGGGGCTTTCCTGGCAGCACTTGCTGCGCCGTGGCGATGCCTGGGTGGGCATCACCGTACAGCCGGCTGCATTGGCCGCGCTGCGCAAGTTCGATCCGGTGCGCTACGGGTCGGTGGGGTTCACGCATCGCCAGCAATGCGGCCAGTCGCAGCAGGACAGTCGTGAGAATCCGCCGGACAGCGAGAGCGGACTAGCCTGGGGTGTCATCGCGCAGGTGGGCGCGCTGCTGCGCAGCTCCAGCAAGGAGAATCCGCTGCTGGAGCTGAATCCGCGTTTCCTGATCGCCGCCGGCTACGCGCAGGCCGGTGCCTACGTCACCACCTATGCCAATGAGCTGCACGCGGTGCTGCGGCGTGCGGATGACGTGCCGGTCTACGATGGTTTTCTCAGCGCCGGCGCCGCGCGTTTCACCGCGCCCATCAACCGCTGCGCGCCACCGCTGCCGGATACGGATCCGCGCCGCGGCGTGCTGCCGCGCGATGTGCCCTTCGTTGCGGTGACCACCGAGGCGGATTTCAACCTGCTGCCGGCCTTGCGGCGCGCGGACAGCGACACGCCGGGCGATGTGTACCGCCTCTATGAAATCGCTGCTGCCGCTGCTGCGGACCCCATCCCCGCCGGCACACCCGCGACACCCGACCTGCAGATCGCCGCGCTGGCATTGCCGGCCACCGACCTGTGCGCCGAACCACGCAGCGACCTGCCGCAGCGTCTGGCCTACAACGCCATCTGGCAGCAATACGCCGACTGGCTCATTGCGGCTCGCCCCATGCTGAGCCTGCCGCGCATCGAGACGCTGGCCGATGGAGCGCCGCGGCGCGACGAGCTGGGCAATGCCAGCGGTGGCTGGCGCCTGCCGCAGGTGGAAGTACCACTTGCGCGCTATGCGGGCCACAGCACCCCGCGCGATGCCGGCAACCCCGGTGCGGCCGCAAGCTGCGCGTTCACCGGCGCAAAGCAGCCCTTCGAGCCGGCGAAGCTGAAAAGCCAGTACCGCGACCGTGCCGGCTACCTGCGCCTTTTTCGCGCAGCGGTGGATCGCGCCGTGCAGGACCGCCAGCTGGTCCGCGAAGATGGGGAGACGCTGAAGGGTCCGCAGGGCCTGTTCGTACCCACCTTCTGATCCGATAGCCCCCGCCTGGCCATCGCCCCGCGGCGTTGGCGCGCTCCGTTGCCTTGGTGCAGAATCGGCCCGCACCAACGATCGGGGGAAATTCATGCACAAGATCACCACGCTGCGCGCGCTGTGCGCGGCCGGGCTGCTGTCGCTGGGCGGCAGTGCGGCAATGGCCGCCCAACCCGCGGGCTGCGACCGCGCCTGCCTCGAAGGCTTCGCCGAGCGCTATCTGGACGCCGTCACCGTCAATGATCCCAGGCGCATCCCGTTGTCCCCCAATGTGCGCTTCACCGAGGATGGGCAGCGGCTGCTGATCGGCGATGGCCTGTGGAACACCATGAAGGGCAAGGGCAAGTACCGGCTGTTCGTCACCGACGTGCCGGCCGGCTCGGTCACCCTGCTCGCCACCATCCAGGAAGACCATCGCGAAGCGACCAATTTCAACGGCTCGCTGATCGCGCTGCGGCTGCGGGTGCAGAACCAGCAGATCACCGAGGTGGAGCAGATCGTGTTCCGCTTCCCCAACGAAACCGGCGATCGCTTCAATGCCACCTACAAGCGCGTGGATGCGATGGCCACGCATCCGAAATACCTGCAGGCCGTGCCGGCCAGCGAGCGCATGTCGCGCTCGGACCTGATCACCCAGGGCAACAAGTACTTCACCGGCATGCAGAAGAACGACGGCAAGGGCGACTATCCCTTCGCGCCCGAATGCCAGCGCGACGAGAACGGCAGCCGCGCCACCAACACCCCGCCGCCGCCGGGCCAGACCAAGTCCGACCCCAGGACCGCCGAGGTTTATTCGGGCCAGTGGACCTGCCTGGAGCAGTTCCAGTCCGGCCTGATCCACTTCGTGAACCGCATCCGTGACCGGCGCTTCGTCGCGGTGGACCAGGAGCGCGGCATCGTGTTCGCGTTCGCCTTCTTCGACCACTCCGGCGGCGAGACGCGCAAGTTCAAGGCACCTTCCGGCCGCGACGTGGTGGCCGGCCCGGTGCAGCCGCATACCTGGCAGATCGCCGAGGTCTTCAAGATCGAGAAGGGCCTGATCACCAAGATCGACGCCTTCCTGCAGCGCTCGCCGTACGGCATGAACGCCGGCTGGAGCACCTGGGAGCAGGGCATGTCCGACCAGTACCGCGACGTGACGATGGAGGCGCCGACCGGCATCTGATCGGGAAATTTCGGGGGGAAGCGCAAGTGACCAACAAGAAGACAGGGACGCTGGGGCTTGCCGCGCTGTTGTTGGGAACAGTCGCGGCGGGCTCCGCCTTTGCGGCGCAGCCCGCCGCCGCGCAACTGGATCGCGCCGCGCTGCTGAAGCTCGCGGATGATTACTTCGCGGCGCTGGTGGCGCATGACCCGGCACGGGTGCCGCTGGCCGCCGACGTGAAATTCGTGGAACAGGCGAAGCGGCTGAAGCCCGGCGAGGGCCTGTGGAAGAGCACCACCGGCGGTCCGAATCCTGAATTCAAGATCGTCGTGCCCGATCCGGTGTCGCAGCAGGTGGGCGGCATCGCGATGATCCAGATGGACGGCAAGCCGGCGCAGTTCGGCTTCCGGCTCAAGCTGCAGAACGGCAGGATCGTCGAGGCCGAGCACATGACTGCCGTGCCACGCGAAACCAGCATGGCGAACCTCACCCGGGCGCGGCCTTCCATCCTTGCACCGGTGCCCTACGAATACGCGGATTCGCGTGGGCGGCTGATCCACATCGCCAAGGCGTACTACGACGCGCTGGACGACAACAACGGCCACCTGGTGCCGTTCGCGCCGGATTGCGAGCGCCACGAGAACGGCATGCGCACCGCGCCCAGCGGCGGCCCGTCACTGTCCGGCGCCGCCATCACCATTCCAGGCCAGCCGCCGCGGCCGGCATCGCTGCTGGGCATGCAGGACTGCACCTCGCAGATCGACTCCGGCACGTTCCGGTACATCAGCACCATCGACAACCGCCGCGTGGAGATCGCCGACACGGTGACCGGCCTCGCCATCGGCTTCTCGCATTTCCACCATGACATGAAGAGCAAGGACTACCCGATCGTCAACGATCCGGGCCGCACCAGCACCACGGTCAATTTCAACGATGGGCCCTTCGACCTGCCCGCCATGCACATCTACAAGATCTGGGGTGGCCAGATGCATGACATCGAGGCCATGGGTTTCATCGCGCCTTACAACACGCCCACCGGCTGGGAATAAGCCGGTCGCTGCTCGCCAGCGATGCCCCGACAGGGGCGGCCAGGCTCACAGAAATCCGTGCAGTTGCAGGAAGACCGTGCGCTGGTTGAAGAACGACACTTCCTGTACATCGTCGTGGTTGCGCACGCCGGCGCGCAGCTGCACGAAGGGCAGTGGCGTGTATTCCCACACCAGTGACAGCCGCGTCTGCCGGTCGCGCGCCACATCGCGGTCCGGGTCGTAACTCTCCGCGGTCACTTTCAGGTTCTGGCCGGGCGCGAATTTCCAGTCGGCCTCGATGAGGCCGGCGAGCTGCCTGCGTCGCGGTCCCGCCGCGCTGTCGATGATGTAGTCCACTTCCGCCAGCCACACCACTGGTCCGGTCTTCACGCCGGTGAACACGTTCTGCATGCGGCGCGTGCCGGAGGCGAGGTCGTTGAGGCTGAAGCCGGCACCGGCGCGCCAGCGCGGCGCGACGTACTCGCTGCGCAGTGTCCATTGCTTGCCGTTGTCCACCTCGTCTGCGCCGGCGGTGCCATTGCTGATGGCCAGCTGCGCGGTCCAGCGCGTGCCGTCCATGCCCAGCTCCACGCCGCGATCGGGTGTGTTGAAGTTGATGCCGGTGGCCGAGCGCGTGAACGCGGCATCGTCCTGCAGCCGGATGCCATAGGGCAGGTACATCTGGCCGGCCTTCAGGTAGTAGCGGCGGCCCGGCAGCCAGATGCGCATGTAGGTCTCGGCGTTGCGCGCCGCGCCCGGTGCCAGGCGCTCATCGATGTACAGCGACATCAGTTCGGGGATGGGCTTGAGATCCAGGTACAAGCGCAGGCTGTCCAGGTCGAAAGAAGAGCGCCCTCTGGCGTCGGGCTGGTCCAGCCAGGTGGCGCCGCCACGCAGGTCGGCACCCACCGCCACATGGCGGTTGAGCTCGCCGGTCCATGAATCCTCGGTGAGGTCGAAGGTGCGGGCGGGCAGCGTGGTCTGGCTCCACATGGAGCCGAAGGTATTGCGCAGCCCGCCGCCAGTGGGGTTGGCGTGGCAGGCACTGCATTTCAGTCCCGTGGACAATGCCAGATAAGGCTCGGCCAGCGCCGGCTGCGCCAGGCCACAGGCCAGCAGCAGGCACCACAACGACAGTCTCCATCCCTGCACGCTTGTCTCCCTTGATGTCCGCGCCTTCGTTTGCATGGGTATGCAGGCGGTCGTGTGGTTGCGTGTAACCGAAAAACATTTTCGCGGCAACCGGATTGCATCACACCGGGTGCTCGATGGGTGTTCCATGGCGACAGCGCAAAGGGGATTCCGCGGCGCTAACATGTTGCCCGGCCGCCAATTGCGGCAAGGCCGTTGCCGCGGTCATGTGGCCCGCAGCCGCACAATAATCACGGTGTTGTAGGCCATCCGGCCACGTCTCGGAAGGGCGACAGGAGGTCGGACCTCCTGTCGCCTTCTATAGTGACCGCGCGACCAGAACTACTCGATTCGTGCCTGGGGGAAGTCAACCTGTGAAGGGCCGGAAGTTTCTGCATGTGCAGCGCTGCTGCGCATATGCGTGATTCACGCCTGCGTCCGCGGCGGCTGTTGCTTGCAGCCGCCGTCTGGTCCGTGGCGTTGGCCGCGGCCGGACAACAGGCGCCGCCGGCCGGGGGCGGCTCCACGGCGCTGACCACTGCCATCGCCGATCTGGATCGTGCCGTCGCCACCCGCCTGCAGGCCACGACAGCGCCGCGCAATGCGCAGATGGCCAACGCGCGCACCGCACTGGACCGTGAAATCAGCGCCTACGTGCTGGCTGCCGGGCAATCCGTTCCACCGTCGCAGCTTGACGAATTCGCGCGTGGCGCGCGCGAGCATCTGCAGCGTTCCACTGCATTGGTGCAGACGGCGGAGCGACGCAGCGCGATGCAACGCGAGTACAAGCAGGCCATGGGCTCGATGGCCACGCAGGTGCAGGTCAGCATCGACCATGGCTGGAAATTCATGGGTCGCACGGTGGCGCGCGATTACAGCGTCGAACTGCAACGGGCCATGGCGGAGCTGCGCGTGCGGTCCGAGGGCCTGCTGGTCGCGCATCGCCCGGACCCGGCCGCATCAGCCGCGCTGGATGCAAGCATCGCAGGCTTCTCCACGCTGCTCGATGCGCGTGCGCCGCAGCTGGTGCGTGGCGAGGGCGGCGAATGGCTGCGGCAACTGCGGGGGCAGGTGGAACGGGTTCGTTCCCTGGGCCACCGGATCGCCGCACTGGATCGCAGCGGCAGTGCCGCGCTGGCTGATTTCCAGGCGGCGGGTTTCGCGCTCGTGGCGAGCGCGCAGGCGCTGCACGCGGCGCAGCCACCGGCACAGCAGGCCGCCGCGGCGGCCAGCGCAGTGACGCTGTCGCAGGGCAGTCGCTGGCAGTGGCCGGCGGTGGGTGCGGTGCTGTCATTGCTGCTGCTTGCCGCTGCCACCCGGCGTGTACCGGCGTCGGTGCGGCGCTTCATGCTGGCCATGCGGCGCCGCGTGTCGCGACACAGCCGCGCCAACACGCTGCACGGTGAATACCTGCAGGCGCATGACCCGCTGACCAAGCTGCCCAACCGCCGTGAACTGGTCAGCCATCTGCAGGCCACGCTGGAACAGGCCGGCCGCGCCAGCGGACGTGTCGCCGTGCTGTTCATCGACCTGGACAACTTCAAGACCATCAACGAGAGCGTCAGCCATGGCTTCGGTGACCGCGTACTGGTGCGCATAGCCGAGCATGTGTCGCAGCTCGCCGGGCCCGCGGCGTTCGTGGCGCGCCAGGGCGGCGACGAATTCGCGGTGGTACAGCTGGTTGGACCCGACGAGGTCGATCCGGCGGGCCTGGGCCAGCGGTTGCTGCATGCCTTCAGGCATGCGATCCGTGTCGATGACCGCGAGCTCTCCCTGAGCATCAGCGTGGGCGCGGCCGTCTATCCGGATCACGCGGGCTGCGCCGACACATTGCTCAGCGCCGCCGATGCCGCCGTATTCCACGCCAAGGCCAGTGGTCGCGGCCGTCTCAGCGTATTCAGTCCGCTGCTGCTCGAGGCGGCATCGACCCGCTTCCGCATCGAGCACGGGCTGCGCTGCGCGATCCAGCGCGGTGAGCTGGAGCTTCTCTACCAGCCGGAAGTGTCGGCCCGGACGCTGCGCGTCAGCGCAGTGGAGGCGCTGGTGCGGTGGCGCCGGTCCGACGGCACGCTGGCGCCGCCGGGCGAGTTCCTCGCCGTGGCGGAGGAGACGGGGCTGATCTGCGATCTCGGCCACTGGGTGCTCCGCTGCGCCATCGAGACCGCGGCGCGGTGGCGTCGCGGCGGTCACGACCTGGTGATGGCGGTCAATGTCTCGGCGCGGCAGCTGCTGGAGAGCGGCTTCGTCGATCGCGTGACTGGCCTGCTGGCCGCGGCGGACCTGCCGGCCAGCTGCATCGAACTGGAACTCACCGAGAATGCGCTGCAGACCGGCCCGGAGACGATCGGGGTATTGCGGGCCTTGCAGGCCGCCGGCATCGCCGTGGCACTGGATGACTTCGGCACGGGCTATTCGTCGCTGGCGTCGCTGGAACAACTGCCGCTCAGTCGCGTGAAGCTCGACCGCAGCCTGATCGCCGGCATCCACACCAGCGCGCGCGCGCGCGCCATCGTGAAATCGGTATCCGCACTGTGCCGGAAACTGCGCTTCGGCGTGGTGGCCGAGGGAATCGAGTACGGCGAGCAGCTCGCGCAGCTGCTGCCCGACAAGGCCATGCGCCTGCAGGGTTACCTGATCAGCAGGCCCATCGGCGCGGAGCAGGTGCCAGCGCTGCTGGCGCGCATGCCCGCGCACATGGCAGCGTTGCTGGGCCAGCCGGGTCGCGGCCACGACGCACTGGCCGCATCGGCCTGAGCCGCGGGGAAAGCGCGGGCGCGCATGTCCCTGCGTTACGATCCAGGCATGTTCACCTACATCTGTCTGGGTACCAGCGACCACGCGCGCGCGGTGCGCTTCTACGATGCAGTGATGGCCACGCTCGGCCATGGCCGCTGCGACACCACCGAAGAGGATGACTGGGAGGTGTGGGCAGGCTGGGGTACCTATCGCGACCAGGGCCGCGTGCAGGAAGCGCTGTGGGTATGCAAACCTTTCGATGGTCGCGCGCCACAGCCCGGCAACGGCACCATGGTGGCGCTGCGCGCCACCAGCTGGGCACAGGTGCGCGCCTTCCATGCGGCGGCGCTGGTGAACGGGGGTATCTGCGAAGGCGAGCCGGGCCTGCGCCCGCAATACAACGCGGATTTCTACGCCGCCTATGTGCGCGATCCGGATGGCAACAAGCTGGCGGCGGTATGCCGGGGGTTCACGGCCGAGCCGTGAGCGGGACTATTTCCTGTCCTTGCCGAACATGCGGGCGAACAGCCCCGGTGGCTTCGCCGGCTTGACCGGCTGGGTGATGCGCGGCTTGGGCGGAGCCGGCGGCTGGCCGGCCTTGCGCAAGGCGGCTTGGCGGCTGTCGTAGGGATTGAAGCCGCGCTTGCCGCGCATTGGATCCACTTCGCGCTCGCCGCCGAAGGTCGGTACGTTCCGGTCTGCCTGTTCCATCCGTATCTCTTCTTCTTCGGAGCCCGCGGCGGGCTTCTTCTTGTCGTCCATCAGGCGCAGGCCCGACAGCTCCAGTTTCTTCAGCAGTGCCGAGGTGGAGTCGATGGCGTGCTTGCCGGATTCCACCGCCCACTCCCAGATGGCGCGACCACTGGAGTCGTGGCGAACGCGTCCGGAAGGCTTGGGTGGGTCGTGCTTGTCCGACGCCGACATGTCTGAGGCTCTGGCCGTGGTGAAATTCAGGCGGCCATTATAGGTACCGTGCATCTAAGAGCTTCCCTTACCGCACCTGTAATGTGTGAACCCGCACACTTTGTGCGGCGGAAACGAGGCGGGACGGCATGCGGCACGCATTTGCCGTGGCGGGGATTCATGCTGGCCTTGTGCCACGCCGAAGGGATGAGTCATGCTGAAATCGTGACGATCACAGGCTGGACATCGGCGAAATCGCATGTGGCCCTTGGCGCCGCGCCTGCGTGCGATGCGCCCGGCGCGCTGTGGCTGTCGCGATGTTCCTGATGCGAGTGCGGAACAGTGCGCTGCTGGCGCTGGTGCTCGCAGGCTGCGCGACGGTAACCAACCGTTCCGACACCGACGGCATCGCAAAGGGCATGGTGCTGCCGAACCCCGGCAGCGGCGTCACCACCATCTCGGTGGCAACCGATGGCACGCTGTGGTTCACCGAGAGCAGCGGCAACCGCATCGGACGCATGAATCCGGATGGCAGCGGCTACCGCGGCTTCACATTGCCGCATGCCAACAGCTCGCCACGCATCATCGCCATCGGGGCGGACGGCAATATCTGGTTCTCCGAGCACACGGGCAACCGCATGGGTCGCCTGACGCCATCAGGTGAGCTGACCGAGTTCGACATCCCGACGGCCAACTCGCAACCACGCGCCATCGCGCTGGGCGCGGATGGCAACATCTGGTTCGGCGAGTTTGCCAGCGGCAAGGTCGGCCGCATCACGCCACAGGGCGCGATCACCGAGTTCGCGCTGCCGACCCCCGACAGCGGGCCGCGTGCGCTGGCTGCCGGGCCCGACGGCAATATCTGGGTATCGGAATTTCGCGCCGGCAGGATCGCGCGCGTCACGCCGCGCGGCGCGATCACCGAGTTTGCGCTGCCGCGCCCGAACAGCGGACCGGGCGACATCACCGCCGGCGCCGATGGCGCCATGTGGTTCCTGGAATTGTCCGGCTCGATGGATGGCCTGCAGCCGGACGGCGGCCGCATCGGCCGCATCGACATGAATGGCCGTATCACCGAGTTCGAGCTGCCGGGCAAGACACCATCGCCGATCAACATCGCCGTGGGGCCGGACCGCAATGTGTGGTACACGCGTGGCGCGATGGTGGGGCGCGTGACGCCGGAGGGGCGCATCACCGAATTCCCGCTGGGCGAGGGGTCGCGCGGCGCGGGCCTTTCCGCCGGCAGCGATCGCCAGCCGCCGGCGCGGCTGGGGAACCGGCTCTACATCGCCGATGGCGGCGGCAACCGCATCGTCTATCTGGAGTTCAGGCCGGCAAGTCGATAGCGGGTTACAGCTGGCGCTGCTTGCCGAGCTGCGCGGTGAAGGTTTCCGGATCCGAATAGATCTGGATCAGGTTGCCCGTTCTGGATAGATGCTGCGCTATGGCCACTGTCAGGTGCACGGCCTTCGAACCCACCAGCACGCTGACGCGCTTCAGGTGCTCGCGGTTCAGCGAGAAGAACTGCGTCCATTCCTCGCTGACCCTGGCGGTGGCGCCAACCGCTTCGCTGGCATCGATGAACAGTTCCAGCGGCCGATGGCGCAGGATCTCGAGCCGCACCTCATCGAGCGGGCGGGTGGCGAACTGGCCGCGATCGTGCCCGGTGATGGTGACCAGCAGCGCACCGGGCCGCAGCCGGTGGAACAGGAAGGTGCACACCGGGTCGGCGAGCCGCACGTCTCCGCCGGGCAGTTCCTCCCGCAGCGCCGCTGCAGTCATGGGCGTGAGCTTCCCGGCGCGCGGCCCTGGATGGCGTTGGCGTGTGCGGCAAAGGTGATGCGGCCGGTGCTGTCCGGGGGCAGCCGGCTGCGCAGTCGTTCCTGCAGCCGCGTGATGTCAACGGCTTGCAGCGCACGCAATGCCGCGCTGGTGCTCGGGCCGCCGAGCACGGTCGTCCAGTAGTCGTCGAAGTCCGCGTAACTGCGCTTCACGGTGAAGCGCCGGGACTCGATGGCCGTGAGCCCCGCGTCCTGCCACAGCTGCAGCAGCACTTCCGGGCGCGAGGCATCGTTGCTGGGCGCTTCCGGCGTGGCGAAGCCCATCTCGCACAGCTCATCGCGCACATGGCGGTAGGGAAAGCCGCCACCCGGCATGTCCCAGCTGTAGGCGCACACCACGCCACCCGGCGCGACCACGCGCGCCATCTCGCCGACGCCTCGCGCCGGCTCGGGCACGAAGAAGATCACCAGCGGCATTACCGCGACGTCGAAGCTGGCGTCGGGAAAGGGCAGCGCCATGGCATCGCCACGCAGGAGGCTCGCGGCCCGCAGCGCGTGGCGTGACCGCGCATAGGCCAGCACGGGCGCGGATGGATCGATGCCCATGATGCTGGAGGGCGCACAGCGCGTGGCGAACATTTCGGTGAAGGCACCATTGCCGCAGCCCACGTCCAGCCAGCGCAGGCCCGGTGCAGGCGCGAGCCAGTCGAGGAAGGCTGCGCCCGCCAGCTGGCTCCATTTGCCCATGTAGCGTTCATACGCGGCGCCATTGTCGAAGCGGATGGGTTCGCTCATTGGCTGCATGCTATCAACAGACGCACGGGAATGGCCGCGCGTTACGCTGCGCGCAATGCCGCCGCCGCCAGTTCCCCGATGGCCCGCACCGCCGGTTCGAAACGCGTGTCACGCGGATGGCCGAAGTTCAGCCGCAGGCAGTTGCTGAAGGCACGCGTGGCCGAAAAGACCTGTCCGGGCGCGATGTTGATGCCGCGCTTCAGCGCGTCGTGATGCATGCGCAGCGTGTCGACGCCTTGCGCAAACTCCACCCACAGGAAATATCCCCCCTCCGGGGAACTCAGGCGCGTGCCGGCGGGCAGGTGTCGCGTGGCGATGCGCGCGGCGATCTCGTGCTGGCGCGCCAGCAAACGGCGCAGACGCCGCAGGTGCCGCTCGTAGCCGCCATGCGCGAGGTACTCGCTCAGTGCCTGCTGCGAGGGTACGGCGGTGGACAGCGTGGTCATGATCTTGGCGCGCAGGATGGATTGCGCATGCCGCCCGCCTGCCACCCAGCCCACGCGATACCCCGGCGCGAGGCATTTGGAAAAGGAGCCGCAGTGCATGACCAGCCCCTGCGTGTCGAAGGCCTTCACCGGCCGCGGCGGACGCGGTCCGTAGTACAGCTCCGCATACACATCGTCCTCGATCAGCGGCACCTCGTGCTTCTCCAGCAGCCGCAGCAGCTCGCGGCGCTGTGCCTCCGGCATGCTGGCCCCGGTAGGATTCTGGAAGCTCGGCATCAGCCAGCAGGCCTTCACGTCCTGGCGCTGCAGCGCGCCGCGCAGCGCCGCCAGATCGATGCCATGCCGCGGATCACAGGGAATCTCCACAGCCTTCAGCCGCAACCGCTCCAGCGCCTGGAATGCGGCATAGAAGCCGGGTGATTCCACCGCCACCGCGTCGCCCGGCTTCGTCACGGCCTGCAATGACAGCGTGAGGGCTTCCATGGCGCCGTTGGTGATGATGATTTCCTCCGGTGCCACGCGGGTTCCCGACAGCGCATAGCGCAGCGCGATCTGCTTGCGCAGCCGCTCGTTGCCGGGTGGCAGATCCTCGACGATGCGTGCCGGCTCGAGCCGGCGCATGCCGGTCGACAGCGCGCGCGCCAGCTGCCGCAGCGGGAACAGCTCGGCGCCGGGAAAGGCCGAGCCCAGCGGTGCGACGCCGGGACGGCGCGTGGCATCCAGCACCTCGAACACCAGCTCGCTGACGGCCACCGGTCTGCCGCGAGGCACCGCAGCCGTCGCGCGCACCGGCGCAGCCGGTGCTGCCTGGCTGACGAAGAACCCCGAGCGCGGCCGGGATTCGATCAGCCCGCGGGCCTGCAACAGATAGAAGGCCTCGAACACGGTGGCCGGGCTGATGCGCCGCGCCCGGCTCGCCTCGCGCACCGAGGGCAGGCGCGCGCCAGGCGGCAGTTCACCGCTGCGGATCAACGCCGTCAGCTCCTCGGCGTAACGCTGGTAGCGCTTCAGGCCCGCCATGGGGACCTCCGATCTGATCTGGTTCTGAAGTGCGTAAACTGCATATCCGGAACATATCAGAGCCGGCGTAACATCCACTCCATGGATCGCAGCCAGGAAATGAAATTCTCCCGCCGCATGCTGGTGGTCATCACCCCCGTTGGCGTGGGCATCGGCCTGTACGAGGCGTGGCGCCTGGCGGGCGGGCTGGTGTTCCTCATGGCCTTCCAGATCCTGATCCTCACCGGCGTGGTGGTGGGGCTGGTACGCGTGGCGCGGCGCGAAGCCGCGCAACAGGAGCGCAAGTGATGACATTGCTGGTGATTGGCACGCTGGTTTTCGTGGTGTTCAGCCTGGCCCAGGCGATGTTCGCGATGGCGCGCGGGCCGGACAACCCCGGCGTGGTGTGGGCGCTGACGCGCCGCATGGGTGCCTCGGTGGCGCTGTTCCTGCTGCTGATGCTGGGCTGGAAGCTGGGCTTCATCCAGCCGCACGGGCTGGGTTAGCGGGCGCTATTGCCGCCAGGTGATGCGCGCCAGCAGGCTGCGCTGGATCCCGCCGCGCTGGTCCGCCGCGCCGAACTCCACATGGCTCGCATGCAGCAGGTTCTGACCGGTGAGCGAGAACTCGAAACGCTTCCAGAACCACGCCGCGCGCAGGTCCAGCTCCGTATAGCCGGCGAGGCCCGTGCCATCGATGATCTGCGGCTCGCGGCGGATGCGGGTCAGGTGGCGCAGGAAGGCATCGAGCTGCACCGGACCCAGGTCGAGGGCCGAGCGCAGCCCGAACTGATGGCGTGGAGTGGAGCCGTCGGCGTACTGGCCGCGGTTGGCATCCTGCCCGCGCGCGTCGATGTTCAGGTCCAGGTATGAATAGCTGGCGGTGAGACGCCAGTTCGCCGCAGGGGAATAACTCGCCAGCGCCTCGCCGCCCAATGCGCGGCCGTTCGTCAGGTTCTGGGTGCGGACGGGATACACCGTGCGGCCGTCGGCGGTGAACGGCTCCCCCAGTTCCAGCGAGGCCAGCCCGCGGTAGCGGTTGAGAAATGTGGCGAGATCGAGGGAGAGGCGCGGCGTGGCCTGCCAGCGGTAGCCCAGCTCCCAGGCCAGCATCTTCTCCGCATCGAAGTCGCGATTGCCGAGCAGGAACGCGCCTGGATCGGCGTTGGGCGGCGTGACCTCGATGGCGACATCGCGCTCGATCCGCGTCGGCACGCGCACGGCGCGTGCCGACGACAGCCACAGGTCCTGCGTGCGCGACAGGTTCCAGGCAAGGCTGGCGCTGGGCTGGTACTCGAAGCCGCTGAAGTCGTTGTGTTCGAGCTTGGTGCCCAGAGTGAGGCGCAGCGCGTCGCCGAGCGCGATCTGGTCCTGCACGAAGCCACTGAAGAGTTCATCGCGCGACCGCGACGGATCGACCGTGAACAGCGTCCTGCCGACATTGGTGTTGGCGGTGTGCCGGTAATTGAGCCCCCAGACGATCTTCTGCGCGGCCAGCGCGAACTGGTGCTGGAAATCCACATCGACGGTGTCGAGGGTGTCGTTGAACACCGGATCGCCGCGATGCGTGTGGTCGTAATAGGCGCGCAGCTCGAAGCCCGCGTCGGCATCGAAGCTGCGCCGCCAGCGAGCCAGCAGGTTGCCGCCATTCACCTGCGCGCGCAGCGGCGGGGGCGGTCCGGGCAACCCGACAACCACCAGCGCAGGGCCGACCTGGCCGATGCGGCCGTCGTACCAGTCCCCCTGCACGGTTAAGGCGTCGGCGCCGCTAGCGTCCCAGTCCGTGCGGAAGCCCGCGTGCGCCATGTGCCAGTCGTCCTGGCTGGCACCATCCGGCAGCCGGGTCGCGTCGCGCTCGAAGTACCGGCCGTACACGCGGAAATGGCCGTTCCCGCCCACACGGCCACCGTGGCGCGCAGTCACCAGCTGTTCCTCGTTGCCGGCGCTTGCCGCGAGGTACAGGCCCTGCGTGTCGCGCGCGTCCTTCGTGGTGATGTTGATGACGCCGTTGACGGCGTTGGAACCCCACTGCGTCGCACCCGGGCCGCGGATCACCTCGATGCGCTCGATGTCTTCCATCAGGTAGTTCTGCACATCCCACTGCACGCCGGAGAACAGCGGCGTGTAGATGCTGCGTGTGTCGCTGAGCACCAGCAGCTTCTCGGAGGCGATGCTGCTGAAGCCGCGCGAGCTGATGGCCCAGCCGCTGGAGTTGCGTCGTCCCACGTAGATGCCGGGCAGGCCGCGCAGTGCTTCGGGCAGGCTGGTGGCGCCGCTGCGGCGGATGTCCTGTTCTGTCACCACGGCAATGGCCGCGGCCGCTCCGCCGAGGCTTTCCTGCGTGCGCGAAACGGAGGTGACTTCGATCTGGCCAAGTTCGAGGATGCTGAGCTTCTTCAGCGCATCGATGCCGGGCGACTCTGTCGCCTGACCGTGGGCCGCCGCCGCTGAGACCAGCAGCGCTCCCAGAACAATCCTTGGTACCGGAGGAGCCATGACGCCTGATGATCGCGCCACGGTCCAACACCTGTAAAGCGCCATCCGGCCCACGCGCTTATGTCCACCTGGTCAGCGCGGCATCCGCAGCGGCCATGGTCTATTCATCCTTCAGCGGCGTAATCGGTACCCGCAGCAGCACGAATGCCGAGAAAACCACGGGAATCGCCAGCAGCAGGCAGGTCATCGTGCGGCCGAGCCCGGCATCCAGCAGCAGGCCGGCGATGAATGGCCCGAGGAACGAACCCAGCCGGCCCGCGCCCATCGACAAGCCGATGCCCGTGGCCCGCACCCGCGGCGGGAAGGTGGCAGCCGCAGTGGAATACAGCACCACCGCCGCGCCGAAGATGCCGAAGCCGATCAACATGGAGCAGGCCAGCGTGAACGGGAAACTGCCGGCCGCGAAGCCGAAGGCGGCGATGATGAAGCCCATGGCGATCAGCGTGATGGTGGCCGTGGCGCGGAACGGCAGCTTGCTGCTGAGCCAGCCGATGACCACGCCGCCCGCGATGCCGCCGTAGCTGGTGAGAATGGAGACGGTGCGGCCTTGCGCATCGGAGTAACCCGCCTCCGTAGTGAGCTGGTTGTTCCAGTTCATGAAGAAGTACGAGGAGATCATGTACAGGAAGTAGCTGGCGCCCATCAGCAGCTGGCGCGACAGGATGGGCGGGCGCACCAGGTCCAGCACGCTGGATTCCACGGCCCTGGGCGAGGGCGCGGGCAGCGTATCCACCTGCGGCAGTTTCAGGCTGCGCAGGTAACGGTTGAACTGACTCAGCGTGCCGGCCTTCGGCCGCGTCGCGAGGTATTCCAGGGATTCGGGCATCACGAAGTAGATCAGAGGAATCAGCAGCAGCGTGAGCACGCCACCGAGCACGAACAGCGAAGGCCAGCTGTACTGCCCGAGGAACTGCTGCGCGAAATAGCCGCCCAGCACCACACCGACGTTGTAGCCAATCACCACCATGCCCAGCGCGAGATTGCGGTTGCGCTTCGCGCTGTATTCGAAGATCAGCGTGCCCACGCAGCCGGCCATCGCGCCCACACCCATGCCGGTAAGGATGCGCATGGCGATCAGCATCTGCACCGAATCCGCGGTGGCGGACACCAGCATGCCCACCGACATCAACGCCAGGTTGATGAGGATGGCGGTGCGCCGGCCCCACAGGTCGGCGATGGCCGAGAGCGCGAACGCGCCGATGAAGGTGCCCAGCGCGCTGGAACCAAGCAGCGTGCCCAGCAGTTTCGGGTCCAGGTTCCATTCGCGGTTCAGGATGGGGGCCACCAGCGCAGCCGCCAGCAGGTCGAACCCGTCCAGCATGTTCACCAGCACGCCCAGCGCCACGACCATCCATTGCCAGGGGCGCATGGGCGCGGTTTCGATGTGCTCGCGGATCTGCTGCAACGACATGAATCCCCCTCTGGCCTGTCGTTCTTCCTGTTCTCGAACCGGACCGGAGTGTACAGAAGGCGTCGGGAATGGGTATGTGGAGGAGGCGATGCTCACCCCGTGGCCCGAGGAAAGGGGGCGGCAGGGGGACGCCGCTGCATCTTGCTGAGGATATGGTGGCGCGGCCACATGGGTTCGCTCGACCGCAAACAATGACGTTTCGGAGTCACCATGCCGTGTATGTATTTGTCGCCTATCTCCGAGATGGCGCCTATCGCGCTTGTGTTGATGTGTCGTCCATCGCATCGCGTCCTGCCATGAATCAGTGAGTTGTCTTCGGGCGCGGCGGGATATGCGACGCGTTTGTCGCGTTTGTTGGTACATATATGGCGGATCTAATTACAGTTAGGCGGCACTGGCGAGGTCCACGCATGATTCCTGTCTTACTTCTTGTGTTGGCTACGGTCGGAACGGTCGTTGCGCTCTTCCTTCGTCACCGAAGGAGTCTTGGTGCTGCGTTCAATGCG